>Ga0138256_10003478_pt1 | contig 16737 bp, 11 predicted proteins | sample KNB2016incub_MG_FD_105486 | JGI IMG/M metagenome (GOLD analysis project Ga0138256, IMG submission 105486) | Active sludge microbial communities from wastewater in Klosterneuburg, Austria - KNB2014incub_MG | ecosystem: Engineered > WWTP > Activated sludge > Unclassified | place: Austria... | reverse complement strand
GGCTTCCCCGCGCGGACAACAGGACAGATATCGCCAAAATCGAAGCGCGTCTCTCGTCGGAAAATGTCCCGAAAAAAGCAAAGCCGGCTTTGAGGCCGGCTTTGTTTGGAATGCGGTTGGCGGGAGGGTGTCTTACGAACTGTGCCATAAAAGCCTCGCCATTGCTTGATCTACATAATTCGCTTCATGGAGTTACCACGTTTCTTACCACGGTATCCGCTTCGATACCCCTCCCTATAGTAAGTATCCCCCGGCAGCGCTGGGGGATATCCTTTGTAGGCTAGCCAAATAACCATCGCGGCATCTCCAGGGTGGTGGATGCCCACACCCAGCCGCAGGACGAAAATGACAGAAAACCGTTGGGCGCCCTCAAGCAACACAGTCAGGGCGCATCTACGCTGATACTTAACAGCACAAACGTCTCAAACTCGGCCGAAGCGGTCTTCCAGAGCGTTGAGTTAAGAAGACTGTTCCCGGCCCAAAGCGGAAGTAGACTTATTCGATAAGCGGTCCAACAACTTGCAATAGCAACTGCCGCGAAGCGCGGGCAGCTAAGTGATTTCGGGCACTCTCGCACCAAGACTTGAATTTGTCATGCCAGCGGTCGCAGGAGATCGGCGACAGCCGCTGGCTTACGTGCTTCGAAGTCGGCCTGGTCAACGCGGACGTAGCACCACTTGGTTCCAGTCGCCTCGGAGATGCGCCCGCACCACTCGCGTATCGCCTCATCCTTGGCCGTCGTGCCCTCCCAGACCCGACCCTTCGTTTCGATGATCCAGTTGACCTCGCCCGCCTTGGTCTTCTGCACGACCACCCAGTCCGGGTGGTAGAAGCCGATGGCACCGCTGGGTTTGAGGTAGTCCACCCGGAACTGTGTGCCGGACTCACCCTGCTCCGTAGTACCGAGCGCGGCGAAGCGCAGCACGTCGGTTGCCTTGCTATCTAGGAAAACGGCAAAACGGCGCTCGAAGTCGTTGTAGGTGGCGACGTAGTTGAAGACAGTCTTCTTCGCGACCAGCGGGGGCAGGTTTCTTCGCCAGCTAAAGGGTTTGGTCTCCGACAACCGATAGTCAGCCCGCTCGAACTCAATCGCGCGGCGATCGACGGTCAGCTCGGCAATCTTTCGGGCAAGGTACTTGGCGATGCCCTCCTGGATCTCAAGACGGGAAAGGTGTGAACGAATGGCATCGCTCTCCAGGTCGACCTTTCGCCCGAAGCAGCGGGTGGCCACGTAGTCCCTTACGGACGGGTACAGTTCGGCGAACCGGTTCGGGAGCTTGGCTCGGTCGATGGTCTTGCTGGTGATCGAGCCGAGCAGGTCCTGAGGCGATGGAAGCTCGCCCGCCCCGATTTCGGCCTGATGAACCTCCGTCTCCGTTGTCGCAAACTCGATCTTCAGCCTGACCCGATGGACCTCGGCCAGCTCTTCCTGTTCGAACACGGGTTTGAGCTTCGCGATATCGAGGTCCGAGAGCTTGCGGATGTCGTGCACCAGCCTCGGCTTGGTGATCGGAATCGCGATGTCGTAGCTCAGGCGCTCCTGTACGGGCTCGATGATTATCGGTCTGGGGGGATCGCTCTTGGTCGTCGTGACGCCGACGCCTTCGGCTTCGAGCTGGGTGCGAAGAACATTGAGCAGGTTGCGGGTGCCAAGCACTTCCAGAGTTTGTGTCCGGTCCGGACTTACATGGGGCATCAGCCGCAGGCCACGGCCGATGACCTGCTCCGGGAGGATTTCGGCCTTGGCGGTGAATGGCCGCAGGCCAAGCACCACGGTCACGTTCTTCACATCCCAGCCCTCGCGCAGCATCATTACGCTAACGATAGCCTTGGTCTTGTTGTCGGGCTTGTCGATGTCGCGGGCCGCCTCGCGCGCCTTCTCAAGGTCGCCCTTGGTGATCTCGCCCTCGGAGTCGGTGTGAATGACGAGCACTTCGGATTCCTTGAAGCCGAACTCCTTGGTTTTCCAGAGGTACTCGCCCAGCGCGTCGGCGTAGACGTTCTTCTCCGCCATGATGAAGAGCACTGGCTTGGTGTCGAGCTTCTTGTAGACGCTCCAGTGGTCCTTCCAGCGCTGGACAGCGGCGCGCAGCCAGTAGCCGTACTTCTCGGCGACATTGTCCTTGGTGACATTCTCCGGGTCTTGCTTGGGCTGCTTAGGGTCGTCCTCCTTGGTGACAATCAGCGGCGCCTTGACGATGCGGTCCTCGACTGCCTGGGCGAGCGGGTAGTCACAGACGGTCCACGGGAAGTACATGCCGTTCTGGTCCTTGGGCGTAGCGGAGAAGTCGAGCCAGAGACCAAGACCATTGGGCAAGGCTCGATGAATGGCCAGCAGTGACTGGCTCCATGCCAGGTCTTCGTCGTGGACGTGGTGCGCTTCATCGTTAAGGACGACAAGATCCTTGAGCGACTTGACTCGCTCCAGCATCGAACGCTGACCGGCCGCCAGGTCCTTGGCGGGCTTCCTGCCGAGTAGTGCATCAACGGCGTTCTGCGGCGTCCACTCCTTGTCGCGCGATTCGTATAGCTGGTGGACGTTGGTAAGGAAGAGGTTGCCCGAGGCGTCCGGCTCGGTGGCCTCGCCGCGCAGGATCACCTTCGGCTCGAACGGCCTCCATTCAGGAGGAACCAGAGGTAGCTGCCTGAAGATGTTGTTGCAGGCAAAGTCCCTTTCCAACCGTTGGTAAACGATGACGTTCGGTGCCACGATCAGAAAGTTGGTCGAAAGCTCTGACTCAGGTACGCGCTTTTTGTGGAAATGCGCCCAAACCACCGCCATCGCGATCACCCAGGTCTTGCCCGAGCCGGTTGCCATCTTGAAGGCAAAGCGGCGCAGGTCCTCCGGCGGCAGGTCTTGCAAGCCCTCGCCATCCAGCTCTGGCACGTAGCGGCGAAGCTGCCGCTTGCCGTCCATCGTGGTCTGAAACACGATGTTGTCAGTGAAGAGGTCCCTTTTGAACTTCGTAGCGTGGGACTGGATAAGCTTCTGCGCGTCGCGCTGGCCTGCGATTTCGACAAGCCAGACCAGCGTCTCGATCGCTTCGCGCTGGCAGAAGTAATAGCGGAAAGGCACAGGGAAGTCCGCCACCTCGTGGTCTTCGTCGAACCAGTATTCAAACAGGCGGCGGGTCACGTCCGAGGCACCGGGATAGCCCTTGTTCCGCCATGCGTCTACTTCCACACGGATTTTCGGTACCAGCAGCAGACGGCTCGGCCTTCTCCCCGAGGTATCCTCCCGCCAGCCCGTCGGGGCTTTTTCGTCCTTTACCAGAAACGTGGATGGCTTTTCCCACGGACGGCGGCCGGGAATCTCGGGTAAGTCCTTGTCATAGGCGATAACAGCGCGCGCCATGGCTACTTCACCACCACGTCGAAGGCTTGCGACGTGTCGTTGCCGAAGATGTCGATCACCTTGACCAGGATGCGGTACTTGCCTGCCTTTTCGTAGGTGTGCGCATCGCAGGTGAGCGGCAGCGTGCGGACCTTGCGGGTGCGATAGGCGACCCAGCCCTGCATGAAGGTGTCGTTCTGGAAATCCCAGTCGACCGACCAGTAGTCGATGTAGTCCGACCACTTCCTGACCTTGCTGCGCACCTCATCGGGAATCAGCTCGGTGTTGGGGATAACGAAGTCCTTGAGCGCGACCTTCACGGTGAGCTTCTTCGCCTGCTGGATCTCGGCCTCCAGGTAGGCCAGCTCGAAGAAGCGCACGTCACCCTTGGCAGCGGCCTGCTGTTCCATGACTTCGCGCGGGATGATAAGGAGGAGTAGCTTCACGCCCTTCTTCTTCGAGGCTTCGACCATCAGGTCATACAGCCCCATCTCCCACTCCCAGCCGAGGACATGCAGCTCGCTCTGCTTGAGCTTCGCGCACTCGTCTACGGCCGAGTCGATCTCTGAGATCGTCACGGGTGCGTCTACCGCACCGATGTGCACCATCGCCTTGCCCTTTTTGCCGTGCAAGTGTGCCAAGCCGGTCACTGGCTGGGCGCCGTAGAGCTTGAGAATGAAAGCCAAGTATTCGTAGAGTGCTCGCTCGGCGAGCGGCTTATCCTTCGATTCGCCAAAGGTCACGCCCTGCCAGTACTGGCGCTCATACTTGCCGAGATTCAACACCTCAAAGGGCTTACAGTTCTCGATCCCAAGGAGACGCTTGCGAGTGACATGCGTACCCCAGCGTCCAAGATCGCAGCCGATCCATCGGCGGCCCAGCTTTTCAGCAACAGCGAGGGTGGTTCCAGAACCGCAGAAGAAGTCGGCGACAAGGTCGCCCTCGTTAGAGGACGCCTTAATGATTCGCTCGATAAGCGCCTCTGGTTTCTGTGTCGGATAGGCCCACCGTTCGGCACCCATTGGATTCACAGGCGGGATATCGTCCCAAACCGAATCGACGATATCTCCTGGTACGCCATCCAAGTAAATCGTACGGGCCCCGCCGGCGGTCGGATTCACGTCGTCTCGATAAAGGCGACCGCTCTTGTCCTTCTTAAAGCGCGCCACGTACTCAGGTCGGTGGGGTTTGTATTGCACGTTCCATGTGTGTTCATCGGTGCCCGCGTAGACAAGAATCGTGTCGTGCTTTCTTGGAAAATTGCTCGCGGTCTTGCGCTTGAAACCGAAGTAGTGCCAAGCGATCTCGTTGACAAAATTATCGGTATCGAACACCTCATCAAGCACACCACGAATCAAGTGATTCACGTGCCAATCACAATGAACATAGATCGTTCCACGCGGCGACAGAAGATCCCGAATCAGTCGGAGCCGAGAGGACACCATGTCGAGATAGCTGGCTGTCCCTCTGCCCCATGTATCTCGATATGCCTTTTCCTCGATCGCTGACTGCTCTTTGATGATCTCATCACCTGACTCACCAATCTCCGTCGTAAAAGAGAAGTCCGCACCTGTCGCAAATGGCGGATCGATGTAGATCAGGTCAATCTTCCCGGCGAACTTCTCCAACAGCGACCCCATCACCAGCAGGTTGTCCCCCCAAATGAGCTTATTCCGCCAGCCTGCCTCGAAAGTATCACCCTCCTTACCCTCGTAGACGTCAAACAGCGTATTTTGCAGCGGCAGTTTGTGCGCCTCCCGCGTGGCGCGACTCTCGTTGACAGTCTCGATGACTTGAAAGGGCAGACTGACCCGTGGCACTTCCTGGCGCGTCCCATCTTCGTTGTACTTACCGGGCCAGACCAATTCGGTCTTGGTGATGTCGATCTTTGCCATGCGTGTTAATCCTCTGTGTGTTCTTGTTCAGTATCCACGGCTGCGATGTCGAGCCAGCCGTGGTCAAAAGTGAAGGTGCGCGCTTTGCCTGCCGGGTCCTGAATGCGAACGATGCGGGCATCCTTTGCGCCAGCTCGCTCGACGACATAAAGCCAATATGCCTGGCCATGCTCGCGCGCGCAATCGAACTGGGTGTGCGAAAGCCCGACCGGGCGGTCATGCAAGCTGCCCGTCATTGCCTTGACTTCGCACCACCGTGCAGGCGTTGTATCTGCGCCCAGCACGAATAGGTCGAATCCGGGATTGTTGGCGGGCGTGCGCTGCCATCCTTGCTCGCGAGAAAGGATGAGATCGATGGCCTGCGCTTCAAGGACCATACGGGCGGGCTGGTCAAGGCCGTCGGGATCGGGGCCTTCATCGTTGGGCTCCGTGGCTAGATAGGAGATAAATGGTCGCCCACCAGTACCGCCGGGCGTGAGCTTTCTGGTTCCGCCATCCCCTGAACCCGTGGTACGCCCGCCACCTTTGCCATCACCTGTCCCACCAGTCCCCTTGCCGCCACCACCACCGCCTGTGCCATTACTACCACCGCCCTCTCCCTTTTCCTTCCCCTTCGGCTCATCACCAGTGGGATCGGGAAGCGGTGGAGTGGGGACGGGCGCGTCCCCAAGCAGTTTCTTCAGCGCGTCATCCACACTCGGCGGCGCGTCTTTACCAGCGGGCTCTTCCTTCAACCCGAGGCGATCCCGCAGTTCCGCCTCACTCGTCAAGCCAAGCGTTTTCAGCAAGTCAAGCAGCCCCGGCTCGATACCTGCTTCCTTTGCAAGTTGGTCGATGATGGGTGGTTTGAAGCGAATCCTGGAGAGGAGAAACGCGTTTGGCTTCCAATCGAGGCTGTCGAAAATGACGGATTCAGGGCACTTCAAGTCGCCGCTTGCATCGGGTACCCACGCGGTGCTGTTCAGCAGACGCACGAAGGCAGCATCGAAGCCCGCGCGATAACTCCCGTAGTGGGTCCAGGTGTACTCACCAAAGAAGATGCCTTTGCCTCGACGTTCCTCAAGATTCGCCAACTCTTCCCAAAGAAGACCGGCTCGCTCCTTCCGTTGTGCGACCTCAAGACCCGGCAACCGGTCGAGGAGAGCATTCAGCCCACTCAGTGTCCAGTCAGTGATGCGATCGTTCACCCCCGAAGTTATTTCGTGTCCCGCTTGTATCCGCAAGTCATTTTTTTCTTGCCAGGAAAGCGAGGAGACCTCGATCGGACGAAGGTATCGAAGTGCTCCGCAGGCTTCGAGCATTTCGCGGATGTCCTCCCCGCGCAAGCACGCATAGGCGTCATCAACAAGGAGGACATCAGGAACACTGGCAAACAGTTTCTTCAAGCGTTCGGTGGCGATATATACGTTGGTAGGTTTTGAGACATATCCTTGGCCATCAGCAGCGTCGATAGCCATGACGAAGTTGGTCTTGCGCAGCTCACCCAGCAACTTGTCGCGCTGCCCCTTCGAGTCCGTACCCATCGCGGACATGATTCGGCTGATGTCAGCCTCATACTCAGCATCGCCTATATCGATTTCGCTCGGGTGGTATTTGGGAAGGATGTTCCACACCACGTCGTCGACAGGGTCAGGTTCAGTCAAACCGAGCGCAACCAATAACGCTCGCGCGGCCTCGGTACCGCAGACCGCGCTTCGCACCGTGGGGAAGCCCGTCGCGATCGGTCCAGGGAGGAATGCTTGGCCATCCTTCCTGGCCGTAACGTGGCGGCCATCCTCAAGCCTGACAAGCGGCACATCCTTTAGCCTCCCCAGTCGCACCAGCGCTGGCTGGCCGTGAAGGAACTCGTAGAACTTGCGGGTCCACTCGTCGGTCTGTTGCTCCAGGAACCCCCGGGTCAGCCTGGGGAGCATCAGTTCTGGCGTCACCTCGGTGATCGCGAGTTCATGCATCAAGAATTGCCGCAGCTCCGGCGTTCGGTCTTGCGTGATATCGCCGCTGAGCCAGACCACCTCGCTGGCGGAGCCGAATATCGTCGCTAGCTGACCCGGGGCCAAGAGCTCGCGCAGCTCCTGTGTACGGGCAAGCTTCGCTGACCCAGCTGTTGCGTGGCCGGTTCCAAACACAGGCAGCAGTGGCTCCATTCGCAACGCATCAAGGACAGCCTCGAACATTGGCGCAAATAGGCGGCCTTCCGCAAACTTGGCGCGATCAATCGGCAGGCTGCTGAGCGCATCGACGTCGAGCAAGCCCATAGTCCTCAGGGAAAGGAGCGCCTCCCGCAAGAGCGTCGCGGTTTCCCCGGCGAGATGCTGGTTCCACGCATCTTTGGGTGGTACGTTGTCGCGGCTGGGTGTCGTACGGTAGGGACCTTGCACGAGAAAGCCGAGGTTTGTTGAAACCACGGTCGGGAAGAAGACCACCAGGGGTGAATCAATCACCGGCTGGACCGAGTTGCGACCGGACTTGTCGTCTTGTTTGATCGAAAACGCGATCTCGACGTGACCAGCCGTTGCACCGTCTGGGGTCTTTGCTTCGTGCGAGAACAGTAACCAAGTCTCCTCGACGTCGGGCTTGCCTTCCTCTTCCCCAAGAAGAACAACGCGGCGCACGTTCTCCCCGATCTCTTCCGGCTTGCCACGCACGTACAACCCCGAGGGACCATCTTCGACCTTCCAGGCAATCTCCTCAATCTGGCGCAAGAACAGCAGCGTTCGTGGTCCAAGTCGCCGCAGACCTTCGACAATTTCTGCATGGGCCCCGACGTCCGATGCGTTCAACGGCAAGATGAAGACAGTCTCATCGGGCTGGCGGTCGAGGACTGGAACGGCGACGGGCCAGACATAGCTCTCGATGGCGAAGTCCTCCCCGCCGGAATGCACCTCGGGGCGGTCTGTGAAGGTGTAGACCGACTTGAAGCCGATGCCGAAACGGCCGATCGCGCTCAAGCCCTTCGTGGATTCAGCGATGCCGCAGATGCCGCCAACATCCTTGTCGTCAAAGGGTAGCCCACAGTGAGCGACGCGAAGCGTCGTCGCAGAGAGAGTGAAGCTGACCGCCCGCGAATTTGCCCCCCCCAAGCGACGAGCGAGAGCATCCTCAGCGTTTTGCAGCAGCTCGTAGATGAAATGCGTACGGTCGTCGTAGCGGTCGGCCAACAGCATTCGACCGATACGACCGATGTCTGTGCCATATCGGAGTTCATTTTCGGTGCGAATTGAAGCGTAGTCGGATGCCATTATCGCCGTCCCTCACGGGTGATTATTCCATCGGTTTGGCAAAGGCCGCGCAGGTCGCACTCTTTGCAGATCGCTTTCTCTGGCGGTTGCATCACCTGAAATTCCTCGGCCTGGATGCGCGCGACCACTTGGTCAAAGTAGCGGCCAGCCTCGCCGATCTTCTCTGGACGGTGCGGAAACGCCATGAGCGCCTTGTCCTTCTTTTCTTCCGCAGTCCAGTAAAGCAGCAACCGGTCAACCCGTTTGCCGTAACGCCGCTCCAGGATGTGGGCGTAGGTGCAGAGCTGGCGCTCGTAGGCGTCAAGCAGTTCGGGGCTATTGGTCGGGCGCGGCGAGGTCTTGAAATCCAGCAGCTCCAGCTTGCCGTCGCCACCCAGCAGTAGGTCAATTTTTCCGGAGAGGATATACCCCTCCTTCTCCAGCGAGACGTCGACCTCGGTCTGAATCACCCGGTGCATTTCCTCACGGTTCTGGCGGAAGTAGTTCATGACCTGGCGGAAGGCCGATTCGCGTGCGGTGTCGCCGATGGGGCGCACGTCGCTCAGACAGAGGAAGCGGAAGGTGCGGTCGAACAACTCGCGGATGCGCGGTTCGTCAAGCGTATCAAGTTTGCGATCGAGCGCAATGCGGTGAATTTCTTCGATGGTCTGGTGCACCAGCAGCCCGAAGAAGATCACCGCCGATCGGGACGGCGTGAAGTCGTACTCACGGAAGAATTGGTACTGGCGCGGGCAGGTTTCGTAGATCTTGAGGTCGCCGGTAAAGCTGTAACTCTTCTTGACAGGCATCCGCTGACGTAACGCAAAACGCTGCGCCGCCAAGAGATCCCTCTCTACATAGGGCCACTGCGGCAGGCCTTGCCAGATGGGCGCAAAGTGGTCCTTCGGCGCCTCGTGTGCTGTGAGCACCAGCATGTTCTGCGGCCGCGAGAAGGCAACGTAGTGAAGGCGCATTCTGTCGAAAAGCGTAATTCGGCTTTCGGGCTCGAAGAGTGGCCGGTGGTAGAAGACTCCCAGATCACGGTCGATCTGTTTCGCGCTCGAAAGCTGATTGCTAAGGCTGCCCACCACGACCACGGGAAACTCCAACCCCTTGGCCTGATGGATGGTCATCACCTGAACGTGGCCTTTGGGGAAAGGCTGGTCGGGATCTTCGTACTCGTTGATGCCCCCGTCGTGCAGAAGCCGCAGGAAGCTGTTGAAGAGGTGAAAGCGCAGGAACTCGCGGTTGCGGTGCGTGACGACGGTGTAGTGGTAATAGCTCTGGAAGACATTCAGGAGTTGGGAAAAGATTGCGAGGTTGCGCGCGGCGTTCTCGTTCTTTACGGCCTTGGCGAACGGGTCCAGCGCGAGCAACTGATATAAGTAGTCAGCCGGGCGAAGGTCGAGGGACTCGCCTTCGTCGAGGGAGGCGATTTCCGAAACCCACGCCTGTAGCGCAAGTGCCAGCGGATGAGGCGCAGCGTGGGCCTTTGCCAAGCCGACGATTCCCTGGTCTACGTAGCGGCCGAGTTCGGCCACGGCGCCCGTCACCTGACCCCGCCCATCACCGTGCCAGCCGAAGAGCACAGCGAAGCAGGCAACCATCAATCGAATCTCGTCGTTTTCGAAATAGGCGCGGGCCCGGGGGCAGAAGCTGGGGATGCCGCGAGCTTCAAGCGCTGCAAGGTATGAGCCGCTGCGGTCGTCCCGCACGCTGTGCAGGAGCAGGGCCACCTGGCTGTAATCAGCAATCACCGCGCTGACTTTAAGGAACTCTACAAGCTCGGCGAAACGCGCGGCCTCATCACGCGCGTCGCTGCCCCAAATGCTGATTACCGCCGGGTAGTCTGGGTGCTCGCCATCCGGATCGGCTTCGATGGTTTTGTCGAAGCGAAATGGCACGCCGACCGGATTTGACCAGTCTGCCGAAGCCATCCAGCGGTCGTAGCGCTCGACGATGGCGCGGTGAGAGCGGTAGTTCGTGGTGAGGCGAACGACTGGACATTTCGGGAAGCGGCTCGGAAACTCCAGGATGTTACGAACGGTCGCGCCACGAAATCTGTACAAGCTCTGGTCCTCGTCGCCAACCACACACAAGTTGCCTGTCCGCTCGGTGAGCTTGAGCAGGAGCTGCTCCTGGACGTAGTTCGTGTCCTGGTACTCGTCTACCAGAACATAGCGAATCTCGTTTGCGATCGCATCGCTGTGCTCCGGTTGCAGGAGAAGTCGGTGCACGATGCTCTGGAGGTGAGCGAAGTCGGTGCGATTGTTGGCGAAGAGGGCTCCCTCGTAGGCACCATAGGCCCGGGCAATGCCCTGCATGAATGGGCCAGGTGATGCGGAAAGGCGCGCGGCATCGACCAGCTCTTCTGTGATTTTGTCGAAGTAGCCGCGCGCGCCCTCGATCGCTGTCCAGCGCGTCTTCCACTTGCCCAGGTAGAGATCGTCCTCGTCGGGGCCGATGATCTCGTCGAAGTGTTCGAAGATGAACAGAAGCTGCGTCAGATCATCGAGCGTCTCATAGCTGTTGCCGAGCTCCGTCCGGTGACGATGCAGGGTAAGGATGCGGTTGCACAGCCCGTGGATGGTCGTGACGCGCAGTTCCGACAGGTCACCTCGATAGCCGACTTTCTGCGCGGCGGCCGAGAGGCGATCGCGCATCTCGAATGCGGCCTTCTCGGTGAAGGTGCAGAGCACGATCTCCTTCGCGGTGGCTCGCTCCAGAAGCAGCAGGTTGAGGGCGCGCAGCACGACGCTGTAGGTCTTGCCCGATCCGGGTCCGGCCACTACGAGCAATGGACCGTCCACGTGCGCGACGACCTCGCGCTGTGCAACGCTCAAGTCCGGGTAGTGTTCAAGGATGGCGGGCGCAATCGTCACAGCAGCCCAGCCTTGCGGAAGCTAAACACCTTGTCAGGCGAGACGATCAAATGGTCGGCGATTTTGAGATGAACGGTCTCCGCCGCCAGCACAAGCGCGCGAGTAAGCGTCTTGTCCTGCTCGCTTGGCTGTACGTGGCCGTTTGGATGATTGTGCGCGAGAACCAGCGCGGCGGCTCCGCGCTTAATGGCATGCTCCACAACGCGACGAGGATACACGGTGGCGCGGTCGATCGTCCCTTCTTCAAGCCGTTCCACGCCATCGTGCAGTAGACGGTAGCCGGTGTCGAGATAGGCCACTTCGAACACCTCATCGCGCAGCGCTCCGATGCGCAGGCGCCAGAATGTCGAGAGCCGCTCCGGGTCGGCCAGAGACTCCGCGCCTTCGGCTGACTGTTGTAGATAGAGCGCCGCTGCTGCGCGGATGATTTGGAGTGCAACCGGCGCAACCGAACCTATACCCTTGACCTCCTGCAACTCTTCGAGACGGGCATCCAGGATGCTCCGGAGGTCGCCGAAGCGCGCAATCAAGGCCTTTGCGGGTTGCTTGACGTCCATGCGCGGGATGGCGAGAGTCAGCAGCAATTCGACGACCTCGTAATCGTTTAGACCTTCGAAACCAGTCCTAACAAAGCGTTCTCGGAGCCGCAGGCGATGGCCGTGGTAGTGCGGGTCGGTCATTGGAAGACGGCCATTCGAAATGAGTCCCAGAGTGAGTGCAAGACTGGTCTTGTCGCAAGCCAACCTCGTTGGCCCCGAGGTTATGTGTCCGCGCTCGCAATGATAGTACGGATGATGACAGTGGGGTGCTACAAGGAATATAGCCCTCAACAATGCTCAGCCGACCAAAACCTGATCTAAAGTCCGCTAAAGAGCACGATTGCCACTGACCGGACTTGGCCGTGAGCAGGGGGGCGTGAGCCTGGCCCGTTCAGTCTCCGGCATTGGCGTACAGGCGCTCCAGCACGGCACGCATGTCCTTGGGCAGGCGCAGCAAACCCTTGCGCCTGATCTCTTCCGGTATGCCGAACCGTACCTCGGCGATCGGGCCGGCGATGGCCGCCAGGGTGTCGGCGTCCCCGCCCAGCGACACGGCATTGCGGATGGCGTCCTCGAAGCTGATGGCTTCCAGCGCCGATACGATGGCCTGGGGCACGGTGTCCTGGCAGGTTTCGTTGAAGCGGTAGCCGGGACGAATTTCATCGACGCTGCGGGAAAGGTCGTAGCCGAAATCCTTCTGGATCCGCTCACGGATGTCCTTAGGCGCCACTCCCTGTCGGGCCAGCCAGATGGCCGTGACGGTGGCCGCCGCTCCCTTGAGTCCTTCCGGGTGGTTGTGGGTGACCGCCGTGACATGGTCTGCCATGCGCAGGGCCTCCTCCAGGGTGCCGGCAAGCAGGGCTGCGGGGCTGACCCGCATTGCTGCACCGTTGCCGTAGCTGTTGTAGGGGCCCATCCTGGGATCGCGCAACCAGACGGCGTAGCTGGCGCCGTAGCCCCGGCCGGGATAGCGCTGGCCCCACTTGCGCAGTGTGGCGGACGGGTCGCTGCCGTCGAGCAGGCATTCGGCCACGGCGATGGTGCAGACGGTATCGTCGGTGAATTCGGATTTCTCGCCGAAGAGCGGGAACTCCAGGCTCTTCCAGGCATTGAACTCGTAGACCGAGCCGTTGATGTCGCCGATGCAGGCGCCGAGCATTCACTTCTCCCTGTAGAGATCGTGCTTCATTAGCTCCAGCATGCCGATGAAGCCGAGCGGGTTGTCGAAGGGCGTCATGAAAGGCCTGCACTGCCCCGGACTGCCGTCCATGAGGATAAGGCTTTCCACCTCGGGATGGGCGCGGACATAGGCCGCGGCTTCCTCCAGCACCTGGAGCGCCGCCCGGTTGGCCGGCTCCTTGGGATCGATGCGAAGCAGCCTTACGGAAAGGACCTTGTCGAACGTGGGTTGGAGCTCGCATCCTGCCGTGGACCAAATGGAATAACAAGGCTCCAACGGGCATTCGGTTTAGGGAGAGGAAGGATGGCCCGCTACAAGCATATCGTCAACAGCCTGCGGTTCTCGCCGTCAACCTGGAGCGCTACTATCTAATCCTTAGTCCCCAGATGGTTTGCGAGTGCTTCGAGCGCGTTAGTCTTATTGGCCAGTTTTAATCGGTAGCTCTTCCCCCCATTCAGAACCTCTAAGCTCACGATACATGCGGCTTCGATTCTCGATAATTCGCTGAGGGCCCTGATTGTTCCGTCCTCACGAAAAAGCTTCCTCGGATCGAAAAAGGCTACTTCTGATAGCTCCTGTAATACCTTGTCTTGGCTAACCGCAGTACGACTTTCACGATCCATTATCCGGGCGTTCAGCACTACCCGGATTTCAGGTTTTCTCAGGTTTTCCTGACCGATGCTGGCGGCAGACCGGGGGCTATATCCAGCCCGTCTGGCCGCCTGAGTTGCGTTCAGATCAATTAGGTACTCACTGATGAAACGAGCCTGCTTGGGGGTCAATTTACGCATTGTTACCTCCCTTCATGCCCTGATAAGTGCTCGGCAATCAAATCTTCTCCACATTCGCAATTTGGATTTCTTTCTTAGTGATTTCGGCCCATCAGAGGACTCTTGGCAGGGATTTGGAAGCACTGGCATCCGCCCAGACTGACTTCGGTTAGTCGTGCGAGCTCAGCTTGGATCCAAGGGCGCTCGCTCACTTGGCCTGAATATCGAGCGCCAGCAGGGATAGAAAAAGCACCCCTACATGGCATTAATTCAATGTCTGCATTTTTGCGGGGGGTGTCAGCGGTATTTTTGGCCGGTGCAGAGGTAGTCCACATGCCATTTTTACCGTGGGTGTCCGGTTTTTTTGCGGGAGGTGATTTTTTCTCGGCTGGTTCCCAATCGCGCCAGGCGTACAGCTTGAAACCATCCAAAAAAAGCCCATCCTTGATCTTGATTGGTAGCCAAGTCACGGCGTACTGCGACGCCCCTTGTTGATACCCGCCAACACGGGTTCGATATATGATTCCGTGAGAAATGAGGACAGCGATGGCACGTGCAATCGTTCGCTCCGAATCAATTCCGAATCTCCTGAGATACGAAAATGTCGCCTGTAGATGTCCGTTATTGTCCTTGGTCAGCTGGCGAGTTAGCAGGGTCAAAACAGCCCTTGCCGAGTAGGTTAGTTCAGCAAAAGCGGGGGAATCGATTACCCTGTGTTCGATAGCAGCGTAGGGGTGTTTAGTCGAGTGCTTCGGTTTATCCACCGAATGACGCCTCCGCGCCTCCTTCTCGTCGAGGCCCATTTATTCAGGCTCCTGTGACGAAGAACATACGAGGCGTTTTGTTTTATCGGTCATGGACGCCCCTAACAACGCGATTAGGTGACGTATGTCCTCCACTCGCCACGCTGTCGCACGAGGCCCGAGCTTCACCGGCCTGGGGAAACGACCGGTTTTGACTCCATCCCACCAGCTGGATTTTTTGATGGGGATAAGTGCAGGTATCGGCGGATCCGCCTTGGGGTCGCCGATGATTTGCGGCAGACGCAGAAACCCGGTTTCAGGAAGGGCTGCAGCCCGAATGGCTTGCTTTTGGTCAGTCATCGAAAATCTCCGAATGAGGTAGATTTCCAACCCGCACCGCCAAATAAAAAAAGCGGCAACAGGTTGATCCTGTCGCCGCCCTTCCGCACTCCTAAGGACTATTCGGTATTCCCGCAGGTATTGGGGCGAATAGCGAATCTATTCGCCAGCTCACTGCATACCGGCTACGAGCAAATTTTGTATCGGACTCCAGCGGATGTCAATAGTACTGAATGAACTGGGCTCCCCATGTCCCGTAGCCTGTCGTCTGGTTCAGCCGACAGAATGCTTCCACCACTGATCATTACGCCGATTTCCTCCGCTTGGTCGGTGTCACCTTGTTTTCTCCCTTCGCCATCGCGTCGATCAGGTTCGCCCAAGATTGCATCATCTTCACGCGATCAGGCAGGTACTCCGCCCGGTTGTAAGCGCCCCGAACCTCATCCTGTTCGCAATGTGCAAGCTGCTTCTCTATCACGTCTGGTCGGAAACCGGTTTCGTTCAGGATCGTGCTGGCCACCGCCCGAAAGCCGTGGCCGGTCATCTTGCCTTTGTAGCCTAGCCGGTAGAGGGCAAACAGCATCGTGTTGTTGCTGATGGGCTTGTCCCTATGCCTGCCGGGAAATACAAAACGGCTGCCGCCACCGATCTCGCGCAGTTCGCGCAGGATCACCACCGCTTGCCTTGAAAGCGGAACGATATGCTCGGCCTTCATCTTCATTCGCGAGGCTGGCACCGTCCAGATAGCCGCCTCCAGATCGAATTCCGGCCACTCCGCACCGATCAGTTCATTGGTTCGAACAAACGTCAGCGTCAGTAATTGAAGGGCAAGGCGGGTTTGCCGGTCACCAATTTCATCGTAATTGGCTATGGCTTGTAGAAGTAAAGGCAATTCCTCGGGCCGCACTGCGGCTTGATGGGTTTTCTTATGCGGCGTCAGCGCCCCTTGCAGGTCGCGGGCAATATCGCGTTTGCAACGCCCCGTGGCGATACCATAACGAAATACCTGACCGCACACCTGCATGACGCGGTGCGCCTGATCGAAAGCACCACGCTCTTCTATCTTTCGGATTGCTGCCAGTAATTCAGGCGCGTCGATCTGTTCTATAGGTCGTCGCCCGAGGGCGGGAAAAGCGTTCTTTTCCAGCCGCCTCAAAACGTCTGCGGCATGGCCTGAAACCCATGTATGCAACTGCTTTCGATACCACTCCCGCGCCACGGCCTCAAAGGAATTTTCAAGAGCGGACTTGAGCCGCAATTTTTCGGCGCGACGCTCGGCGGCTGGATCCAGGTTGTTGTCAAGGCGCTTGCGTTCCTTGTCTCTCCTGGCGCGCGCTTCCTTTAGACTGATCTGGGGATAGATGCCCAACGAGAGAGATTTCTCCTTGCCTCCCAGCCAATAGCGCAACCTCCAGCTCTTCGATCCATCGGCAAAAACCCAGAGATAGAGCCCTGCGCCATCGCTCAACTTGCGGATTTTCAGCCCGTTGCTGCTGGCATTTCTGCAATCCACATCCTTCAATAAATCCTTGGCCATCGCAACCTCTTGAAAACCGTGGTAACTATGGGATTCACACTGGGCTACCACGTTTTTTACCACGGTCTAGGGTCGGATGCAAACGGACGTTACCACGCTGCAACGGACAACCAGGCAATAAAAAACCCCGTATTCACGGGGTGTTATGGATTTACTTGGACGAGTTCGGATGCGTCGTTGGCGGAGAGGGTGGGATTCGAACCCACGGTAGGCTTACACCTACGCCTGATTTCGAGTCAGGTACAATCGACCACTCTGCCACCTCTCCGGAGGCGCGCATTTTACACCAATCCCCGCCGC
>Ga0138256_10003477_pt1 | contig 16740 bp, 14 predicted proteins | sample KNB2016incub_MG_FD_105486 | JGI IMG/M metagenome (GOLD analysis project Ga0138256, IMG submission 105486) | Active sludge microbial communities from wastewater in Klosterneuburg, Austria - KNB2014incub_MG | ecosystem: Engineered > WWTP > Activated sludge > Unclassified | place: Austria... | reverse complement strand
CGATGTGGCGCGGCGCGCTGTCGGGTCCGGGCTCGCTGTTCGTGCACTCCGACCGCCCGATGATCAGCGAGAACGCCACCAGCACGTTCATCCACGAACTGGTGCACGTCGCGATGCGCGCCAAGAGCGCGCCGGGTTCCGACTGGATCGTCGAAGGCCTCGCCGAGTACTACTCGCTCGAGGCGCTGCACCGCTCCGGCACGGTGAGCACGGCGCGCTTCGAGCAGGCGCATCGCACACTCGCCGACTGGGCCGCGCGCGAAGCGGGCCCGCTCGACGCCCCGCGTTCCTCGGGCGCGACCACCGCGCGCGCGGTAGGGGTGCTGCGCAAGGTAGATGCCGAAATCCGTGCCGCCAGCGGTGGCCGCCAGAGCCTCGACAACGTGGTCGCGGATCTCGCCGCGCAACCGAAGGCGGTCACGCTGGAGATGTTCCGCGCCAGCACCGAGCGCCACGCCGGGCGTGTGCTCGCCTCACTGCAACCAGCCGCCCTGAACGCTCCACCCGCCCCACCCTGAGGCCGGCCGCGTGGCCCTCAGCGCGGCGGCATGCGGATGCCGCCGTCCATGCGGATGCACTCGCCGTTGATGTAGTCGTTCTCGATGATCGCGACCGCGAGGTGCGCGATCTCCTCGGGCTCGCCGAGGCGTTGCGGGAACAGTACCTGCTGGCCCAGCGCCTTGACCGCGGGCTCGGGCAGCGCCTGGAACAGCGGCGTGTTGATCAGGCCCGGCACGATGGTATTGACGCGGATGCCGTAGGAGGCGAGATCGCGCGCGATCGGCAGCGTCATGCCCACCACGCCGCCCTTGCTGGCGCTGTAGGCCGCCTGCCCGATCTGGCCCTCGTAGGCCGCGACCGAGGCGGTATTGATGATGACGCCACGCCCGCCGTCGCGGTTGACCGGCTCGTTCTTCGCCATCTGCTCGGCGGCCAGGCGCAGCACGTTGAAGGTGCCGACCAGGTTGACCTGGATCACCTTGTTGAACTCGGCCAGCGGGAAGGCGCCCTGCTTGCCCAGCGTCTTGATCGCGTTGGCGATCCCGGCATAGTTGCAGCAGATGTGCAGCGCGCCGTGCCGGGCGACCACCGCGGCGATCGCGGCCTGCACCGACTCCTCGCTGCTGACGTTGACGTTGTGGTAGCTGACGTTCGCCCCCAGCTCGGCGGCCACCGCGCTGCCGCGGCTCTCGTTCATGTCGAATATCGCGACCCTGGCGCCCATGCCCGCGAGGCGTCTCACGGTGGCTTCGCCCAGACCCGAGGCGCCGCCGGTGATGATGGCTACCTTTCCTGCAATGTCCATTGCCGTTCTCCTGTTATCGATGATGGTTGACTGCCGGGCGAGACGCGGCCTGCCCTACTTGCCCTTCCAGACCGGCGCGCGCTTCTCGGCGAAGGCCGCGGCACCCTCGCGGGCGTCCTCGCTGTCGAATATCGCCGCCGTCGCGGCATTCTGCTTCGGCCATATCTCGGCATCGCTCCAGCCGGCCGAATCGCGCATGACGCGCTTGCTGGTGGCAACGGCCAGGGGTCCGTTGGCCACGATGGATCGCGCCAGCGCCAGCGCGCCCTCGAGCGCCTCCCCCGCGGGCACGATGCGGTTGAGCAGGCCGAGCTCGTAGGCACGCGAGGCCGGGATCATCTCGCCGGTGAGCGCGAGCTCGAGCGCGAGGCGGTACGGCACCATGCGCGGCAGGCGCACCAGCCCGCCGGCGGCAGCGACCAGGCCGCGCTTGGCCTCGGGAATGCCGAAGCGCGCGTTCTCGCCCGCCACCGCGAGATCGCAGGCCAGCATCAGTTCCAGACCACCGGCCAGCGCGTAGCCCTCGATCGCGGCGATCAGCGGCTTCTGCGGCGGCGCTTCGACCAGGCCGCCGAATCCACGCCCGGGCAGCATCGGCATCTCCCCGGTGAGGAAGGCCTTCAGGTCCATGCCGGAGCAGAACGCGCTCCCGGCGCCGGTCAGTATGCCCACGCGCAGCGCCGGGCTGGCGTCGAGGCGGTCGATCGCCGCCGCGATGCCCGTGGCCACGGCCAGGTTGACCGCGTTCTTCGCCGCCGGGCGGTTGATGGTGATGGTCAGAATGCCGTCTGCCTCGTGCAGCAGGACTTCGTCGGACATGGGGGTGCTCCCGTGATGGCTGGGGGTGTGGAACAGCAGGCGCGAATATTCGTCGCTGGCGCGGTCGCTGTCCAGAGACGCGCCGCGACGACCGCTGCGCCACGGGCTAGCCTGTGCGGGTCAGCGTCCTGCGCCAGGCCACCGGCGCCATGCCGAACTGCGCGTTGAACCAGCGCGTGAACGAGCTCGGCATCCGGTAACCGAGCAGTTCCGCAATGCGCGCCAGCGGGAGTTCGCGGTCCTCGAGATAACGCAGCACGAGTTCGCCGCGCACCTCGTCCAGCAGCCCGGAAAAGGTCACGCCGCCCTCCTCGAGGTGGCGCTGCAGGGTGCGCAGGTTCACGCCCATGCCCGCGGCGATCTGCTCGATGGTGGCACGCCCCGCCGGCAGCATCAGGTAGATGGCCTTGCGCACCTCGCGCACGATCGAATGCTCCTGCATATTCTTCGCGCCGAGCATCGAGTCGAGGAAGCGCCGCGCGAAACGCGCCATAGCCGGATCGCCCCCCGGATTGACCAGGGCGAGGTCGGCCGCGTTCATGATCATCCCGTTGAACTCGCGACCGAACTCCAGGGGGCAGGCGAACACGCGCCGGTGAACGCCCAGATCCGCTGGCGCCGCATGAGAGAACTGCACACCGCGCGCGCACCACTGCGCGCCGAGCAACGCCTTGCACATGAGGTACAGCACGCCGATCAGGAGCTCATCGCCCTGCACGGAGCGCGTGGCGCCGCCAGTCTGCAACTGCGAGCGCACCACCACGGACTTGCCCGCCTGCTCGATGGACAGTGAGATCGAGGGGTTGAGCACATCCTGGTATTCGATCAACGTCCTTACGGCGTCGCCGACCGTGCGCTGGTGCGTCAGCAGCAAGCTGATGCCCCCCATGTCCGCGAGCTGACGCGACTCCGCCATGCGCAGCCCGAAGCCCGGGCAATCGGCCAGCTGCGCCGACTCCTCCAGAAGCGCCAGCACCGGCCGGATCGGGATGCGCCGCTCGGGATCAGCGATCAGCCTGAGGCTCATGCCGTGCTTGCGCAGCAGGCTGACGGGGTCGAGTCCGCATTGTCTGGCGACCTCGGCGTACTTCGTGAGCGCGGCGGCGCGGACCAGGTTGACCATGTACGCGAAGCTCCGGAACAGGGAATACCGGCGAGCGTGCAAAAGCCGCCCGCAACTGCAGCGGCACACACTAGCGCATGCGTCATGAAATGCGAAGATTCTGCCGCGCCTCGGCGGCCGCCGTTCCCGGTGCTGCGCTGCGCGACAGTTGCTGCTGCCGGCGCGCGATATGACCGGAGCGCCATCGGGGCGCGATGTTCGCAGCTCTGCGGGCCGCGTTGCGCATCCGCGACTGCGCATCAACCTATCTATACTCGTTCGCATCAATGGTATCGCTGATGTCCACGCGCGGAGCTACCTCTCATGATCAGCAGCATTTCCCTGCCACTGGCCACCAGGCATCTGGAACCCGGAGAGAGCCTGTCCGAACTGCTGTTCGGACTGATCATGACACTCACCTTCACGCTCGGTGCCGGCCTGATGGTCCAGGAAGGCCCGGACGCGGTCAGCGATCTGCTCGTCGCGACCATCGGCTGCAATATCGCCTGGGGCATCATCGACGGCGTGTTCTACATCAACGGACAGGTCTTCGAGCGCGCGCGCATCGCGCGCCTGGGCAGGATGATCCGGGCTGCCCGCAACGAGGACGAAGCCGCCATTGTCGTGGAACGCGAACTCGCGGAGATAATCGAACTCACGGTGGATGCGGGCGAGCGCGGCGAGCTCTACCGACGCATGGCCCGCCAGGTCCGGGCAGCCACCTCCCGAGCGCGACCGGTGACGCTGGTGCCCTCGGACTTCAAGGGCGCGCTAGCGAGCTTCTGGCTGGTGTTCGTCGGCAGCATTCCGGCCGCGCTGCCATTTCTGATGATCGACGACGCGTGGATCGCCCTGCGCGTGTCCAACGCGATCCTGCTCGGCCTGCTCTTCTTCGCCGGATTCCGCTGGGCCCGGCACACGGTCCTGCCGCCGCTGCGCACGGGCCTGCTCTTCCTGGCTGCGGGCGTCGCGCTGGTTGCCGTGGCGATCGCGCTGGGCGGCTGATCAGCCGCCGTCTCCTCCTTGAACGCCAGTTCCGTGGCCGGCGCGTGACCGCCCCTGCGGTCACCTGATGAAAAAATGCGTCTTGCGCCACGTTCAATTCGGCGAGTGCGTGAGCTAGAGTGCAGCGGCGTTGCCGTCGCGCCGCGCCCCCCAGGCGCGGCCGCCTGTCGCAAGTTCCGGGAGTATCGAATGAGTCCTACCAGCAAAGTGCATGCATCCGTCCCGGGGACGCTAATCGCGAGCACGGATGCCGCGAAGAAGCAGCCGAGCGGGGCCATCGTGATGATCGGCTCCTGCACGCCGGCGTGAGCATCTCCGGCCCAATCCCCGCGCAGTGCGCTCGCACCGGCCACGCCGTGCGCCTGCACGTGCAGGCGCTACGCTGGTGCGTCGTTGCGTTGTTCGTTCTGCTGCCCGGCTGTGCCCGGCTGCCGGCCCAGCCGGCGCCGCTGGCGCTGCAAACGCATTTCACCGCGGGCGCCGCTACCACGCTCGGGCAGATGGTCGCCACGCAAGGCCTGCCGGAGGGTTTGAGCGGCGTGCGCGTGCTGGACACCGGCCGCGATGCCTTCCTCGAGCGCGCCGCGCTGATCGAGACCGCCGAACGCGCCATCGACCTGCAGTACTACATCTGGAACAGCGATGTGACGGGCATCTACCTGGCCCATCGGCTGTACGCGGCCGCCGGGCGCGGCGTGCACGTGCGCCTGCTGCTCGACGATGTGAACGTGGCCGGGCGCGACGCCGCACTCGCGCTGCTGGACTCGCACCCGAACATCGAGGTCCGCGTCTACAACCCGTTCGCGCGGCGCCACGGCGCCGGGCGCGTCCTGAACCTGCTGGGAGACTTCAAGCGCCTGAACCGGCGCATGCACGTGAAAACCTTCACGGTCGACGATTCCGTCACGATCATCGGCGGGCGCAATATCGGCGACGAGTACTTCGATGCCCATGCACACCTGAATTTCCGCGACCGCGACGTGGTGGCCATCGGCCCCGTGGTCGATACGACTGCGCAGATGTTCGACGACTTCTGGAATGCCGCGCTGAGCCGGCCGATCGCGGCGCTGACCGACACGCAGCCCGATGCCGTGGGCAAACCGGACCTCACGGTGTTCGAGCGTGCCGCGCACACCATCGAGGCACTGCACGGCGCGCTGCCACAGCGCAGCGATGCGCCGCAGCGCCTGCGCACGAGTTTCGCGGGGATGACCCAGGCGCAGGCGACGCTGGTGCACGACCGACCCGCCGCACCCGAGACCGTCGCCGCGCGGGTGCGGGCGAAGATGCAATCGCTCGCCCCGATCATCCCGGCGGGCATGGAGCTGCAGCCCATCTACGACCAGCCGCGCGAGGTGGCCAAGTCGGTGGGCGGCTTCCTGGTCAGCGTGGCGCAGGCGGTAGGCATCGTGCTCGCGGTACTGCTGCTGTTCATGGGCCTGCGCACCGGCGTGATCATCGGCGCGGTGCTGCTGATCACCGTGGCCGGCACGCTGTTCGTGATGCAGCTCTGTGGCATCGAGCTGCAGCGCATCTCGCTCGGCGCGCTGGTGATCGCGCTCGGCATGCTGGTCGACAACGCGATCGTGGTCGCCGAAGGCATGCTGGTGCGCATGCAGGCGGGCATGTCGGCGCCGCAGGCCGCGCGCGAGAGCGTCGCCAAGACCGCGTGGCCGCTGCTCGGCGGCACCGCCATCGGCATTCTCGCCTTCTCCGCCATCGGCCTCTCGCCCGACGCCACCGGGGAATTCGCCGGATCGCTGTTCTGGGTGATCCTGATCTCGCTGCTGCTCTCGTGGCTCACGGCGATAAGCACCACGCCACTGCTGTGCGCGCTGCTGCTCAAGCCCGCCGCCGCGAGCGCGACGCCGCGCGACCCCTACGCCGGCGCGGGCTTTCGCCTGTTCCGGCGCCTCGTGACGGTGGCGCTGCACCATCGCCTCGTAACGCTCGGTGCCGCGGCGGCGCTGTTCCTCGCCGCACTGGCCGGTTTCGGTTTCGTCAAAAGCGGCTTCTTCCCGGCCTCGAATACGCCGCTGTTCTTCGTCGACATCTGGGAGCCCGAGGGTACCGACATCCGCAAGACCCGCGAGGACGCCCTGCGCGTGGAGGAGTACCTGCGCGCACAACCCGGCGTGGTGCAGACCAGTGCCGTGATCGGCGGCGCGCACCAGCGCTTCACCCTGGTCTACGACTCCAAGGAAAGCTCGGCGGCGTACGCTCAGATCCTGGTTCGAACCGACACCCGCGAAGGCATCGCGCCGGTGTGGGAGGCGGTGGCCGGGTACCTGCGCACCGAACTGCCGTGGATCGATCCGGTGCTCAAGCAGATGCGCATCGGCCCGGGGCGCGACGGCAAGATCGAGGTGCGCTTCCACGGGCCCGACGCCGGCGAACTGCGCCGGCTCTCGGAACAGGCGAAAGCGATCATGCGCGCCGACCCCGAGGCGCGCGAGATCCGCGACGACTGGCGCGAGCCGGTGAAGGTGGTGCGACCGGTATTCAACGAGCAGGTCGGTCGCCAGCTCGGCATCACGCGCGAGGACCTCGCTGCCGGGCTCCAGTACGCCGTGGAGGGCACGCATGTCGGGCTGTACCGCGACGGCGTGCACCTGCTCCCGATCCTGGTGCGCGCGCCCGAGGACGAGCGCGGTGACGTCGGCAACCTGCGCGACATCGGCGTGTGGAGTCCGCTGCTGCAGAAAGCCGTGCCGGTGTCGCAGGTGGTCTCGGGCTTCGACACCCGCTGGGAGAACGCGGTGCTGCGCAGCCGCGACCGCCAGCTCACCATCACCACGTCGTGCAATCCGCCCGGGGAGCTCGTCGACCCGCTGTTCCAGCGCCTGCGCGAGCCGATCGAGGCCATGAAGCTGCCAGCCGGTTACAGCCTGTCGTGGGGCGGCGAGTTCGAGGATTCGAGCAAGGCCGGCGCAGGGCTGAAGAGCACGCTGCCGCTGGGCTTGCTCGCGATGGTGCTGACCAGCGTGCTGCTGTTCGGGAAGCTGCGCCAGCCCCTGATCATCTGGCTGACGGTGCCGCTGGCGATCATCGGCATCACCGCGGGCCTGCTCGCGGCCGGGGCGCCGTTCGACTTCATGTCGATACTCGGCGCGCTGTCACTGGTGGGACTGCTGATCAAGAACGCGATCGTGCTGATCGAGGAGATCGACCAGCAGATCGCCGCGGGCAAGCCCGGATTCGAGGCCGTCGTGGACGCTGCGGTGAGCCGGCTGCGCCCGGTGTCGCTGGCGGCCGCCACCACCATTCTCGGCCTGGTCCCGCTGCTCGGCGACGTGTTCTTCGTGAACATGTCGATCACCATGATGGCGGGACTGGGCTTCGCCACCGTGCTGACGCTGCTCGTGGTGCCCGCGCTCTACACGCTGGTCTTCGGGATCCCGGTGCGCAGGGGCGGCATCCGTGACCACACTATTTCCGGGACCATCGAGTGAGCGATCGACATACCGACTGGAAAGCGCGCTACCTCCTCGCGCTGGAGACCCAGGAACGCCTGGAGCACGAGCACGAGGAGCGCGAGCGCGAGCTCGCGCGCGCCGTGAACCGCATCTCGCTGGCCTGCGAGGGGCAGGAGCAGGAACTCGACGTGCAGCTGGCCGGGTTGCGCGATTTCCTGCGCAAGGGCCGGTCCGTGTCCACCGCCGTGCTCGCGAGCAAGATCGACGTGGTCGACGAGCGCATCCGCCTGCTCGAGGAGCGCAACAAGCTCAGCGAGAGCGCCGCGGCTGCCGCGGTCGATGCGCTGCTCGCGCAGCTGGCGCTCGAGGAACTGCCCGGCGGGCTCAGGCGGCGCATCGCATCGCTGCGCCGCGAGGCCCACGAGCGCCTGCAACGGACCGGGGGAATCGAGGAGATTCTCCAGGCCTGCGCCGGCTTGCAGGACGAGGTGCTGCAGGCCCTGCGCGGCCAGGCCGCCGGACGTCCCGGCCTGCTCGCGCGGCTGTTCGGGCAGCCGGCGTCAGCGGCGCCCGAGGCATTGCCGGAAGTGCTTCGCGAGGCTCCTGCCACAGGCCGCATCGGCACCGCGGCCGACAAGGCGCTCGATGCCCTGATCGATACGGTCGAGGCACCGGACAGCGACAGCGCGAACCGCGCCCTGTTCGATTCCGCAAAGACCCGCATCGCGCGCGGCGTGCCCCTCGACGAACTGGTGACGACACTCGACACGGTGCGGGTCCTGGCCGCGGCAGCGCTGGCGCGCAGCCGCGGCGAGTTCGGGCAGTTCCTGCAGCAGCTGAACGAGCGTCTTGCGGCAGCGGGCGCCGCCGCCAGCGGGGCGCACGTGCTCTCGCAGCAGCGTGCCGCCGCCGGCTCGGAACTCTCCGCGGCAATCGAGCGCAACATCGCCCGCATGCGCCAGAGCGCCGATACCGCGACCGAGGTGGAACAGCTCAAACGCGAGGCGCGTGCCCACATCGAGCAGATGGCGAGCGCGATGACCGTCTACCGCAATCGCGAGGACCGCATCCAGGAGGAATTCGGCCAGCGGGTTTCCGCGCTGGAAGACCGGGTCAGGGAGCTGGAGTCACACTCGCGCACCGCCGAGGCGCGCGTGGCCGAGCAGAGCCGCATTGCGCTGACCGACCGCCTGAGCCAGCTGCCCAACCGCGAGGCATTCGAACGACGGCTGACCGAAGAGTGCGAGCGCCGCGAGCGCGAGGGCTCGCCGCTGGCGCTGGCGGTGTGCGATATCGACAATTTCAAGCGCGTCAACGACACCTTCGGGCACGCGGCCGGCGACGCCGTGATCGTCGCGGTGGCCGCGACCCTGCGTGCCGCGCTGCGCGACGATCACTTCGTCGCCCGCTATGGCGGCGAGGAATTCGTCCTGCTGCTGCCGGGACTCGGCTCACCCGAGGCCGCGCAGGACCTGGAAAGATTGCGCGCCGCGCTGGAGAGCGTGCCGGTGGCGCACGCAGAGCAACGCATCACGGTCACCGGCTCCTTCGGCCTCGCCGAATTCCACCCCGGCGACTCCGCCGAACGAGTGTTCATGCGCGCCGACGCCGCGCTGTATCGCGCCAAGAGCGGGGGCCGCAACCGCGTGTGCGTCTACGAGGACGATCAGGCCGCGCCGACGTAGAACTGCTGCGCCCACTTGCGAAAGCGCGCGATCGGGCCGTCGCCATCGCAGAGGTTCGGTTTGTCGACGTAGATCTTGTTCTCCCAGATCGGGATGTCGTCGGTGAACTGGCGGTTCACTTCCTTCACGAAGGCCTGGCCGATGCGGTCGATCTTCGGATCGCGCGCCGGGTTGCGGTACCAGACGTGGTTGTGCTGCTGCGAGGTCTCCGCGTCCACCGGCGCCGTGGTGGTGACCATGCAGATCTCGACCAGCGTCTTGTAGCGCACGATCGCAAAGCCGAAGCCCGCGGTATCGGTGTTGAGCGTTCCTTCCACCGGTCCGTGCGAGCTCGGGAACTTCTGCGTGCTCTTCATGATCATCGACGCGCCGTCGAAGCTGAACTCGTCGTAGTGCGCCTGGCCCGGATGCTGGTGGATGGTCACGAAGTGCGCGGCGTCGGCGGTGTTCTCCGCCATCTCCTGCAGGCAGGTACGGATCGTATGGCCGGTGCTGAACGGCCCCACGAACTCGGGATTGCTGCACTCGGGTACGTCGGGCAGCTGGTAGAGCGGTGCGACCCCCTGCGGGTGATACCACGCCATCACCACGCCATGACGCTCCTGCACCGGGTAGCTCGCCAGGCAGGCCTTGTCGTTCAGGCGCTGCGCATAGTCGATCTCCGCGACACGCCCCTCGCCGGTGAAGCGCCACTTGTGGAACGGGCACTCGATCAGGTTGCCGACCACCTTGCCGCCGACCGCGATGTTGGCGCCCAGGTGCGGACAGTACGCGTCCTGCAGGTGCGCGTTGCCGTCCTGGTCGCGCCACAGCGCGAGGTCGCGGCCGAAATAGCGCACCGCGCGGACCTCCCCCGACGAGAGCTCCGCTGAATACCCGACGTGGAACCAGCCATAGGGAATCGGAAACGGAAAGCGGCTCATGCGTTTGCCCTCTGCTGCGGTGCATGGTCGAGCGGCGGGCCCAAGCGCCCGGCGCCGTGTCCGGAGCATTCTAGGGATCGCGCCCCCACAGTGTCAAAAAAAGATTGCAACACGACGGTTTTGTAATCTGGAGCCCGCCCTTGTGGACGGACCTGCGGGCCCGTACCCTGTCCCGCCCTGAGCAGTACCGGCCCGCCATGAGCAACGAGACTTCCGACCACACCGGGCACCCCTTCGACACCTTGACGCCCGATGCCGTGATCGATGCCATCGAGAGCACGGGGCGCACCTCGGACCTGCGCATCTTCGCGCTGAACAGCTACGAGAACCGCGTCTACCAGGTCGGGATCGAGGGCGGTGCGCCGCTGATCGTGAAGTTCTACCGCCCGGAGCGCTGGAGCGAAGAGGCGATCCGCGAAGAGCACGACTTCACGCGCGAGCTGCTCGAGGCCGAACTGCCCGTCGTGGCCCCGATGGCCGACGAGCGCGGCGACACCCTGCTGCGCTTCGGCGAGTTCCGCTTCGCGCTTTTCCCTCGCGTCGGTGGCCACGTGCCCGACCTCGACCAGCCCGAGCAGCTGCTGTCGCTCGGGCGCATCCTCGGGCGCATGCACGCGATTGGCGCCAGCCGCCCTTTCGCGCACCGCCCGCGCGTCGATATCGAGAGCTACGCCGAGACGAGCTGGCGCCTGATCGCCGCGCACTTCATTCCGCCGGACCTCGAGGCGCCCTACCGCAGCCTGTGCGAGGCACTGGTCCAGAAGCTGCGCGAGCGCTTCCGCCCGGACGAGGCGACCCTGATCCGCACCCACGGCGACCTGCACCCGGGCAACATCCTGGCGCGCGACGGCGCGCTGTGCCTGGTGGATCTCGACGACTGCCGCAGCGCCCCGGCGATACAGGACCTGTGGATGCTGCTCAGCGGCGATCGTCACGAGCGCCTCGCGCAGCTCGCCGAGATCGTCGATGGCTACGAGGAATTCAACGACTTCCCGGGCGCCGAGCTGCCGCTGGTCGAATCGCTGCGCACCCTGCGCCTGATGCACCACGCCGCCTGGCTGGCGGCGCGCTGGCACGACCCGGCCTTCCCGCGCTACTTCCCGTGGTTCAACACGCCGCGCTACTGGTCGGAGCACATCCTGGAGCTGCGCGAGCAGCTGGCCGCCCTGGACGAGGAACCGCTGGCGCTGCAGCGCTGGTGACGGCGGCGCGATGCGCTGGCATCGCGGCCGTGGCGGGCGTATGGATGGCGCATCCCCCCGCGCACGATCACTCCCGCACACGGAGGAGCACTGCCATGAAGTCCCCTGTTGCCCTGCTCGTGCTTCTGCTCATCGTGTTCGCGCCCCCGCCACCCGCCGCCGATGCGCTGCCGCTGTTCGACGGCCTCGGCTCGTATTCGCGCACCATCGCCACGGCTTCGCCCGAGGCGCAGCGCTATTCCGACCAGGAGCTGGCGTTCATGTATGCCTTCGACCACGACGAGGCGATCCGCGCCTGCACGCGCGCCATCGAGGCCGACCGTCGCTACACCGCGCGCGCTGCAGACCGTGCGCGAGATCGTTGCCGACATCCGGATCAAATCGCCGTGCCTGTGTCTGCCGGGCGTCCAGACGTCCGCCCGCGCTCATTCGTTCGCGCCGGCTTCATTAAGATTGGGTAATGCGCCCCCAAACGGGGCGCGCCCTGTTACGAAAGTACCCAGTTTTGTTGAAAATTACGCCATTCTTTCAGTGCGTTTTCCCGAGTAGCGCATTAACCTCCCGGGTTCAGGGCACTTTTGCCCATGCCATCGGGCGTTATTGCCCAATAACTCGAGGACTACCTGCCAATGATCGTCTCCGCTACCCTGCGTAAAGCACTGAAACTCGCACCGGCCCTGGCCGCCGCCGCCCTGCTCGCTGCCCCCGGCAGCGCCAGCGCCTCGACCACCTCCGGCGATGCTTTCGGCATCTGCAGGGCGAAGGTCCGCGCGACCTTCGGCGAGGAAGCCCGCACCAAGCTCAAGCGCATCAAGGAGCGCGGCAGCTTCATCGTGGAAATCAAGGTGTCCGGCGTTGCCGAGAAGCCTTTCACCGCGAAGTGCGAAGTGGCACGCGACGGCACGCTGAGCTCCTTCGAGCACGACGGCCCCGCCAAGTAAGCCGCCGGGGGCCGGGGCGCTGCCAGCGCGCCGGCCCCGTTCGCCTTCCCCGACGCCGGGCAATCAGGTGACGCTCTGCCCGCCCCCGACCTCATACCCTTCACGATTTTCAGTCCAGCCACGCCGGCACCGGCAGGTTCTTGCGCCGCAGGAACGACGGGTTGAACAGCTTGCTCTGGTAGCGCGTGCCGTTGTCGCACAGGATGGTCACGATGGTGTGGCCAGGCCCCATCTCGCGCGCGAGCCGCACGGCACCGGCGATGTTGATCGCCGAGGAACCTCCCAGGCAGAGCCCCTCGTGCTGCAACAGGTCGAAGATGCAGGGCAGCGCCTCGGCGTCCGTCACCTGGCAGGCAAAATCGGGCGTGAAGCCCTCGAGGTTGCCCGTCAGGCGCGACTGCCCGATACCCTCGGTGATCGATTCTCCCGTCACGCGCAGCTCGCCGTGCGCGTAATGGTTGTACAGCGCCGCGCCGCCGGGATCCGCGAGACCGATGCGCACACGCGGATCCTGCGCGCGCAGGTACTCGGCCACGCCGGCGAGGGTGCCACCGGTGCCCACCGAGCAGATGAAGCCATCGACGCGCCCGCGCGTCTGCTCCCAGATCTCGCGCCCGGTGGTGTCGCGGTGGATCGCGCGGTTGGCGGTGTTGTCGAACTGGTTGGCCCAGACCGCACCCTGCGTTTCGCGCGCCGCGTATTCCTGCGCCAGCCGCCCGGAGATCTTCACGTAATGGTTGGGATCGCTGGCGGGCACGGCCGGCACCAGCCGCAGCTCGGCGCCGCAGAGCATCAGCATCTCGATCTTCTCGGGGCTCTGGGTCTCGGGTATCACGATCGTGGTGCGATAGCCGAGCGCATTGGCCAGCAGGCTCAGCCCGATGCCGGTGTTGCCCGCCGTGCCCTCGACGATGCGCCCGCCCTGGCGCAGCACGCCACGGCGCTCGGCGTCGCGGATGATGCCGAGCGCGGTGCGGTCCTTGACCGAGCCGCCCGGGTTCATGAATTCCGCCTTGCCGAGGATCTCGCACCCCGTCTGTTCCGACACCTGACGCAGGCGAACCAGCGGCGTGTTGCCGATCAGGTCCGCCAGTCCGCTGCTGTTCTCCATGCCGCTCCCCGGAGGTTTCAACCCGGGCGCAACTATACCCGCTCCGGTGCAGCGCCGGCCACGGCGCGCAACGGCGCCAGCGCCGTCGCATCGGCCGCGAACACGCCGTGCTCGCAGATCAGCCCGGTGACCAGCCGCGCCGGCGTCACGTCGAAGGCGAAGTTCGCCGCGCGGCTCGCCAGCGGCGCGTGGCGCACGCTGCGCAGCACGCCGTCGGCGCCCGCGCCCTCGATCTGCAGCACCTCGCTCGCGTCGCGCTCCTCGATCTCGATCTCGCGCACGCCGTCGGTGATCGTCCAGTCGATGGTCGAGCACGGCAGCGCCACGTAGAACGGCACGCCGTTGTCGGCGGCCGCCAGCGCCTTCTGGTACGTGCCGATCTTGTTGCACACGTCGCCCGCGCGCGTGGTGCGGTCGCTGCCGACGATGCAGACATCCACCAGGCCACGCTGCATCAGGTGCCCGGCGCAGTTGTCCGCCACGATGCTGTGCGCGATGCCGCCCTCGCCGAGTTCCCACGCGGTGAGCCGCGCCCCCTGGTTGCGCGGGCGGGTCTCGTCCACCCAGACGTGCACCGCGATACCCGCGGCCGCGGCGCGGTACACCGGCGCCAGTGCCGTGCCCCAGGCGCCGGTCGCCAGCCAGCCGGCGTTGCAGTGCGTGAGCACGTTCAGCACCCCGCGTTCGCGCACCCGGGGCGTGTCGGCGAGCGCGCGCATGATCCCGAGGCCGTGTTCGCCGATGCGCGCGCAGCATGCGGATTCGGAGTGCTGCAGTGCCAGCACCCGGGCGGCGGCTGCCGCGGCACGCGCGGCCAGCGGCGCGGTGCGCAGCACCGCCTGCAGGTCCTCCACGGCCCAGCGCAGGTTGACCGCGGTCGGCCGGCTCGCGATCAGCAGCGCGGCCGCCGCTTCGAGCGCGGCGTCGCTCGCGTCGGCGCGCGCGGCGAAGGCCATGCCGGCTGCCGCCACCAGCCCGATCAACGGCGCGCCGCGCACGTTCATGTCGCGGATCGCCCGCGCGCAATCCGCCACCGAGCCGGGCTGCAGGTAGCGCTGCTCGAACGGCAGGTGCGCCTGGTCGAGCACGGACAGCGCGCAGCGCGCGGCGTCGAACACGAAGGTCGGGGAACGCTCCCAGCCGGGCAGTACAGTCATCGGAACTCCTTCAGAACGCCACGAACCACACGAAGCCGACCACCACCGCGACAGCGATCAGGTTCAGCCCGAAGCCGGCCCGCAACATCGCCCGCAGCGGCACGAATCCGGTGCCATAGGCAATCGCATTCGGCGGTGTCGCCACGGGCAGCATGAAACCGCAGCTACCGGCCAGCGTGGCGACCATGAACAGCGGCAAGGGATCGATGCCGCGCGCGCTGGCCAGCCCCGCAAGCACTGGCATGATAGCCGTGGCGGCCGCGGTATTGCTGGTCAGTTCCCCGGTGAACACGATCGCCACGGCGATCACGCCCACGATCAGCGCCACCGGCACGGATCCGAGCCCCGACGCCCACTGCGCGATCGGCGCATCGGCGCCCGAGGCCGTGAGCGCCGCGGCCAGGCTCAAGCCGCCGCCGAACAGCAGCAGGATGTCCCAGGGAATGCCGCGCGCGGTGTTCCAGTCGAGCAGGCGCTCGCCTTCCAGCCCCTGCGCGGGCAGCACGAACAGCAGCAGTGCGCCGATCAATGCGATCACGCCGTCATCGAGGCCGGGAAGACCGAACCAGGCCACCAGTTGCGGGCGCAGCACCCAGCCCAGCGCTACCAGCAGGAACACCGCGCCGGTGCGCCGCTCTGCGGCGCTCGCCGCGCCCAGCCGCGCGCGCTGGGCGCGCAGTTGCGCCTCGTCGCCGGCGAAACCGGCCGCCGGCAGGCGGAAGGCCCCGAAGCACAACCAGAGCCAGGCCAGCGGCAACAGCAGCAGGATCACCGGCACGCCGACGCGCATCCACCCGAGCATCGTGAGGTCGATGCCGTAGTGCGCACGCAGGTAACCGGACATGATGAGGTTCGGGGGCGTGCCGATCGGGGTGCCCATGCCGCCGATCGAGGCCGCGTAGGCGATGCCGAGGATCAGCGCCGCGCCGAAAGCTTCGCTGCCGTCCGCGTCGGCGCCGGGGCGCTGCTCGCGGCGGGTCTGCAGCACGCTGATCCCGATCGGGGCCAGCATCATCATCGTGGCGGTGTTCGACAGCCACATCGACAGCAGCGCGGTGACCAGCATGAAGCCGCCGACCAGGCGGCGCTGTCCCGAGCCCACCGTGACCAGCATCGCCAGCGCGATGCGCCGGTGCAGCCCGCAGCGCTGCAGCGCCAGCCCCAGCATGAAGCCGCCCATGAACAGGAACACGATGTTGCTGGCGTAGGGCGCCGCGGCGGCGCCGAAGCCGATCGAAGTGAACAGCGGCAGGATGACCAGCGGCAGCAGCGCGGTGGCGGCAAGCGGCACCGCTTCGGTCATCCACCACAACGCCATCCAGATCGCGAGCCCGAGCACCACGCGCGCATCGTGTGCCATGGCGCTGGCGCCGAGGGCGAACCACAGTGCCGCCGCCAGTGGCCCGCTGCACAAACGCGCACCGCGCAGCAGGCGCTGAACTCCCGTGCTCTCTTGCATCGCGTCTCCCGTGGAACGCGAGTATAGCCGCGCGCCCCGCGGGGAAGCCGCCGGGCGGAAACGGGCGCGCTCAGTGGGTCAGCGCGCGGCGCTGCATGGCGCTCATCGACTGGTGGCAACTCTCCATCCACAGCGGCCAGTCGCTCGGCAGCATGCCGTACAGGCGCTCCTCCAGATGGAGGCGCTCGCGGCAGGGCAGTCCGCCGAGCGCGCGGTCGGCCGCGTCGAAACGCCGCACCGCTTCGCGCCAGATCAGCGGGTCGGCACAGTGCTGCGCCCAGATGATCGCGTTGTGCAGGGGCTTGAAGATGTCCGGCGTCATTTTGTCGTGCTCCTTGCGCTGTGCGAGGAGCTTGAATCAAGAATGATGCCATGTAAAAACAGTATGAAGAATGTTCCGTATATCATTGTTTTTGAGAACAAACCGTCTCCCGAGACCCAAGGCGAATCGCATGATTGCGGTGTCATTTTGTCGTCAACCACCCGGCGCGCCGACCCATATGGGCCGCGCGCCGGAGGACGTCAGCATGTATAGCCGAAATGCGCGCCGCTTGCCCGGGCGCTCAGGAAAGATCGCGCTTGCGCACCACCTGGTCATCGACCATGCGCACGTG
>Ga0138256_10003476_pt1 | contig 16741 bp, 16 predicted proteins | sample KNB2016incub_MG_FD_105486 | JGI IMG/M metagenome (GOLD analysis project Ga0138256, IMG submission 105486) | Active sludge microbial communities from wastewater in Klosterneuburg, Austria - KNB2014incub_MG | ecosystem: Engineered > WWTP > Activated sludge > Unclassified | place: Austria... | reverse complement strand
TTTGATCCTAAAGAAATAGCCTTTGTTGAAGACGTTGATATTATTGTTGATAAACCAGACAGCATAGCATCAGTTAAAATTGAAAAATACGGTGATGAAAATATTTATTTAAATGTAAATGCAAGCGGAAATAATTTTCTTTTCCTCGGTGATACTTATGTAGGAAAAGGTTGGAAAGCTTTTGTTGATGATAATGAAACTAAAATATTTAGAACAAATCATAACTTTAGAGGAATCGTTGTTCCAGCAGGAAATCACAAAGTACACTTTGAATATTTACCCGAATCATTTGTGATAACCAAAAATGTTGCATTAGTTTTAAGTTCATTGGTTGTTTTAGGATTGTTTGTTTCTATCGGATTGAACTTTAGAAAGAAAAAAGAAGTAAGCGAGTAAAAGAAATCTTTGCAGGAAGACAAAAAAATAGAAACGAAAATTAACTTCGGTTCGGAATCCTTTAAGAAATATTTTGCTAATACTTCCTGGTTGTTATTTGAAAAGATTGCCAGACTAGTTTTAAACTTTTTTGTTACTGTTGCAGTTATAAGATATTTAGAACCAAATGAGTTTGGTATTTACAGCTATGCAATAAGTTTTTATGGTTTATTTGTAGCTTTTATTTCTCTTGGAATGGAAAGTATATCTATCCGTGAACTTGTTAAAAGCCCAGATAAAAGAGATGAAATTCTAGGCTCAGTGTTTTACTCCCAATTACTCGGAGCAGTATTAGCAATATCTTTAATAGCATTAACTTTATTTATTACTAATGAAGATGTAAGCACTTCAGTTTTAATTCTAATCATCTCTGCCTCGTCTTTTTTTCAAACTTTTAATGTTATCGATTATTATTATCGCTCAAAGGTTAATGCCAAGTACTCGGTTTATGTACTATCAACTTCAGTAATATTAGTTGCACTAATTAAGTTTGCATTAATTTTTATAAAAGCTCCATTATTATTTTTTCTGATAGCTTATGCTTGTGAGTTTCTATTTAATGCGATTGGTTATACAATTATTTATCATTCTCAAAAATTAAAAATTAGTGTTTGGAAATTTGATAAGAATTTAGCTTTAACTTTATTAAAAGATAGCTGGCCACTGATTTTATCTGGTGTAGTAGTATCAATTTATGTTAAAGTCGATCAAGTATTAATTAAAAACATGTTAACATCCAGAGATGTTGGTATTTATGCAGCAGCAGTAAGATTAAGTGAATCCTGGTATTTTATTCCAATAGCAATTAGCAATGCACTATTTCCTGCAATAGTAACTGCAAAATCAATTGCTTCAGAACTTTATTTAAGTAGATTGCAAAAGCTTTACGATGTACTTGCCTGGATCGCAATTGGAATTTCCATCCCTGTTAGTTTTCTATCAGGTGAAATAATTCAAGTACTTTACGGATCAAAATATTCAGCATCAGCACCAATTTTAACAATTTATATTTGGGCAGGCGTATCTGTATTTTTAGGAGTTGCAAGCAGTCAATATTTAGTTACAGAAAATTTTACAAAAATATCTTTAATGCGTACAAGCCTAGGGATGATTGCGAATGTAATACTCAATATAATATTTATCCCACGATATGGGATTGTAGGTTCTGCTTATGCTACATTGTTATCATACACATTAGTTATACTTTCTTTGGGTTGTTTTAAGCAAACGAGAAATCAATTGTTTATGTTACTTAGAGCAATATTATTTATTGATTTATTTAAAATGGTTAAGAAAAAATGAATTATGAAAAAATTAAGAATATTATTCCTGAAGAAGTATATTCTAAATTATTAGAAGTATACAACAGTTTTATTACAGACTATGCTACAAAGACATATTCTCAAGAAGGGGAAGAACTTATTCTTAGAAAATTATTTAATCCAAAGAAAAAAGGATTTTACATTGATATTGGAGCCCATCATCCTAAGCGATTTTCAAATACATATTATTTTTATAAAAAGGGGTGGAGAGGGATTAATATTGAGGCGAGACCAGGAAGTAAAAAATTATTTGATAAAGTTAGACCATTTGATTTAAATCTTGAGCAAGCTATATCTTCAGAATCAAAGGAATTAAAATATTATATGTTTAATGAACCTGCATTAAATGGTTTTTCTCTACCTAATGTTTCAAATTTAAAAGGTCATTCAACTTATAAATTAATAAATGAAATTACATTATTTACACAGAGACTTGACACAGTGCTTGAACAATACAAATTGTCAAATCAAATTATTGACTTTATGAGTATAGATGTTGAAGGCCTGGATTACGATGTAATTATTTCAAATAATTGGGATATTTATAAGCCTCAAGTTATTTTAATCGAAGATCCTGAGTTTGATTTTAAAAATGGATCAAAAATTTGTGATTTCCTGGAATCATACAATTATAAAATGATTGCTAGAACATTTAATACAAGTTTTTTTATGCTACTCTAGCACAATTATTGCTGTGTAATTAGATAATTCTTATCGATTATATTGATCAATAAGTGTTATTTGGAAATTGTAATTATTATTTTTCTTCTTAAATTTACTCTTACTTTCACATTATTATAAGGGGTTCGATTATGAAAAAGTTTTTAGTGTTCTTTGTTCTATTCATTATTCCTATTTTTATTTCTTGTACATCCGAAATATCAAATCCGCCTTTAGAAGATTCTGGAAAACTTTTATTAAAAATAGACAAACAAAATGCTCCAGAAAACGTGGTTAATGTCAAAGCTTACCTAACAAGAGAAAACTTTAATACTATTTCAGGAACATTAAATCTGCTTTCAGATTCAACTGCAGATTTATTACTAAATGAAATTAATGCAGGTACATGGCATTTAAAAGTTGATGCAGAAGATGATAGTGGATCAGTACTTTATACTGGAGAAACTGATGTGAAGGTATTCGCAGGCTTTACTAGCCAAGTATACTTAACACTTCAACCAACAGGCTTAGGTACAGGGTCCATATATATTTTTGTTAATTGGGGTATTTCAGGTAATTATTCCTGGCAAGATTATAGTCTAAATCCAATTATAAAGAGTTCAAATAATTATTATGATTACTATGGAACTGCACAACCAGTTGTTTTATTTGATGAAGGAATTTATAAAATGTGGTATTTTGGAGCTGATCAGTTGGGTAGTGGTACCGGAAATATCTTATATGCAATTTCAAATGATGGTTTAAATTGGAATCATTATGCTGGAAATCCAGTTATGGTTCCTGGGAATTATGGTACGTGGGATTCGTATGATGTTCAGCCTTGCGCGGTCATCAAAGAAAACGGTATTTATAAACTATATTACACTGGATTTTCTGATGTCTATAGTACTTGGTCCATTGGGTTGGCAACCTCAGCTGATGGAATAAATTGGGAAAAACATTCAAGTCCTATTTTACAGGCTTCTGCTTATTGGGAATACCAATTAGTTGCATCATCAGTTATTAAATTTAATGGCTCATATTATCTTTATTATACAGGAAGAAATATGCCTTATTATGCAGTCGGTGTAGCTGTTTCTTCTGATGGTATAAATTTTATGAAATATTCAGGTAATCCTGTCTTAACGAATACTCAACAATGGGAATCTAATGGTGTATTGGATGCAAACGTAATTAATGAAAATAGTACTCTTAAAATGGTCTTTATGAATTCGGACGCGAGTGGATTTGGTTTAGCTTCTTCATCAGATGGATTAAACTGGATAAAAGCTAACGACAACCCCTTTTTCACGAACCTACAAACATCTGATGATTGGGCAGTAGGTAAGATTGCTTATCCATATTGGTTAAAGTTACCAAATGAAACCCGAATATATTATAGTGGAATAACAAACTATAGTGATAATCACAGAATTGGTGTTATGAGGAAATTTGGAAATTAAATAAAGTTGCATTTCTTTAGAATAACCCTATGCACTATTTTGCATAGGGTTTTTATTTTTAAATGAATTTAGGATAAATGAGTTTAGCACCAATAATATTATTTGTTTATAACAGACCAGAGCATACAATAAAAACTGTTGAAGCTCTAAAGTTAAATCGATTTGCTGATGAAAGTGCATTGTACATTTATTCAGATGGTAATAAAAATGAAAATGATAAATATGCTGTTTCTGAAGTTAGGGAATATATTTCTACTATTTCTGGATTTAAAGAAATTAAAATTGTACTAAGAGATAGAAATCTTGGATTAGCAGAATCGGTAATTTCTGGTGTAACAGATGTGATCGAAAAATTTGGAAAAACAATAGTGCTTGAAGATGATATTATTACATCTAAATATTTTCTAAAATTTATGAATGAAGCTTTAGATTTTTATAAAGATGAACAAAATATTTATTCTATTTCAGGTTATAATTTTCCAATTAAAATTCCCCAATCATACAAACACAAAGTCTTTGTATCGCCACGTCCTTCTTCTTGGGGGTGGGCAACGTGGAAAGATAGATGGGAGAAAGCTATTTGGAAACCTGAGAATGTATTGGATATTAAAAATCTAAATAAATTGAATAATATAGTTGATAAAGTTGGGAAGGATATCGCGCCGATGCTTCTTAAATCTATCGAGGGTAGAACTAATTCATGGGCGGTGAAATGGGTTTTTACTAATATTAAGTATAGTGGTCTAACTGTCTTCCCTGTATATTCATTTGTTAAAAATATTGGAGCTGATGCGAGTGGTACTAATTTTATTAGGTCAACAAAAAAATATGATGTCAGTTTAGATAGTGAATGTCAGCAATTTGAATTTGTAAATAACCTGGAAATTAACCAGGAAATATTCTCACAAATAAAAAAGATAGTACGACCAGGATTACTAAGTTTTATAAAATATAGATTATTTAATATTTATTAGTATTCCTTTTAATTACTTTATAAACATCACTAAAGCATTCAAAATAATTTTTTTCTCCCAGTTCATTCATCCTTTTTTCAGAATTACTAATATTTTCGTTTCGTAAATTTTCATTTGAAATCATATTAATTATAAGATTACTTATTTCATCAACATCTTTTGGATTAAAAGTAAATCTTTTATCTGCAATTGTTTCAGGTAATGAAGTTGTGCTTGCACAAATAACCGGAACTATATAGCGCATAGCTTCATATAATGGCCCACTACCAGCCTCATATAGTGTTGGAATGACTACCAATTCTGAGCTTTTGTATAACCCTATCAAATCTTCTTCAGGAACAATTCCTAAAAACTTAACTGAATTTTCTATTCCTAACTTTAAGATATTTTCATAAATAGTATTAAAATAGTCAGTTTTGTTTCCGGTACAGATTAAATTTAAATCAGGAATGTTTTTCTTGACTTCTTTAAGAGCTTCTAATAATCTGATATGATTTTTATGTGGCCAGGTTGCTGCAGGATAAAGCATATATTTCTTTGAAATTGAATACTTTGCTTGCAAAACTTTCCAATCAGTTTCTTTCTTTGTACTAAACCAATCATCTGCAAAAGGTGGCGGACAGACAGAAATCTTTTCATCAGCAACGGAATAAAATTTAATTAAATCATTTTTTATATGTGAAAACGAAACAATTATATGATCCGACTCTGAAACAGATTTAAGATTGTTTATTGCTCGATGCAGTCTTTCAGAAGCAGTAAAAAATTCAGGGAAATGAAATTCCTGTACATCGTGCATTGTAGTTACTATTGGAACAGAAACTTTATAAATGGGAGAATATTGAATTGGAATATGAAGTAATTTTATTTTACTTCTTTCGATCACTCCTTTATATGGATTTATAAAGTTTGAAATAACTCTAAGCTTTGTTAAAACGCTACAACCAGGAAAATAATGCTTGTAAATGGTAAAAGTATCATACAAAAAATATGAAAGAAATAATCTGAATTTATTAAATAATAAATTTCGATTTAATAATTGAAATTCAATTCTAGAACTATCCACAAGATCTTTTAAAGCAAGCTTAACTTCTGGTGTAGTAATAATAACTAACTTTTCAATTTCCTGTTGTTTAAGAAGTAATTTTAGTATCCCAATTGAATAAGTAAAAATACCACCAGCCTGAAGCATTGTATGATGTATGTAGAAACCAATCCGCATAACTTATATTATCTTATAATAAATAAGGTGACCAATTCGTTTGTCCACACCTTCAAAAATGAAACCAAAACTTTCGTAGATGTTTTTAGCAATAACATTATCTGGATGAACTTTAAGAATTATTTTTTTGATATTATTTATCTTACAAAAAGAGATTGCATGTTGTAAAGTAAGTTTTGAAATTCCTTTAGAAGAAAAATCTTTTGCAACCCAAACCCCGTAAGATGGAATTTCATAACCCTCATCAAAACCACGAAGCATATAAAATCCAACCAGTTTGTTGTCTGTAAAAATTCCGTAGTATTGATCTTTTATAGCATTGCTAAGAATCTTTAAAATTATCTCAAAATCAAAAACAAAAGGAATAAAATATTGTGTGTAATCTTTATCTGCACTTTGTAATAGTTCGGATAATTCTTTAGAATGGTCAATAGTAAGTCTTTTTATCTCTAATGTTAAAGGATTCATTTGTAAAATTCATTTATTTTATTGCAAATAAAATCAACATCATTTTCACAAAGTTCCGGATAGCTGGGCAGATTGATCCCTCTACTTCCAAGATTTTCGGCAATTGGAAAATTTAATCCTGTTTCAAAATACATTGGCATTAAATGCACAGGATGAAATGTTGGTCGCGTTTCAATACCATTTTCTTTAAGATGAAATCTTATTTTTTCACGTTCATCTGAATCTTTTAACAGAATTGAAATCATCCAGAAAGAATGTTTAACATTTCCTATTTGAGAATGAAAAGTAACAGGCAAACTTCTTAATTTTTCTTCATACCATTTTGAGATTAAGATCTTATTCTCAATCAGCTCATTCGCTCTTTCAAGTTGGGCACATCCTATTGCTGCGCAAATATTAGTCATTCTATAATTATAACCAATAATATCGTGATAATATTCCCGATCTTTTGCCAATCCTTGTCCTTTGAGATGAACAACTTTATCGTGCAGCGAATCATTGTTTGTTACAACCATTCCGCCTTCACCGGTTGTTATTGTTTTGTTCCCAAAAAAACTGAATGTTGCAATGTCACCAAAAGATCCAACATGTTTACCATTGTATAAACTTCCAAAAGCTTCTGCACAATCTTCAATAACAAATAGTTTATGTTTTTTTGCCATTGATAATATTGCATCCATTTCGCAAGGCTGGCCATAAAGATGAACAACCATAATTGCCTTTGTTTTGCTAGTTATCTTTTCTTCAATTTTAGCTGTATCAATTTGCCATGTCGAAATATCTGAATCTACAAAGACTGGTTTAGCACCAGTGTATTTTATAGCATTTACTGAAGCGATGTAAGTAAATGTAGGAACTATTACCTCATCATTTTCACCAATTCCTAAAGCTAATAATGCAACGTGAATTGCAACTGTTCCATTTGATACTGATGCTGAATGTTTAATGCCTGTAAATTCTGAAAATGAATTTTCAAATTGATTTATGAATTTTCCTTTTGACGAAATCCAGGTTGATTCCAAACATTCTAAAACATTTTCTTTTTCTTTTTTACCAAGCGAAGGCTGATATACAGGATATTTATAACTCATTTATTTATTCTCACCAGAAGATAATTTCTTTAAATAGTTCATATCACTCTTAGTTTTTGATTTCATTACAATTTTTACAAAACTCGATAAACCCACTAAACTAAATTTTAATAATAAGTTAAATATAGTATTATTTATTTTTTTCTTGGATAGCAGGTGAAAACCTCTATAATCACTGTTAAGGTTAAGATTAAACTTATTTGCAATTACTTTTAATGTATGTAAAGAATAAAGAGAAATGTGTTGTCCAGCCTCAAAATTATAATACCACCAGTCTTCTGGCTTAGGTGGTCCGTCTTTAAAGAGCTGCGTTGAAAATAAGATACTATCAGTTTTTTCTATCAAGTTAGATATTTCTTCAATCGGGTCAACAAAGTGTTCAAAGCATTCAAAACTGGTAATCAGCTTAAACTCATTGATATTATTAGGGGCATTAAATCCTTTAGATAACAAATTGTCAGTAAACTTATCATCCCAATAAAAATCGAATCCTATATCTCTCATCATCCTTACAAATAATCCATTGCCTCCACCATAGTCCAAAAACAATTTTCTATGATTAAATAAAAAATAGATTAGTGTAGAAGATCGTCTAGCAAATAATAAATTTCTTTTAATAATCCCTGCATCAATAGAAGATATTGGATCTAGGTAGGATTCTTCTAACCAAAATGGATTTTCTGTCTGAATGAATCTACAAGAGTCACAAAAATAATAAGCAACCTTATATTTATTTAATATCAAATGGTTAAAAAGAATATCAACCTTTTGACTACATATTCTACAATCCATTAGTTGTTTTCTTGAGTATTATATAAATATGGATTTCTTGGTAGTTTAATTACTTTGAATCCTTCCCTTATTAAAAACGTTGAACTGATATCTTTCTTAAAAATTATTGACATTAAGAAAGTTGGAGGAAAAATTTTCATTTTCCAAAGAATGTCTCGTAAAAATATTCTGTTTTTAACTTTATTTAAGAGCGGATCATCTTTGGGTTTTGTTTCCATTCCCATTCCATCTTTATAGTAGTCATTTAAAAATCGATAAGCCAAATACGGTAAATCCAGGCCTAATGCTATCTTTTTAATCTCACTTACAGATAGAGCATATTTAAAATTACCAGATGTTTCATACATATTATGAGTATCTCCCTTAATCTTTTTTAGGATAAACTCAAATATTTTCATCATTGGTGAGGGGTTGATTTCTCTATCATATGGCTCAAGCAATACAACACCAATTTTACTTACTCTCAACATTTCATATAATCCCAAATATGGTCTGGGTAAATGATGAAAAGATTCTTTACAAAGAACAAAATCAAATGATTCGTTATTAAAAGATAATGACTCTAAATTTTCTTTTGAATAATTTTCAATGTAACCAATCTCTTTCCCCTTTTTTAGAAAGTGATCATCAATATCAGAAGCGATTGTCTTATGTCCTATTGATTGCAGATATTGACCATCAGTTCCATAATAAAAATCTCCAACAGTCAGCCATTCAGAATCAGGATATAACTTTAAAATTGGATCAAGCAAATGATAAAACCTTTCGTATCTCCATCTATTAATGGTGTTGTGGTTAAGCATTAACCTGCATCTATCTTCAGGATAATTTTTAATGTGCTCTATATGATGTTGATAACTATTATTATGAAATTCCAATTTATTAAACCTTAATAATTTGAAAAAGTTAATTAATATTAACAAAAATATCGAATTTCTGTTATTCTTACCGAGAACCTAGAACACCATCCATAAAGAAGAAGTTTATCATAAATTAAATGGAGAAAGAAAAATTACTTGCAGAAATATTTTCGATAACGAAAAACAATTTTAATCTGCTAATTGTAATTTAAAGATCTATTGGTATAGAATTTTCTTAAATACTTTGTTAAGTATATCAAAAAACTCTTTACTTATCTCAGCCCGGTCATATTTCTTAACAAAAGATAGATCGGGTTTTATTTTAACTAACTGATCTAAAAACTCCTCACCGCTTTCATCATATCTAAACATCATTCCAGCGCTGGCATCTTTAATTATTTTTTTAACTTCTTCATTGTTACTGCCAAATGCTATAATTGGATTTCCCGTTCGTAGTGCTTCAAATAATTTTCCTGGAACGTGGCGTGGCTCCGTAGAACAGACTAACAGCATATCAGCTTGCATAATTTCTCTTATCATTTCCTGGTATGGAAGAAAACCCATTAACTGTACTTTTTCTTTTAATCCTATTGAATCCAGATATTCTAAAATTACTTTATCCACAGAACCAACAAAGCGGATTACTATCTTATTTCCTTTGTCGTTTTCAATTTTTATCTGCTTCCAAAAATTTTTAGGATTCTGATATGCAAATAAATTTCCGGCATGAACCAGAATTTTTGTCTTCTTTTCAAAGTCCCTTTCTTTAGGAATGGAATTTAGGAGTAGGCATTCGAATTCTTCTTCATCATATCCCCAATACAACACATTGGATTTACCTTTTAAAAAACTGTACTTTTTTTCATAATCTTCTTCAGTTGATTTATTTACAAATACAACCTGCTCGGCATTTTGCAATACAATTTTTTCAAAATGACTGTCAATCATTTTAGTTATAAAACTTCTGTTCAAGTTCTTGTAATACACAATATCTACCCAGGGATCAATCAAAACTGGTATATGAGGTATTAAAAACTTCTTGCTCAGTTTTAACCCTATCAAATGGGAGCTGTGTGGTGGTCCTATAGAAACTATTACATCAATTTGATTTTCTCTTATATAATTTTTAGCAGTTTTTATTGCTGTAAAATTCCAACCAACTCTAGCATCAGGAATAAAAAGGTTTAGTCTTATCCATAGAGAAATTCTGTGGGTTAAACTTTTATTATCTAATGAAATAGTTTCTGATGAAATAAGTTTTTCATCTTTCTTTTTGCCGATAAATTTTCTGTAAATATTAAAAGGTTCTAATGCTTTAGATTTTAAAGTCTTCCACTCTGGGTCAACTTTTCTTAAAAGACTTTCATCTTTCTGTGTAAATGATTCATCTTCAACTGTAAGTATTATTGGTTCAATTTCATCTTTAGGTAAATGGCGAATAATATCTAACGGCCAATGCAATGATGCTTTACCTGATGGAGGCCAAAAATATGTGATGAATAGTACTCGCTTCATTATATCAAGTTATATAAATATCTTCTTAATTATAGCTTTATTTAATTCAAATTTATCAAATAAATTTTTGATTAAGAAAGTTAATTAAATTAGTATTGATTATTTTTGATAGGAAAAAATAGAAGTGAAATGAACGTAAACATAAAAAATCTACAAAAATTTATTGTTGTTGGCGATAGAGTTTTAATAAGACCACTAGAAGACGCTAACAAAACAGGCAGCGGGTTGTATTTACCTGCTGGTGTTTCGGAAAAAGAAAAAATTCAAAGTGGTTATATAATTAAAGTTGGCCCTGGTTATGCAACTTCTACTCAAGCAGATGACGAACCCTGGAAGGAAAAAACGGATGCAGTAAAGTATATACCACTACAGGCTAAAGAGGGTGATCTTGCAATATTTTTAAGAAGGGAAGCTTTTGAAATTGAATTTGAAAAAGAAAAATTTTTAATCGTACCAAATTCAGCAGTTTTGTTGTTAATTAGAAATGAGGACTTTTAATTATTATTTTCTAAAGTACAATAACTGCAATTGCAAATAAAAAGGAAGAAGCGATAATCAACTTCATAATTATTGAAAAATCATTTTTTCTTTCTTTTGCAAAAACTCTTCCGTAATTAAAATCGCTTACCAATTCCGTGTTAGATAATATAGTCTTCATACTTAATGCTCTTAGTTGATTTGATTTTTAGAAAATTATTACCATTTATTTATCGTAAAAGAATTGATTAATTGAGGCAAAAAGCGTGCAATAAAAATGCAGGTAATTTTGTTATGATTTTCGGTAAAAATTAAATAAAAATTATGATGTTTGGAAAACAAAGAATTTAAGCGCCATTAAAGGCGCTAAAATTTGCAAGTGTAACGAGAATTGGCTTACTCTTCCCTGATTTTTTTAAGTTTTCGTTGCAATGTTCTTTCACTAACGCCAAGTATTGAAGATGCTTTACGCACATTGTTATTTAAAAATCCCATAACATTTACAATATGTTTTTTTTCAGCTTCTTCAAGTGAAATTAATATTTCTGATTTTTGAAGTTCAGTTTCTTTACCATCAACTGTTTTAGGAATTTCTACAGCATTTAATCTTTGATTATCATCTGATTGAACCACGGAATTAAAAATTATATTCTCAAGCTCGCGCACGTTACCAGGGAAAGGATAATTTCTAAGTTGAGCAATCGCTTCGCGAGTAAGTCCTAAAATATTTTTATTGTAAGTTGTGTTTGCAACTTTTATTAGATGATTTGAAATTAGCAAAACATCATTACCACGTTTACGCAACGGAGGTAAACTAATATGGCCACGATTTAATCTATAATAAAGATCTGCACGGAACGACCCTTTGTTTACAGCATCAGCTAAATCTCTGTTTGTTGCCGCAATAATTCTTATATCTAATTTTATCGGAGATGAACTGCCAATTTTAAAAATTTCGTTGTATTGAATTGCACGTAAAAGTTTACCCTGTAATTCTTTTGGTAATTCACCAATCTCATCTAGAAAGATTGTTCCGCCATTAGCAGATTCAAAATATCCTTGCTTATCATTTGTAGATCCGGTAAATGATCCCTTAACAGTGCCAAACAATTCGCTTTCAAATAGAGAAGGAGAGATGGACGCAAGATTAACAGCAACGTAAGGTTTGTTTTTCCTTGGTGAAAGATCGTGAACTTTTTTCGCAACTAAATCTTTTCCAGTTCCAGTCTCACCAACAATTAATATTGTTTCGTTAGTTGGGGCAAAAATTTCTACAAGATTAAAAACTCTGTGCATTGTATCAGAATCAGTAATAATATTTGCAAACTTATTATCATCAACTTTTTGTACTGAACCTTCAGCTCTTAAAACATCACGTTCACGTTCAAGTAGTTTGTAACCAATTGCTCTTCTGATAGTTAAAAGTAATCTATCAGTATCTGGTGGTTTGATTATAAACTCGTATGCTCCAAATTTTATTGCTTCAAGTGCAATCTCTTTATCATCAACGGCAGTAACGATGATAACAGGAATGTTTGGATACTCAGGAGTTATTTGCTCAAGTAATTGCAGCCCATTCATTTGAGGCATATAAATATCCAACAAAATCAAATCGATGTGTTGCGTTCTAAGTAAATCAGGAACGTTTAAAGGATTTGATTCAGTAATTACATTAGTATAACCTTCTTGTTGAAGAATACTTTTTAGTAATTCTAAATATGATAGTTCATCATCAACTAGTAAAATTGTTTCTTTCACAATAAAAACCTTGTTATTTGTTTAAATGTAAATAAATAAATATGATTATTCCAGAAAAGCTTCTGAATAATTAATTGATTCCCCATAAAATTATTCAAATTATTCTAACCAGGACACAATTTCGAACCCACCGGTACCTGGGAAAAATGGAGGAGATGCTGTCATAAATCTATCATCATATCGATATCTTTTTGCAAAACCATGATTAATAGATGTTCCGCTAAATGTACCAACAGCAGCACGAGTTTTTTGTATTATTCCACCAAGCAAATTTATATTTCCGCTTACTGGCCTGATATCATGATCCTGTGCTCCAAATCCACCTTTTTCGCAATATATTGAAGCGTGAATATCAACGCTTGAGTTGTTAGCTGTATTTTTGGTAATCCACACACTATTTTCTGCACAGATTCCTAACATATCGGTAGAGTTAGGATACTTACGTGGATCTTTATTGTAAACAATATTATCATCTATCCAAACCGTTCCTTTTCCTGTTGAAGTAGTTGTACTATTACATCCTAAAGTATATTGTCCCTTCACTGTTCCTTTAAGTCTTACAACAGAGTTTTTAGCAAAGATCATTCCGTTTGGTGCCGCATCTGGTAAATAAAGTGCAGAGTAAGAAGCACCATAAGAAAATTTATATTTAAGAGAATCATTTACAAAAAACATATAAACAGTATCGTGTCCTGTAAATTCATATCCGCCTGTTTCAGCAGGTGTTTCCATTAAATCTACTGCATTTGTTGGCATCGTAACGCTAACTCCTGGATCATATCCACCAATAAAATTAGGCTTATCAGCAGTTTTGCTGGTTTTATAAACAAGTGATTTAAGACTTGATGCTTTACCAAAAAATACTGGATGATTTGCCGCACGTAAATAATCTTGTGTATGAAATGGACCCCAAACAGTATCATTACCGGTCCACCAAATTGTACCACCTTCACTTACCGAATAATAAGCAAACTTAGAAAATTTACTTGGAGATAAAGTTACTTCAACTATGCTTTCCATTCCGTGATAGGAACCTGTTGCAACAATCTTCCTAATGTTCTTGTAAACATCAACAACCTGTATTTCAACATCAAGTTTGCCATCGGAAAAATCTTCGTTGCTGTAACCATCATCCCAGGTTGGATCTATAAAAATTTGGTTTGATGCAAGATTAGCTCCACTTACAGCGATGTTGTGTGCAATCATTTCACTGTAGTAATTAACCATGTTACCTACTGAGCTTGTTGAAATATTTCCAAAGTTTTTTATAGCTATCATAAATAAAAGTGTAAAGCCGATAATTGTTATAAAAGTTGCCTTGCCCGCCATTGTGTTACCTATTCTTTAAATTTCGTGATACCATTCTTATCTGACGCCAAAAAGCTTTTGAATATTTTTGATCGTAAGCTTCTGTGCTTTCAACAGTTAAATTTATTTCAATTGAAACGATCCCGCCATTAAGTCCAATGGGCGGAGTTAGTGTATCACCAAGTGCATCAAAATAAACAAGATGAAATTGTGTGATACCAAGATTTGCACTTTTATGTGGCTCCGCATTTACAACCCTGTATAATAATCTGTCTCGAGGATTTGTAGAAGCAGTAAGTTCTGATGCTGGTCCTAAATAATAGTGCATTGAATCAACATCTCCATCATTATCAATATCCGAATAAAATCTGATCTCTGAAGTATCAGCATAAAGTACAGCTTTAGTTGGATCGGGGAGTAAATTCCAGTTTTTGCAATATCCAATTTTTCTAAAATCATATTCAATAATCTGTGCAGCAGTAGCAAGATTTTGTTGGATTGTTAATTCACCATTATGATTATATGTTTTTTCAGTAATGCTATCACTAAGTCTAAAAGCAATAGACATCATAATTCCACCAATTATAACAGAACCGAGAATATCTAAAATTGTAGTAAAGCCCATTTATATTTCCTATCTAAAATGCCAGTAACTGTAGATCGTAGACATTCTAATTGTATCTTGCATTGATTCACTAGTAACAGTAATGTCCATTTTTTTATGCCAGGTTTTTTGTCCAACCTTAACTTGAGGATTTGGAGCATCTATATAATAGACTGTGCATGTTAAATGATACTTGGCTAAGGGTAGATAATCGTAGTGATAATCATAACCTTCATAATCATCAAAATCATTAAATGTAATACTGGAATCTTCAAGTTCGCCTGAACCGCGGCCGAGTGGATAACTGGTTAATAAATTATAATCTGAAACTTCATCTGAAACTGTATTCGCATCAAATGCTTTTTTGCTTGCTTCTTCTATTAAGGATGTTGCCAGTGAGACGGCTAAGATGCCAAGTTTGGAGTCTTGCATGACAGTATCGTTAGCAAGAATAAAGTTGTTCATTTTTAGAACTGTTAATGAGAGAATTAGTAAAGCCCCAATACTAAACAGTGTTTGTCCCGTGTTCATAGTATTTCTTTTCGATAATTGTGGCTTTATTAGCAAGTATCGTACAAAAAAAAATCTCTTTATGAAACAAAATTTATTTTGCTTTTAATATGATTTTGAGATTTGGAATACATTATCAGATAATCTTTACTTAGATATGGAAATATTTACTTCCTTTCGGCTTGTTCGTTAGTCCTTTTAGCGACAATATTATCGTCGAGAATAAGACACTAAGCAACCAAAATTTTAAAACCTGAATTTCTTATCTTTACTTATTAAAAATTTATTTCTTTCTATCTAAAGGAAACATTATGACTGCAAATTATGATATGATCAAAAAAGTTTACTCTAACTACAAAGATCGATTAAACAAAATACGAAAAGTTGTTAATCGTCCATTAACTTATGCTGAAAAAGTTTTGTACACCCATCTTTACGATAAGGCAACAAAAGAATTTACTGGTGGAAAAGATTATGTAGATTTAGCTCCGGATCGTGTTGCAATGCAGGATGCAACAGCACAAATGGCCTTATTACAATTTATGTCTGCTGGTAGAAAAACAACGGCGGTTCCTTCAACTGTTCATTGCGATCATTTAATCCAAGCTCAGGTTGGTGCGGTTGAGGATCTTGATCGAGCCACAACTGAGAACAAAGAAGTTTATGATTTTCTTGAAAGTATCTCTCAAAAGTTTGGTGTTGGTTTCTGGAAACCGGGTGCGGGAATTATTCATCAGGTTGTTTTAGAAAATTATGCTTTTCCGGGTGGAATGATGATTGGTACTGATTCTCATACTCCAAATGCCGGTGGACTTGGAATGATTGCAATCGGAGTTGGCGGAGCAGATGCTGTGGATGTTATGGCAGGAATGCCATGGGAATTAAAGTGGCCAAAACTTATTGGCGTTAAATTAACTGGAAAACTAAACGGCTGGACATCCGCAAAAGATGTTATCCTTAAACTTGCAGGAATCTTAACGGTTAAAGGTGGAACAGGTGCCATCGTAGAATATTTTGGTGATGGAACAAATTCAATTTCGTGCACAGGCAAAGGTACTATTTGTAATATGGGTGCAGAGATTGGGGCAACAACTTCTGTATTTCCATTTGATGAAAAGATGGCTTCATATCTTAGAATTACAAAACGTGTTGATGTTGCAGCCTTGGCAGAAGGTTTAGCTGATGAACTTTGTGCTGATAGAGAAGTTTTTGCTCATCCGGAAAAATATTATGACCAGGTAATTGAAATTAATTTAAGCGAGCTTGAGCCACATCTTAACGG
>Ga0138256_10003475_pt1 | contig 16742 bp, 12 predicted proteins | sample KNB2016incub_MG_FD_105486 | JGI IMG/M metagenome (GOLD analysis project Ga0138256, IMG submission 105486) | Active sludge microbial communities from wastewater in Klosterneuburg, Austria - KNB2014incub_MG | ecosystem: Engineered > WWTP > Activated sludge > Unclassified | place: Austria... | reverse complement strand
TCGTTGTCGCGCAAGAGGGGGATGATGCGCGCCGAGAACGAGAACGGGCAGCGCGGGTTCCGCGACAGGTTGAGCTTCACCTGATAGTTGCGGGTGAACTCGCGGTTGCGGGCGATCTCGCGCAGCACCTCTTCGCCCACGTTGCGGCTCGCGCTGATCAACACGGCCTCGTTCTCGCGCATCGCCGGGCTCTTCACCGCGGCCACCGACACCAGGCGGTTGGTGTCGCGCACCAAGAGCAGCCGCTCGGCGGCGGTCCCGACCTGCGCGCGGCGGATCTTCTGCGACACGGTCATGTTGGCGATCTGCGCGTAGAGCGGCAGGAACTTGTCCTTCAGCTGCTCCTCGCCCTCGTCGTCCACGAGGTGGGTGTCGTCCTCATCGCTCTCGATGTCGTGCGCCTGGGCGAGCTGGTCGGTCGCGACGAACAGCAGGTCGTCCGGGCTCGGCTCTTCGGCGGCCTCGGCGATCAGCTCGTTCCGAATGGCCGCCGCGGCCTCTTTGAAGGCCGCCAGGTTCAGCTCGAGCCCGTTGCGCACGGCCAGCTCGAGCAAGCGATCCGCAGTGGACATGCGGACGCGCTTGTTCATGTACAGCTTCTCGATCACCGTGGGGTTCGCGAGCAGCGCTTGCTCGTTGGTGGCGATCAGCTCGCCGCAACGCTCGTCGGCCCGGTCGGCCAAGATCTCGAGGGCCGCCGCGTTGATGCGCGGCATGCGGAGCAGGCGCTCGACGGTGTCGCCATCGGTCGCATACGAGTCCGCGAGCAGCTCGAGCACCGGTGGCTGCAGGTCCGCGCCGAGGGCACCGGCCAAGACCGGCGGTGGCAGCTTGGCGAAGGTCTGCCGGGCGGCTTCGGAGACCTTGGGGTCGCCGACCGTGGTCAGCGCCGCGATCACGGTGACCAGGTCGCCGGGCTTGAGGCCCGGGACGATCCCCTTGGCGGCCATCATCTGGGCCGGGATCGGGGCCTCCGGTGCCAAGAGCTTCTGTGCGGGGCCTGGAAGCTGAGTGAGATCGAGGCCGATCATGCTGGGGAGGCCGAGCCTAGCCCCATGCCGCCCCGCGACAAAGCCGGCGCGAAGCGCAGCCGTTGCCGGCTGCCCGGGCCGTGACTATGTTCAGCCCCGTCGTTTTGGTGCGCGAATTTCGCTGCACCAGAAAAGAGGAAACCGAAATGGGAATCATGGACTTCGTCAAGGGTGGCGTGCGCGAAATGATGATCGCTCGCCCGGACGACAAGAAGGAGCTGGTCGTCTACAAGCACCCCGACCAGAACATCCCGTTCTGGAGCCAACTGACGGTCGATTCCGACGAAGTGTGTCTGTTCTTCAAAGACGGCCAGTACGTCGGCGGTCTCGGACCGGGGCGGCACACGCTCCAGACCCAGAACATCCCGTTTCTGAACAACATCATCAACAAGTTCACCGGTGGCGACGTGTTCATCGCCGAGGTGTTCTTCGTCACCTCGAAGGCGCTGTTCAACCAGGGTTTCGGCGGGCCGATCGGCTCGATGCGCGATCCCGAGCTCGACATCCGGGTCAACCCGCGTGCCTTCGGGACGTACTCGTACAAGGTCACCGATCCGGTGAAGTTCGTCCTCGAGTTCGTGGGGCAGACCGGGGCTTCGGACCCCGAGCGCGCCATGCAGTGGGTGCGCGACCAGCTGATGATGGGGCTGAAGACCACGCTCACCCGGCTGATCAAGGCCGGCGACATGACCATGATGGACCTGGGAACCGCCGGGCCCGACGTGGCGCGCGCCATCGTTCAGGACTGCCCCGACCTTGCGAAGATCGGCGTGCAGGTGCTCGAGATCGCGAAGCTGAACATCAACCTCTCGGACGAAGATCAGGCCCGCATCGACGAGTTCCAGGACCAGATCGTCCAGGCCAAGATCGAGGCCCGCAAGGCCAAGATCGGCGTCAGCCAGGCCGAGGCGCTGGCTCAGCAGCGTCAGTTCGAGCTCGATCAAGAGTTTGCCAACCGGGCGCGCTACGTGAACCAGCTCGACATGGGTCGCTACCAGCAATACGCCGGTGCCGAGGCGATGATGGGCCTCGGCCAGGGGCTCGCGCAGGGCGGCGAAGCCACCGGCGCCGCCGGCGGCATGGCCGCCATGCAGGCCGGCATGGGCATGGGCGCCGGCATGATGTACGCGCAGCGCGCGCCCTATCCGGGTTACCCGCCGCAGGGCTACCCGCCGCCCGGCTACGGTCCCCCTCCGGGTTACCCGCCTCAGGGCGCGCCGCCCGGGTATGGCCCGCCGCCCGGCGCTCCGCCTCAGGGCTACGGCGCACCCCCCGGCTACCCGCCCCAGGGCGCGCCGCCCGGGTACGGCCCGCCGCCCGGCGCTCCGCCCGGCTACGGTCCTCCCCCCGGCTACGGCCCGCCCCCGGTCGCTCCGGGTGCGCCGCCGGCAGCCGCTGCAGGGCCCCAGTGCGGCAAGTGCGGGGCCGCCAACGCGCCGAACGCCAAGTTCTGCGCCGAGTGTGGGACAGCCATCGCGGCCGTCTGAGCAGCAGAGACTGAGCACGCATTTCGCGGTACGATTCGGCTAGCGTGCCGGAAGCGAGGACACTCCTGTACGGAAGCGGCGCGGGTGACGAATCCGCGCCGCAGGGGTCCGCCCCGAGCGACGCTGCACCGCCGAAAGGCAAGCGCTGCGCGTCGTGCGGGCACCAGTTTTCGGGCACGGACTCGCGCTTCTGTCCGTTCGACGGCGAGCCGCTGGAGGAATCGGCGTGGGATCCCGGCGCCGACGCGCTGCTCGGAACCGTCGTCGATGGTCGCTACGAGATTCTGTCGGTGCTGGGGGAAGGGGGCATGGGCACGGTCTATCGCGTGCGCCACAAGACCCTCGAGCGGCCGCTGGCGCTCAAGGCGCTGCGACGCGATCTCTCGAAGGACGCCGACTTGCCGATGCGCTTCATCCAAGAGGCGAAGGCGGCGGCGGCGGTCGAGCACCCGAACGTGGTCCAGATCACCGACTTCGGCACGCTCGAAACGGGGCAGCCCTATTTCGTCATGGAGCTGCTCGAGGGCGACGCGCTCAGCTCTCTGATCCGTGAGCAGACCCGGCTTTCGCCGTCGCGCGCCGTGGGCGTCTCGATCCAGGTTGCCGAGGCGCTGAGTGCCGCCCACGCGGCGGGGGTGGTGCACCGCGATCTCAAGCCCGACAACGTCAACGTGCGCCGCGTGGGGCATCACGACGTGGTGAAGGTCCTGGATTTCGGTCTGGCCAAGCTGGCCGGCACCAGCCGCCTGACGCGCGCCGGGATGGTGTTCGGGACGCCACACTACATGAGCCCCGAGCAGGCCGCCGGCGAGCCCAGTGACCACCGCGTCGACATCTACGCGCTGGGCGTGATGCTGTTCGAGATGCTGACCGGGCGCCTGCCCTTCGAGGCGGACACCTTCACCGGCGTGCTGGCCATGCACATGTACATGGAGCCGCCGTCGCCCAGCAGCATCATCGGCGTGCCGCTGGGCGGGGTGGAGGACATCGTCAAGAAGTGCATGGCGAAGAAGCCGGCCGAACGCTACGCGACGATGACCGACCTCTTGGCGGATCTGGATCGGGCGGGCGCCATGCTCAGCGTTCCCCCGGAGCCGAGCTCCCGCCGGCGGTTCGAAGAGCCCACCTCGGGTGAGATCTCGCTGGCCATGGAGCCGGCACCGAGGCGCTTCGGCGGCCAGGCTCCGTGGCTCGTGGTGGCCGCCGTGCTGGGGCTCGGTGCTGCCACCGGCCTGGTGCTCTGGCTCGGCAAGAAAGAGGCACCCGGGGCAGCGGCAGCGGCCAGTGCGTCGCCCGCCGCCCTGGCGCCGCCCACCGCAGCGGTGAGCGTCGTCGAGCCGCGCCCGGTCGAGGCCGCGCCGAACCCCGGACCGTCGGCCGCACCACCCTCGACGGCCGCCGCGCGGCCGCCGCCCAAGCCCGCCGTCGTCTCGGGGGTCAAACCCCCGCCAGGCGGGGCGAGGCCCAAGCCGCGCCCCAAGGCTGGGGATATCATCGATCCCTGGGGTCACTGACCCGAGCCTGGCGCGGGGCCCGCTCACTCGCTATAAGCGAGGGGCGCCTGAGCACGAGGTCACAGCGGCCCATTGGCAAAGCGGCAACTCCTCCTGGTCGATGCGGACCCGCGCAGCGTGCGGGTGCTCGAGGTCAGCCTCAAGAAGGCTGGCTACAGCGTCACCACGGCGTCGGACGGCGCCGACGCGCTGGCCAAGATCGAATACTCGACGCCCGATCTGATTCTGACCGACACGCGGCTGCCCACGCTCGACGGGTACGAGCTGGTGCGACGCCTGAAGCAGAACCCGGATCTGAGCCAGATCCCCGTGGTCTTCCTCACCAGCCAGAAGTCCATCGAAGACAAGATCCGTGGGCTCGAGCTGGGCGTGGAAGACTATCTGACCAAGCCCATCTTCGTGCGCGAGCTCACGGCGCGGGTGAACCTGCTCTTGGCCCGGCGCACGCAAGAACGCATGGCCACCAGCACCCCCGCCGGCGCTCGGACGCGGCTCTCGGGGTCGCTGTCCGACATGGGCCTGGTCGACATCATCCAGACCTTCGAGGTCAGCCGGAAGAGCGGCGAAGCGCGCATCAGCTCGGGCCGGGTCGAGGCCGTGATCTACTTCCGCGACGGCAAGGTCGTGGACGCGCGCCTGGGGCGGCTGCGCGGTGAAGAGGCCATCTACCGCGCCCTGATCTGGGCCAGCGGCAGCTTCGAGGTCGAGTTCAAGGCCGTGGCCTCGGACGACGTCGTGCCCACCACCACCCAGGGCCTGCTGATGGAAGGCATGCGCCGGGTCGACGAGTGGGGCCGGCTCCTCGAGCAGCTGCCGCCGCTGTCCACGATCTTCGAGATCGATCACGAGCAGCTGGTCGAGCGGCTGGCCGAGATCCCCGACGAGCTGAACGGCATTTTGCGGCTGTTCGACGGCCGGCGCACGCTGCTCGAAGTGGTGGACGACTCGCCGTTCGAAGATCTGTCCACGCTCTCCACCGTCAGCAAGCTGTTCTTCGAGGGCCTGCTGGTGACGGCGCAGGCGCGCGCCGACGACCTCTCCGACGACGTGGTGCCAAGCGCCGACGGCGATGCCCTGCCGTTCTCGCGGGCGTCGGGTGAGCTGGTGGTGGGCGAGGTCCCCGGCAGCGAGCCCAAGGCCAGCCCCGGCGAGATCAAGCCGCCGCCGCCGTCGGTGCGGCCGCCCGCGCCCGAGGTGGCCATGAAGGGCGCCCCCAGCGTCGCACCGCGGACGCTTCCCGGAATCGACCCGCCGGATCGCGCTGCTGCCACCCGCGACTCGGGGCCGATTCGCATGGTCGTGCCGCCGGTGGACCTGCCTTTGTCGCGCGCGCCCGAAACGCGCGCCGGTCCTCCCACGTCGCTCTCGAGCACCCAGATGGGGCTCGGGCCCCCGGCGGCGGATCAGGGCCCCAAGACCACGCTGCCCGACACTCCGGAAGCGCGCGCAGCGGTCGCGATCGCCACCAGCGCGGCGCAGAGTGCGCCGGCGACCACGACCCGCGAGACCCCCGAGGCACGCGCGGCGGCGACGCCCATCGTGCCCGCCAAGGTCATCCCGTTCCCGGCGAGAAAAGACGACGATGGAACCAACGCGCCGGCCGCTCTGGCGACCCTGCCAACAGCGCCCGATACGGCTCAGGAGGACGACGTGAGTAAGAAACGCGCCGCGGCGGCGAAGAAGAAGATCCGGAAGAACGAATCCCCCGAGACCGTGCGCGCGACGCCCGCGGCGCAGAAGCGCGACACCGCGACCCTGCCCAGCGCCGAGGCAGAAGCCAGCGCCGCCATCGCTGCCAGCAAGGCCAGCGACGCGCCGCCAAAGGCCGAGCCCGAACCTGCCGAGCCCGCGTCCGACAAGCCCAAGAGCGCGGACGACTCGTGGCACGGACACCTGCGGTTCTTCGCCGAGGGGGACGAGGGCAAGTATGAAGGCGGTCCCGCCAAGGCCCCCCCGCCGGATGACCATCACGATCTGATCGAGGCCCACCCGCGTCACTCGATCACCCCCGAGCAAGAGGCCCGGCGAGCGAAGTTCGTGCGCTACGTGGCGGTGATCACCGGCTTCGGTCTGGCTGTCGCGCTGTTCGCGGCGTGGCGCGCGTCCGAGCACGCCGAGTCCGATTCGGCCGGCACCGCGGCGGCGCTGCCGCCCCCGAGCCCGGTCAAGCCCACCGCAGCCACTCCGCAGCCCACGCCGGCGCCCACGCCCACCGTGGCGCCTGCGCCGCCGCCCGCGGCCGAGCCCACGGCCGAAGGCCCGAAGGCAGAGCCCGAGCCGGCGAAGCCCGAGCCGGTGGCTGCGAAGCCCGAGCCGGCGGCCGCGAAGCCCGAGCCCGTGAAGCCCGAGCCCGTGGCGGTGAAGCCGCCCGCGCCCGCGCCGGCGCCTGCCCCCAAGCCGGCGGCCAAGCCCGTGGCCGTCGCCCCCAAGCCGCCGGCGCCCCCGCCGCCGCTGCCCCCGCCGCCTGCGCCGCCCGCGGGCACGGGCAAGCCCCCCACGGCGTCGTTCCCTTCGAACTGAGTCAGCGCGAGGCGCGCGCCGGGTCCAGGCTCTCGCGATAGCGGATCTGCCCCAGAAACTTCGCGCCGTAGTAGTGCGACAGCACTCCCGCGCCCTCACCGTGGAAGATGCTCACGCGCGGCAGCCAGAAGTGCGAGCCCGATCCGGCCGCGATGGGCGCCCCGGTGGCCCGAAAGGCGGCACGGTAGCCGGCCTTCTTGACCGCCTCGGCCGCAGGCGGATCGTAGGCGCCCAGAGGGTAGTAGTAGGCCACGGGCGGCGCGCCGATGCGCTGGGTGATGAGGTCGCGGCTGAGCTCGAGCTCTTCCCACTGCCGCTTGCCCGAGAGGTTCACCAGCCGCCGGTGCATGTGACCGTGGCTCGCGACCTCGCACAGACCCGACGCGACCATCTCGCGCACCTGGTCCCAGGTCATGACCGGGGCGTTCTTCGGATCTTCGAGCATGCCGGTGGGGATCCCCACCGAGAAACGCACGCGCCGGGCCTTCAAGATCGGCCAGGCCTTGGTGTAGACGCTGGTCAGGCCGTCGTCGATGCTGATCACGGCGACCTTGGCGGGCAGGTCGCGCTTGCCTTCCAAGAAGTCGACGAGCTCGCTCAGGCTCACGATCTCGACGCCGCTGTCGGCCAGCCATTCCAGCTGTGCTTCGAAGTCCTTGGTCCTCACGCTCAGCGGCTGCGCGCCGCGGTTGAACGCGTGGTAGAGCAGCACCAGCGCGCGGGTCTCGCTGCGGGGCGCCAGCGGCTGAGCGAAGGCGCGCCGCTCGGGCTCGGGGGGCGCATCTGCCACCGGGCGCTCCACCGTGGCGGTCTCGGTGGCAACGGTTCGGGTCGGGGGCGGCGGGGTGGGGGCCGCGAGCGTCGTCGGCGCGGGCACGGAAGGCGCCTGGGGCGGATGGGCGCTGGTGCAGCCCACGCAGAGCCACGGAACGATTCGAAGCCAGCGGCGCACGGTGCCGGCAGCATGCCGGGCGGGGCGCCGAAATCGCAAGTTTCGTGCTGATTTTCAGCGCTTTCGGATGCGTGGATCGAGCACCGCGTACGACAGGTCGACCAGGAAGTTCGCGGCGACCACCACCGTCGAGAACAGGATCACCACGCCCATGATCACCGGGCCGTCCCGCTCGACGATGGCGTCCACGCTGAGCGAGCCGATGCCCGGCCAGCGGAAGATCTTCTCGGTCACGATGGCGCCGCCCACCAGGCCGCCCATGCTCAAGCCCACCACGGTGACCAGCGGCATGAGAGCATTCCTGAGCGCGTGCCGGACGATCACCAGCCACTCGCGCTGCCCCTTGGCCCGCGCCGTGCGAATGTAGTCTTCCTTCAGCAGGGTGATCATCTCGTCGCGCACCAGCCGGGTGTAGTACGCCGCCCCATACAGCCCGAGGGTCAAGGCTGGGAGGAAGGCCGAGTGGAGCTGCTCGGCGCTGGTCTGGCCGTAGCCGTCGAGCGGGAAGAGCTTGAGCTCGCGCGCGAAGAAGTGTTGCAGCAAGAGCCCGGTCAAGAACGTGGGCGCGCTGATGCCCACCAGCGTGAGCCCGACCGTGCCATAGTCGAGCACGCCGTGCCGTTTCATGGCGGCGAGCACGCCGGCGGCAGCCCCGATGGCCACCTCGATGACCAGCGCCAAGAAGCCCACCAGCAGGGTGGGGGGCAGCGCCTTGGCCAAGAGCTGGGTGACGGGCTTGCGCTTCAGGTAGCTGACCCCCAGGTCGATCCGGACCGGACCCAGCTTCCACACCGCGTCGTCCTTGGTCTCGGGCGGGGGACGCACCAGGTTCGACATGTAGCGCCCGTAGCGGACGTGCACCGGCTGGTCGAGCCCGAGCTGGGTGCGAATGCGGGCCACGTCGGCGGGGCGCGCCTGGGGACCGGCGATCACCCGGGCCGGATCTTCGGGCAGCACGTTGTAGATGAAGAAGGTCAGCGTGACGACCGCCCACACCGTGAACAGTGACCAGAGCAGGCGGCGCCCCAGGTAGGCCAGCATCAGCGTGGCCCTCCCGCGAGCGCAAGCGTGCTGCGTCCGGCGCCGCGCTCAGGGCAGGTGAAGCGATCGAGCGCCCGAAGCCCGCGCGAGCAGCCCCGCGCGGCCACCTTCTTCTGGCCCCCGTCGATCCAGGCGTGGCGCACGTGCTGGCTCAGCACGGGGTGCGGCCGGTAGCCGTGCAAGTAGGGCTGCCAGAGCTCCAGGTAGCTGTAGGTGTACGACGTGGCCCAGGGGGCCTCTTGCACCACGATGTCTTCCGCCTCCCGGTACAGGCGCTTGCGTTCCGCTTCGTCGGTCGAGCGACGCGCGCGGTCGAGCACGTCGTCCAGCTGCCGGTTGGAGAAGAACGCGGCGTTCTGGCTCTCTTCGTCCTGGATGCTCTTGGTCGCCAGAATGGGCTCGAAGAACGTGGAAGCGTCGGGGAAGTCGGCGTGCCAGCCGGCGAAGCCCATCTGCGCGGTCTTGCGCCGGCTGGTCTTGGCCAAGAACGTGGGCCACCCCACGACCTGGATCTTGAGCCGGATGCCGATCTTGGCCAGCTGCTGCTGGTAGATCTCGGCGGCGGTCTGGGCGTACGAGTCCAGGATGGCGAGGTAGGGGATCTCTTTCGGATACCCACCCTGTCCGGTCTTGGGATCGTACGGGTAGCCCCCGAGGCGCATCTCTTCCAGGGCGCGAGCGTAGTCGAAGGTCTGCTGAGGGTAGCCGGGCTCGGGCGCGATCAGCACGTTCGGGACCATCTTGGCGTGGGCGCGCACGTGCCCCGGCCGCACGCTGGCCAGTTGCTCTCGGTCGATGGCATAGCTGACCGCACGCCGCACGTGGCGGTTGTCGAACGGCGCCATCTCGGTGTTCATGAACGCGCCCCCGGTGGTCAGCGAAGGCTCCCACGCGCCGCGCCCGCGCCAGGCCGGCGTGGTGCGATACAGCAGGCTGTCGGCCTCGCTGAGCTCCCGGATGTAGTCCAGGTCCCCCTGCTCGAACTTGAAGCGCTGAGTGAAGCTCTGCATCGACAAGAACCAGTCGATGCCGTCCAGGTAGGGCTTGCCCTTGTCCCAGTAGCCGTCGTGTCGGACCAGCTTGATGATCTGGCCGTTCTCGTAGCGGGTCACCTTGAAGGGGCCCGCGCCGCAGGGTTTCGAGGCGAACGTGCGCTCCCACACCTTGCCCGCGCTCTTGCAAACGGGGGCGACGATGGGCAGCGCCATGATGTGCAGGAAGGTCGCATCGGGCTCGGTCAGCTCGATCGTGATCTGGTAGTCGCCGTCCAGCTTCACGCCCGTCAGGTCGTCCGCCTTCCCGTCGTGGTAGGCCGAGAAGCCGACGATGCGCTCGTAGTACGAAGGCACGGGGCACGGCGTCTTCACGTGCAGCGCGCGCTCGATGCTGCGCTTGACGTCGGCGGCGGTGAGCTCGGCTCCGTCGTGGAACGAGACGCCGCGGCGGAGCGGGAAGGAGTAGCGTTTGCCGTCCGGCGAGACGTCGATGCGCTCGGCCACCTGCGGCACCAGCTTGCCGGCGTCGTCGTAGGTGACCAGGCCGTCGTAGACCAACGACTCGATGGCGCTGGCAGCCGTGTCGAACGCCGTTGCGGCGTCGAGGCCGCGCACGTCGGTGAAGAACGCGGTGCGGAGCACGCCGCCCCGCTGTGGGGGCCCGTCGCGATTTTCGCCAATCGGCGGCGCCACGCCGGTGCTGCAGCCCAGGGCCGCCAGCGCCGCGAGCAGCTCAATCTTCGTGCGGATCGAGCGCATCGCGCAGCCCCTCTCCCAAGAGGTTGAAGCCCAAGACCGCGAGGAAGATCAGCACCCCCGGGGCGAGCACCAGGCGCGGTGCCACGGTGTAGAAGCGCTGCCCCTCGAGCAGCATGCGGCCCCAGGTGGCGGTGGGCGGCGGCAGCCCGACCTGGAGGTAAGAAAGCACGCTCTCCGCGATGATCATCTGGGCCACCGAAGCCGAGGCGATCACGATCAGCGGCCCGGCGACGTTCGGCAAGATGTGCCGCAGCAAGATGGCGGGCGTCGACTGCCCGAGGGCGCGGGAGGCCATGATGAAGTCCAGGTGGCGCACCTGGATGGTCTTGCTGCGGATGATGCGTGCGGTCCCGAACCAGCTGGTCAGCCCCAGCACCATCAAGATGGTGACGATGGTCGTTTCACCCACCGCGGCACCGATGGCCATCACCAGCAGCAGGTACGGGAAAGAGAGGCCGACGTCGACCGCGCGCATCAGCACCGTGTCCAGGGACTGCGCCCGGGTCCCCTCGGCGTAGCCGCTGGCCAGGCCGACCGCGGCCCCGACCACGATGCTGAGGGTGGTGGCGAAGAACGCCACCAAGAGCGAGATGCGCGCGCCGTGGGCGAGGCGACTGAACGAATCGCGCAGCAGAGGGTCGACGCCGAGCAGGTGTCGACCGCCAGGCCCCGCGATGCTGCCGGAAGGATCGCGACCGCTGGTGAAGTCGCTGAGGTTCGGGTCGTGACCCGACACCATCGGTCCGATCACGGCGAACAGCACGAGCAACACCACCAGGCCCGTGCCGAACACGGCACCTCGGTTCTTCTGGAAGCGACGGAAGGCTCGCGGGTCCAACACTGCCGCCTCTTATTACCCTCCCCGTCGCCGCGTCGAAAGCCGATCAGCGTTCTTCCGCCAGGAAGCGCCGAATCGCCGCGGCCACCAGCTCCGGGCGCTCTTCTTGTGGGCAGTGCCCGGCGTCGAACAGCTCGAGGCGTGCGCCGCGGATCTCGCGAGAAAGGCGCTGGCCGAACGCCGCCGGGCAGATCCGGTCGTGCCGGCCCCAGAGCACCAGCGTGGGCTTCTCGACGCGGGGGGTGAGGGCGGTGATGGTGCGGGCATCGGCGGTGGCACGCAGCGTGGCCAGCGCGCTGCCGCGCGCGGCGGGCGTGTTGAACAGATCGTAGTAGCGGTCGATGCGGGCCACGTCGATCGCGGACCCGGGGGCGTAGAGCGAGCGCCGAAAGAACGCGCGGAACGCCACCCGCCCCAGGAGCTGCTTGATCACCAGGCCGCCGAACAGCGGCACCGACGCAACGCGGCTGGCCAGGCTGGCTTCCACCGCGTTCCAGGCGGCGTCGATCAGCACCAGCTTGCTGACCAGCTCGGGGTGCCGCGCGGCCAGCGTGATGGCGATCGTGCCGCCCAGCCCGTGACCCACCACCACCGCGCGCCCCAGGCCCAGCGCGCCGTACAGATCCACGAGCGCGTCGGTGAACGCGTCCACGTCGTAGCCGAAGCGCGCCGCCGGTGGCTTCTCGCTCTCGCCGAACCCCGGCAGATCGGGCATCACGTGTTGAAAGCCCGACCCCAGCGTCGAGCCCAGATGCTCCCACGTCGAATGATCGAGATGCAGCCCGTGCAGATAGAGCACGGGCGTCCCCGTTCCTTCTTCCAGTACTCGCAGCCGAACTCCGCGAGCCAAGACGTCGCGGTACTGCCGCTCGGTCATCGCTCCAGGGAGGGTAATTCGGCAGTCCGGGGTAGTATAGAGGAGCCTTGGGTCGCGATAGCTGGAAGCTGTGTTGGCGGTGATGGGGTTGCCCGCGTCCTGGGGGATCGGCGTCGGGCGCTTCAACGCGGAAGCGGCGTGTCGGCGGCGCGGTCGGCCCTGCGGCTCTCATTGGGAAACCGCCGCACGAGCTCGTCATAGGCCACGCGGGCTTCCGAGTTTCGACCTAGCTTGGACAGCGCGCGCACCAGATTCAAGAGCATCTTCGGGTCGTCCGGCCAGCGCGCGCGCCCGTGCTCGAGCACGTCGACTGCCCCCTTCAGGTCGTTCCGCTTCGCACGCAGCTTGGCGATGTTGTTGGTGGCACGACGCCCGACCTCGCTGCGGTCGCGCGACCGCGCGAGCGCTTGCTCATACTGCGCCAGTGCGCCATCCTCGTCGCCGCGTTCCTCCAGAGCAGCCGCCAGCTGATAGGGGGCGGTGGGCGAGAGCGCGGTCTTCGTGGCGGCGTCCGCAAAGGCGAGCTCGCTGGATGCCAGGACGGACGCGCGCTCGACCGTCGCGATGCCAAACGCGACGACCGTCAGTGGCGCTACGGCGAAGCTCGGCGCTCTCCATTCGTCGAAGAGATGGCCGACGGTCAGCGCCACTGCCAGCACCGACAGAAAGAGGTAGCGGTCCGCCATCTGGTTCTGAAGCGGGAACAAGACCTGACTGACTGGGGTGAGCGGCACGAAGAAGGCGAGGAAACTGGCGAGAGCGAGCGGGCGCCCGCGCGCACGCCAGCACCAGAGCCCGAACGCGCCCCAGGCCGCCGGCACCAGCAGGCCGACGACCGCCCAAGTCGTCGGGCGAACGACCGCGGGTACGTCTTGGACCAGCGACAGCGCGGGCGGCCAGGCCAGGAGAGCCACGTACCTGAGCACGACCGGGCCCATGGTCAGTGCTTGACCGAGGCGCCCGCCGCCGGTGTGCGGCTGAGTCATGCCGACCTGGTCGCCGACTGCAGTGTGCAGCCCAACCGCGACTGCTGCCGCGAGTGTGCAGGCAGCGAGCACACGAACATTTGGGCGCCGGCGCGCGAGCAGATCGATCACGAACAGCAGTCCGAGCGCGGACACGGTCATCGACTTCGACAGGTGCGCCAGCAACAACAGAAGCGGCACGCACCAATGCAGCGCGCGAGACCGCCCCGCGTAGGCGGCGAGCGCCGCGCAGACGAACAGCAGCGAAAGCACGTCCTTCCTGCCCGAAAGCCAGGCCACGCTCTCCACATGCACGGGATGGAGGGCGAAGACCCATGCCGCGACCTCAGCGAAGGCAAAACGCTGCGTTGCAAGGTGCAGCGCGCGGCGCAGGCACAGGCACGCAGCGACGTACAGGGCGAGCGCCGATGCCCGAAGCCCCGCCGGCGAGAGGCCGAACACGCGCGCCTCGACCCACAACTCGGTGTCTCTGAGTGGAAGGTACTCGGCGCCGAGCGCCATCCGGGTCTCGACGGAGAAGTCGATCCAGATCTTCCGAAGCGCGTCCGCAGACGCGTCGTGCAGCACCGGGTTGTCACGGATCAGCCAGGGGTCGTCCCAGTTGAGGTAGCCGCCGGAAAGCGACGGCAAATATCCCAACACGATCGCCAGGACCAGGAGGTACGGCATCGCACGCCGCATGCGGAGCGGGATCCGCGCGATCATCGTCGTCGAATCTTAGGCGAAGCGAGAGGCATCGAGCCACGCAGAACGCGATGCTGGCGCTGCGTCAAGCAGGTAGTTCCATCTGAGTCCATCTGAGTCCATGTGTGATGGAGTAGTGAATGGACACTCACCTGCACACGCGTGCGTGATCGTGCACGTCGTTCGTTCAGCGATCACGCGGGTTAGCTATGTAGTTCCATGTGCGCACGCACGCGCGCCGAGGCTGACGGACACGGCTCTCGCTATGTCAAACAATGTCCGATTGAGATGCGCGTTTCGCGTCCATGGAGCGGCCCGGCGCAGCTTGCAAAAAAAAGGGTGGAAAGGGTTTTGGGTGATCCACTCAATAGAATATATTCGCTCGCGTCCGAGGGTGCCGCTGGGCGGCGCGGAGTGAACAGCCAGATGCCGGGTATCGACGACACGACCTTGAGCCAGATCGAGCGGGACCACGCCGCCGGTCTGACCTCGGCCGAGATCCTCGACGTCTTCGCCACTCATGGGGTGACCCTCTCGGAGGCCACGCTGCGCAAGTACGTCCAGCTCGGCCTCTTGCCCCGCAGCATTCGGGTCGGGCGCAAGGGAAAGCACCAAGGGTCCCAGGGCATCTACCCGGTCGGGGTGGTGCGCCAGATCTTGCGCATCAAGCAGATGATGGCCGAGAGCTACACCATCGACCAGATCCAGCGCGAGTTCCTCTTCATGCGCAGCGACCTGCAGGCGCTCGAGCAGACGCTGGACGGGTTGTTCGACAAGCTGGCGCGCATCGTCGGTGACAAGAAGCGCGGAGAGGCGACGGCCAAGGCCGTGGCGCGGGACGTGACCGAGGCGCGCTCGCTCAGCAAAGACTTGTTGGTCCGACTCGGGGCCATTGAATCGCGGCTCACGTCGCGGACGAGGATCGAGAAGGCTGTAGCTTCATGAGGGATTCGACGGAGGGTTTCTGGGGGCGCAGGTGACTTGACGCGGGCCCGAACGGCACCACCCGCGTGCGACGGCAGGGTCGTGGCACGACGACGTTCGGCAGCGTGATTCTGGTTGGAATAGTCGAGGCGAAAACCACGTGATCGGGACGGGCTCCCGGCCGCGACGGGGATCGTGCGTGCACTGGCGGAAACGGACAGTTCTGGAGGCAGGCGATGGATTCGAACAAGCAGGGCGGCACGCCCGAGACGGCCACGATGGAGACCACGGTTCAGCCCGAGACGGAGGGCGCAACGGCGCTGGCCCTGGAGCCCGAAGGCGACAGCGAGACGATCACGCGTGAACAACGCCGCTCGCGCCGCAAGCGCGACGTGCGTGCGCGCACCATCAGCGTCAAGCGCATGACCAAGCGCGAGCTGGAGATCGGGCGGTTGCTCTATCCCGAGTCCGACTACGAGAAGCCGAAGACCCGCGCCGAGTGCGCCGAGGGCCCGCGCCCGTGCGCGTTCGTGTCGTGCAAGCACCACTTGTACATCGACGTCTCGCCGCGGACCGGCGCCATCAAGCTCAACTTCCCCGACCTCGAAGTCTGGGAGCTCAACGAGTCTTGCGCGCTGGACGTCGCAGACCGCGGTGGGACGACGCTCGAGGACGTGGGGGCCATCATGAATCTGACGCGCGAGCGCATTCGGCAGGTCGAGGTCAAGGCGTTGGCGAAGCTCGAGGCGCTTCGGGACATGATGGCGCTGCGCGACTATGTGGACGAGGGCCCGGTGGGCAAGCGGCGCCTGCCGCGCCTGACCAAGGCCGATCTGGCCGTGAGTGCGGACGACGACGACGCGAGCAGCGACGACGTGGACGCCGACGCAGGCGACTTCGACGTGGCGCTCGACGCCTGACCCGCCACAGCGCGGGTCACCCGCGCAACAGGGCGACGGTGCGGAGGAAGCTCTTGCCCAGGATCTTCTGCACCGTGTCCGGGCTCATGCCCTGGTCGAGCATGAGCTGAACCAGCCTCGGCAGCTCGAGGCAGGTGGGAAGGTCGCGGGGGGGCCAGATGGCGCCGTCCCAGTCGCTGCCCAGCGACGCGTGGTCGGCGCCCACCGTGCTCACGATGTGGGCCAGGTGGCGCAGGATGCTGGCGGCGCGGCCGCCCCAGATCGAGTCGCCGAGGAAGCTCGACTGGTACATCACCCCGATCGTGCCGCCCGTGTCGGCGATGGCACGAAGCTGTCGGTCGTCGAGGTTGCGCCAGTGCTCGAAGGCACCGGTCACGCCGGTGTGGGTCACCAAGAGCGGGTGTGACTTGTCGTGGACCTCGACGGCGTCCCAGAATCCACGCCGACTCACGTGGGCGAGGTCGACGAAGATCTTCCGCGCGTCGAGCGCGCGGACGTATTCACGACCCCGGCCGGTGAGCCCGGTGTCACGGCGCCCGGCCAGCGGCGAGCTGGTGGTGCCCAGGCTGGACGACGAGAGGTGCACCACCGTCACCCGCAGCACCACGCCGGCGGGGATGCGATCGAGGGCGTCCGGCGACGCGTCGAGCGCGTTGCCGCCCTGGATGCCGATGAAGGCGGCGTGCTTGCCTTGCGCACGCGCCGCGCGATACTCGGCAGCGCTCTTCACCACGGCGAACTGCTCGGGCACCCGGTCGAATTGCGCGAGCAGCTCGGCCAGGTTCCGCTCGAAGGTGTCGGCGCGCGCCTCGGCGCCGCGCAGAGGGTTGGTGGTGATCACCCAGGTGGCGCCGGTGAGCTGGGCCTCGAGCACCCGCGGGAAGTCGACCTGGCTGTAGAAACGCGCGCCGAAAAGACCGTGACCGTGGCGTCGAGTCAGGTCGTAGCCCAGCGTGCGGTGCCAGATGAACGAGTCGATGTGCAGGTCGATGACGTCGCTGGCCAGGTACAGCTCGACCGCTTCGCGCGAGATGCCCAGGTGCCGCGCCCAGGCGGCAGGGTCCGACCGGTGATCTTCGAACTCGAGCCGGAGCATGGCGGGGGCATAGCCCGCCCCGGTCGAGGCGAAAAGCCGAAGCTCAGAGCCCCTTGGGAACCGACTCGAGATCGACGCCGTTCAAGGCGAAGCGGATCAGCGCGCTGCGGTTGGCCTT
>Ga0138256_10003474_pt1 | contig 16742 bp, 12 predicted proteins | sample KNB2016incub_MG_FD_105486 | JGI IMG/M metagenome (GOLD analysis project Ga0138256, IMG submission 105486) | Active sludge microbial communities from wastewater in Klosterneuburg, Austria - KNB2014incub_MG | ecosystem: Engineered > WWTP > Activated sludge > Unclassified | place: Austria... | reverse complement strand
GAGGCCAGCAGGATCTGCACCGCCTCGATCGTCGTGCCGAGGATGACGCCTGCGATCAGACCCCGGATGAGTGCCTTCGAGGCGGAAGGGGCTGGGCGGCGTGATGTGCGCCAGCCGAGCGCGAGCAGAAGGCCGAAGGGCAGGGCCAGTAGTGCTTCGACCAGCAGTTTGACGCCGCAGGTGACGCTGCCGCCGCAACCCAGACCGGGGCCGATGCTGAAGCTGTCGGGCCTGGCGAGCTTGGCGCCGATTTCCGCAGGCGAAACCAGGAAGTCATATGGGAAGAAGCTCAGCCCCAGATAGCCGATGGCGTAAAGCGTGAGCAGTGCGCGCAGGCTGCTGGCGCCGCCGTGAATGAAGCGCTCCCACATGGCCGCGATGTGGCGCCCGGAGATGAACCACGCCGCCGTGCCCAGCACGGTGCCGAGGCCTTCGGCGAGCAAGTCATTGAGCGAGACCGTGCGCGGCGGGAAGAACAATTGCAGGTATTCGATACCCACCGCCAGCGCCAGGCAGGCGCCCAGCATCAGTGCCAGCAGGATTGTGCGCAGTGCCGTTGTCAGCCGGCTGGCCCACACTGCACCGGTGACGAAGTAGGCGAGCACCAGGTAGAGCAGGATGTTGGCCACCCAGTCAGCCCGCGATCCCACGCCCAGATCCAGCCAGGGCGTGTCCACGAAGTGTTGCCAGGCGTTGGGGTGGGGCTTGTATTCGAGTGGAACGAGACTGCCATAGGCAACGAACAGTGCCCAGATCAAGGCGAGTTGCGCGTGATGCCAGGCACGAGAGCGCTGCGTTTGGGGTGTCGTAGTCATCGTCTCGGTCTATTCTTTGAGGACTGGCTGCAATTGTCGTACGGGATGCGGCAAACTGCGAACCTGAAGCCTGATTGAGCTGTTCAACCTTGGGTGGGAGTAATCATGAAAATTTCCAATGTCATCGCCGGCGTGCTGGTGTTGGGCGGGGCTGTTGTTGCGGGGCAGGCGGCAGCCGCATGTAGTGGCACCGCCTTGAACGAGACGGAGCTGAGCAGTAAGTTTTCCAACAACACGGTATGCGCGCAGCGTGCTCCCGATCGATGGCAGGAATTTCACCAGGGAACGGTCGGTGGAGCGCTGATCGACTTCAAGGAGGGGCCTTCGCATGCCGTGGACCCGTCGAAGCAGGTCGGTACCTGGTCGGTCACGGGCAGCGGCACCAACGCGCGCCTGGCCTATGACTACGGTTCAGGCGGGAATTACTCGTATCGGGTTTTCGATAACAATAACGGCACTTACAGCTTTTGCAATGGGGCTGAAATGGTCGTGACGGTGCGCAGCGGGCAAGTTGCCTGCCCTTGATCGCGAGCCCTCACACCAGCACTTCCACCACTTCCGGATGGCTCAGGAAGGCTTGCGGGCTTGCGCTCGCGCCATAGGCGCCTGACTGGAACACCACCACCAGGTCGCCCGGCTGAGCTTCGGGCAGGGGCATGCGGTCAGCGAGCAGGTCCAGCGGCGTGCATAGCGGGCCCACCACCGACACGGCCTCGCCTGTGGACTGAGCCATGCGGTTACCTATGGCGACCGGGTAGTTCTTGCGGATGACCTGGCCAAAGTTGCCACTGGCCGACAGATGGTGGTGAAGGCCGCCGTCGGTGACCAGGTAGGTGTGGCCGCGCGATACCTTGCGGTCGATGATGCGGGAAACGTATACGCCGGCTTCACCCACCAGGTAGCGACCGAGTTCGATCACCAGGTCTGCCTGCGGTAGTTTCTGCGCCGCCTCGGCGGCCAGATCGGCCAGCCCTTCGCCGACTGGCGCCAGATCGAACCGGGCTTCGCCGGGAAAGTAGGGGATGCCGAAACCGCCGCCGAGGTTCAGAAAGCGCACCTGCGCGGGGGCCGATTCCGCCAGGCGCAGGGCGAGCTCGAAGCTCTTGCGCTGTGCCTCGACGATGGCTTCGGCCTTCAGATTTTGCGAGCCGGCGAAAAGGTGGAAACCCTCGAAGCCCAGTCCCAAACGGCCGATTTCAGCCAGCAGTTCGGGCACCTGTTCAGCGTCGACGCCGAACTGCTTCGGTCCTCCCCCCATCTTCATCGCCGAGCTGCGCAGTTCAAAGTCCGGATTCACGCGCACGGCCACACGGGCCGGCAGTCCCAGCGCCTGTGAGGTGTGGGCCAGCGAGGCGAGTTCGCGGAATGACTCCACGTTCACCAGGATGCCGGCGGCGACGGCCTGCCGCAGTTCCGCATCACGTTTGCCGGGGCCGGCGAAGCTGATCTCCTGCGGATCGGCGCCGGCGTCCAGTGCCACGCGCAGTTCGCGGGCCGAAGCGACGTCGATGCCGTCCACCAGGCTGGCCATCAGGCCGACAAGCGCCGGCATGGGGTTGGCCTTCATGGCGTAATGCAGCTTGATGCCAGCAGGCAGCGCCGCCCGCAGCTCGGCGACCCGGCGCCTGAGCAGACCGCGGTCGTAGGCGTAGAAGGGCGTTTGCCCGACGCGCTCAGCGAGGCGGGAGAGCGGCAGGCCACCCACGACCAGTTCGCCGTCCAGGGTGGGGAACTGGTCCATCGGGGCATGGACTGGGGCGGGTTTGCTCGCGCTGCTCATTTGGGGTGATTTCTCGATTCGGCCATTGTTCTTCGGTTCACGCCTTCCGCAATGCTCAGTCAGGCTGCGTTGCGGCGGCAAGCGCCTTGCGGTCGATCTTGCCATTGGGGTTGCGCGGCAGCGGGCTGTCGCGTAAATCGATGTGCGCCGGCACCATGTAGGCCGGCATGCGGCTGCGGCAGGCGGCAAGCAGCGCTGCGCTGTCGAGCGTGCCGCCCACGGGCGGCGTGACGACGACCGTGATGCTGTGGCCGAGGGTGTCGTGCGCCACGCCGAAGGCGGCACATTCTCCGATCAGACCAGTGGCATAAACGATCTCTTCCACCTCCGTCGGGCTGACGCGATAGCCGGAGGTCTTGATCATCTCATCGCGGCGGCCGATGAAGTACAGGAAGCCGTCTTCGTCGCGCCGTACCGTGTCACCCGAGAACACTGCGATCTCGGGCAGCACCAGGCCGGCTTCGCGCCCCGGCGCCTGGGCAGGCAGGGGGCGGAAGCGCTCGGCGGTTTTCTCGACATCGTTCCAGTAGCCCATCGCCACCAGCGCACCGCGCTGCACCAGCTCACCGGGCTCGTTCGGTGCGCATTCGCTGCCGTCCTCGCGCAGCACTCGCACTTCGGCGTTGGGGATGGCTTTGCCGATCGAGTCCGGCCGGCGATCGATCTCCTCCGGTGCCAGGTAGGTGGCGCGGAAGGCTTCGGTGAGGCCGTACATCAGGAAGGGGCGCGTTTTCGGCAGGCGGGCACGCAGTCGTGTCAGGGTGTCGAGCGGCATGCGCCCGCCGGTGTTGGCGATGTAGCGCAGGTGCTCGGTGACGCCTTCGGGCCATGCTAGCTGGGCGAGCTGGATCCACAGCGGCGGCACCGCAGTGAGGCCGGTGACGCGTTCACGCTCGACGGCTTTCAGCACGTCGCGCGGCAGCAGGTAGTTGAGCAGCACGACGCGGGCCCCGGCCGAGAATGCGGTGGTCAGCTGCGAGAAGCCGGCGTCGAAGGACAGAGGCAGTGCTGCAAGCAAGGTGTCGCCGACGTGGTTGTCGAGATAGTGGGCGACGCTCCTTGCACCGGTGACCATGTTGCGATGGGACAGCACGACGCCTTTCGGTCGCCCGGTACTGCCCGAGGTATACAGGATGGCGGCCATGTCGGCGTCGATCACGCGGTGCCCGCTCGCTGGCGGCGCGGCCAGCAGATCGCTCCAGCGGTGCACGGACACTCCGCTCAGTTCGGGCAAGTCTGCAGGGTCGCCGGTCAGCACCACATGGCGCAGGTCGTGACAGGCGGCCAGGGTGTCGCGCAAGCCAGCCAGGCGCTCCGGGCTGGTGACGAGCGCACGCACGTTACAGTCGCGCAGGATGTGGCCGACCTGCTCGGGCTTCAGGATGGGGTTGACCGGTACGAACACGCCGCCTGCAGCGCTGGCGCCGAAAGCTGCGGCGACGAACTCGGGGCGTTTGTCCAGATAGATCGCCATCCGCTCGCCGCGTGCCAGGCCCAATGCGATGAGCCCCGAGGCGACGGCACGGCAGGCATCATTCAATTCGGCATAGCTGAGGTGCTGCGCACCCGCAACCAGGGCAACATGCTCTCCGGCGTGCTCGGCGGCCGTGTTGATGAGGTGGTGCAGCAGGTCGCTGGCGGGTCTGGCAGGGTTTGGCATGCGGGTTTCGTGGCGCTGCACAATCATTGGTCGAGTCCGGAAGTATAATGCGGGCCGGCCAATGCACCTGGATTGCTGCCGTGCCACAGAGATTGCCACAGAGACAGCGTGATGGAGACAGCGTGATGGAGACGGCGCCCTTGGATACTCAAAAAGAAGTGTTGTCGCTGCTGGACGAAGTGTTGAATCTTGGCGGCCGCGGCCTGGCATTCGATGCCGATACACCCCTGCTGGGCAGTGTTCCCGAGCTCGATTCAATGGCGGTGATCGCGGTCATCCAGGAAATCGAGGTTCGTTTCGACATCATCGTGCCTGACGACGAGGTCGACGGCAGCTCGTTTGCCACGGTGGGTTCGGTGGTGGATTTCGTTAGCCGTTTGACTGGGTCTTGAGCCTGACGGGCCTGTTCAGTCTTGCTTAAACGGGCTGGAACGGAAACACGATCGGCACCAGCACCAGCACGCCCAGCGAGTACGCCAGGCTGACCGGCAGGCCCGCGCGCAGGAAATCGCGCATGCGGTAGCGGCCGGCGGAATACACCATCAGGTGGGTTTGATAGCCGAAGGGGATCAGGAAGCCCGCACTGGCGCCGTAGGCGACGATCATCACGAAGGGTGTCGGATCGACGCCGAAGGCGCGTGCCGTGCCGAGGGCGATCGGGAAGGTCAGCGCGGCAGCGGCCGTGTTGGTGATCAGTTCAGTCAGCGCCAGGGTGATCAGGTACACCCCGAGCATGGCGCCGTACACGCCATGGCCGTCGAATAGACTGCGCATCCAGCCTGCCATCAGTTCGGCCGCGCCCGAGTGCTCGAGGACCCCGGCAATCGTCAGCGCCGAGCCGATCACCACCGTCAGTTCGAACGGAAAGCGGCGTCGCAGTTCGCCCAGCGTCAACAGTCCACTCGCCAGCAGCAGCGCCAGCAGCGCCAGCAGGCCGCTGAACAGCGGTACCCACTCCAGCGCCGACAGGCCGATCACGGCGGCGAAGCCCGACAGGGCGAGCGTGCTCTGCATCGGGCTCATGCGCGGGCGCACTCCCGCACCGTTAAGAACGTGGAAGTTGCGGTCGAGGTTGCGATGCTGGAAAAAGTCCGGCCCCGCAGCCAGCAGCAGGCTGTCGCCCACGTGCAGGGGAATGCGCCCGAGTTGCCCGGTCAGGCGCTTGTCGCCGCGGCGGATGCCGACCACGCCGGCGTCGAACATGGTGCGGAAATCCATGTCGCGCAACGTGCGATTGGCCAGTTCCGACTGGTTGGAGATCACGACTTCGACCAGGTTGGACTTGAGCAGCGCGTCCGCACCCATACCGAACACCTGCAAACCGGGAAAGCGCTGCAGTGCCTGCACCTTGCCGACCTCTCCGGTGAACACCAGCACGTCTCCGGCGCGCAGGGTTTCGGCAGGTCCGACGGGCGAGATCAGCTTGCCTTCGCGCTCGATCTCGACCAGGAACAGGCCTTCCAGGCTGCGCAGGCGGTTTTGCTCGATACTGCGTCCGATCAGGGGTGACTCGTCGGCAACGCGTGCCTCGAGGAAATAGGCCGCACGCGACTCGGTATTGCTCGCGGCATTGGCCGGTAGCCACCGGCTGCTGAGCGCCATGACGATGATGCACAACAAGGCCACCGGCAGGCCGACCAAGGTGAACTGGAACATCTGCAGTGCGGGCAGCCCGGCTTCAATGGCAAAGGAATTGACCACGAGGTTGGTCGAGGTCCCCACCAGGGTGGTTATGCCGCCCAGTATCGAGGCGTAGGAAAGCGGGATCAGTAGCCTGGAGGGCGGGTGCAGGCGCTGTTTCGACACCGGGCCGAGCAGTGCTCCGACCACCGCGGTGTTGTTCATGAAAGCAGAGATCAGCGCGGTGACAGTGCCCAGCTTCAAGGTGGCAAGCCCCGTGCTGCCGCGCAGCAGTGAGGCCGACAGGCGGTCGAGCAGCGGCGAGCGTTCCAGCGCCAGAGATACGAGCAACAGCAGGACGAGCGTTGCCAGCGCCGGATTGGTGAAGCTGGACAGGAAGGCCTGCTGACTGCTAAGCCCGAGCAGGGTATAGCTGCCCGCCCAGGTCGCAAACAGCACCGCGGGGCTGAAGCGGCCGTGTATGAGCAGGCCGAGCAGGACGGCGATCGAGCAGAGGACGAGATAGGCCGTCATTGGATAGGAGGTAGTTTAACGTGAGCAGAAGCGGAGACTAAACGCGGAGGCTCAAAGCGGGAGTTACAGGATGGCACTACAGGGCTGAACTGTGGGCGCCGAGCGTGAACCCCATTCTAGCGACCGCGTTCGCATGGCGGCGCCCGAGAAGGGGCGTCAATGATGGCCTTTGTGTGGAAATTCCTGCACGTCGCCGACATCTTGGCCGGACGTGCGCTTGCTGCTACGGTTCACAGTCGCCGCCAATCGGCGAGCCACCTCGATCGATGACTGTGTCCCTCTATATTCCTTCTCCCAACTTCGACGCTCGTCCGGATGGTGAAACCGTCCGCCTGATCGTGATCCATGCCATCAGCCTGCCGCCCGATCAGTTCGGCGGTCCGGGTGTGGCGCAGTTGTTTACCAACACGCTCGACCCCGATGAACATCCCTATTACGCCACGATCCAGCGCCTGCGGGTGTCTGCGCACTACTTCATCCGTCGCGACGGCCTGCTGATCCGCTTCGTCGATCCGGATCAGCGAGCCTGGCATGCCGGAGCATCGTGCTGGAAGGGACGTGAGCGCTGCAACGACTTCTCGATCGGTATCGAGCTGGAAGGTTGCGACAGCGCGCCGTTCGAGATTGCCCAGTATGAGCAGCTTGCTCGTCTGGTCATGGCGCTGCAAGCGCGCTATCCGATCGAGGCAGTGGTGGGGCACTCGGACATCGCGCCAGGCCGAAAGACTGACCCGGGCCCCTGCTTCGACTGGGCTGGGTTGGACCGTCGCTTGCAGGGCCCGAGCGACTGACTCGCGATCGTTCCGCCGCGACGGGGGTGCTTGTCAAGTTTTGACAAAATGTTTTCCGCACAATAGAATCCGCCATCTGTTGCTCTGCAGCATTTTTATTCATCGACCGATTTCGGTGCGGCGCCTTCCCCCTGGGGAGACGCAGTTTCATGGACGCACGCACCGCGGGGCCCGTCGTCTTGTTGCGTCGGCTGGCCTGAACACCTACTGGTGATCGATCGTGACTGCGCTCAGGCGCGGCTGACCCGCCAAACCTGAGTGTGCTTCTGCTGTGTTTGAAGAAGCACTGGGTGCCTTATCACGGCACTCTGCCTGCAGTCCCTCCGGTCACAGAATGGAGGACACCATGAAACACGCAACTCGAATCAATGCGCTTGCGCATCGGGCGAGCGGGACTGTGTTCAGCATTGTGCACGGCGCCGTACTTTCTTTTGGTCTCATGGGCATGGGCTATCTCGCCTCCGGGGGCGATGCGCCGCTGACGGTGAGCTATGCCGATACCCATGCGTCCCGCAATGCCGGACCCACCGTGGGTGAAGCGGCCATGGTGATCAGCGCGGCTGATCGCGCTGCGCCGGCCTTGGTCGTGCCGCGCAAGCCGGCGCAGGGCCTTGCCTTGCCGGCGCATGGCAAGTCCTCTGTGGCCTTGCAGGCGCTCGGCACGCCGACTTTTGATCTTGCCACTGAAGATGATGAGGGCTTGTCGCCCGAGATGGCGCGTGTGCGTGACTGGATCGCGGACACCTATCGCGTCTCTGGCACGGCGCTTGAGCCGGCGCTGATGGCGGCGGAAGATTCGGCCGAGGAACATGGCTTCGATCCGCTTTTGATCGTTGCGATCATGGCGGTCGAGTCCAGCTTCAATCCCCGTGCGCTCAGCAGCATGGGCGCACAAGGATTGATGCAGGTGATCCCGCGTTATCACGAAGAGAAGATCGGCAAGCGGCGCGACAAATATGCCCTGTTCGATCCCGAACTCAATGTCCGGGTCGGCGCCCTGGTGTTGCAGGAGGGACTGCAACGTTACGGCAGCATGCAGCGTGCCCTGCAGTACTACAACGGCTCCCTTAATGATTCGAAGGCGCGCTACACGCGCAAGGTCATGGCGGTCAAGCAGCGCCTGGTGACGGCTTCCGGTCGCGAGGCCTTGGTGCAGACCGAGACGCCCGCCACCGCAGGTTGATCTAGAGCTTCAGGCGCGCGATGCGCTCGGCCGCCTCAAGCAGGCGCTCGCGTCGCGTGGTGTAGGCGATGCGCAAGTGTTTGCGCGGCAGGTGGTGGCCAAAATCCAGTCCTGGTGTCGCGGCCACCCCGGCTTCTTCGATCAGACGCTGGGCCAGCGCTTCGGCGTCGTCGGCGAGCTTGGAGACGTCGGCGTAGATGTAGAAGGCACCCTGTGGCTCCGCCCCCACACTGAAGCCGAGCTCGCGCAGCGCGGGCAGCAGCGTGTCGCGGCGCACACCGAACTCGCACCGGCGTGCTTCGAGGATGTCCAGCGTCTCGGGGCGAAAGGCCGCCAGTGCGGCGTGCTGGGCCGGGGTGGACGGCGAGATGAAGAAGTGCTGTGCCAGCTTCTCGATGTCGCGCACCATCCCTTCAGGCGCTACCAGCCAGCCCAGGCGCCAGCCCGTCATGCCGAAATACTTCGAAAAACTGTTCACCACGAACAGGTCGTCGGCTGCGTTCATCACCGGATAGGCGAGCGCAGTCGAGGCCTCGACGCCGTAGCTCAGGCCTTGATAGATCTCGTCGACGATCAGTACGCCGCCGCGGGCGCGGGTCACTCCGTGCAGGGCCGCGATTTCATCGCTGCTCAGCAGGGTGCCGGTGGGATTGGAGGGGCTTGCCACCATCAGGCCGCGGCTGCGCTCACCCCAGGCTGCGTCCAGCTGCTCGGGTGTCGGTTGGTAGCGCGCTATCGCATCGACCGGCAGGCTGCGGGCCGTGCCTTCGAAACTACGCACCAGGTGGCGGTTTGAGGGGTATCCCGGATCGGGCAGCAGCCATTCGTCCCCTGGGTCGGTTGTTGCGGCCAGTGCCAGCATCAGCGCGCCCGATGCGCCGGCGGTGACGATGATGCGCTCAGGCGCGACATGGGTGTCGAAGCGGTCGTGGTAGTAGCGGGCGATGGCCTCGCGCAGCGCCGGCAAGCCCAGTCCCGGCGTGTAATGCACGTCGCCGCTGGCGATGAAGCGCATTGCGGCTTCGATGATGGGCTGCGGCGTGGGGAAGTCCGGCTCGCCGACTTCCATGTGGATGATGTCGCGCCCCTGGGCTTCGAGTTCGCGTGCGCGGCGCAGCAATTCCATGACGTGGAAGGGCTGGATGTCCCTGGCGCGGATCGAGCGCTGAAGCATGGCGGCTTTCCTCATTGAGCATTGCAGACGGCAGGACTGACAGTGTCGCCCTGGAAAGAAAAAGCGCCGACCTGCGGCGCTTTTTCGATACGGAGCACGGTGACGCTCAGTCGGCGTTCAGCGCCAGTTCGAACAGTTCGCGCTTCAGTACCAGTTCGCGCGGCAGGCGGTCCTGCAGCTTGTCGAACCATTCCTTGTGCGACTCCAGTTCGGTGCGCCAGGCATCGGCGTCGACCTGGGTCAGGGCGTTGAACTCCTCGCGGGTGATCTCGGCACCGGTCCAGTCCAGATCCTCGAAGCGCGGCATCCAGCCCAGCGCAGTTTCCTTGGCCGTGACTTTGCCCTTGCAGCGGTCGACGATCCACTTCAGTACGCGCATGTTGTCGCCGAAGCCCGGCCACATGAACTCGCCCTTTTCGTTCAGACGGAACCAGTTCACGCAGAAGATCCTGGGCGTGTCCTCGACCACGTGACCCATCTTCAACCAGTGGTTGAAATAGTCGCCCATGTGGTAGCCGCAGAAGGGCAGCATGGCGAAGGGGTCGCGACGCACCACGCCTTGGGCGCCGAAAGCGGCGGCGGTGGTTTCCGAGCCCAGGGTGGCGGCCATGTAGACACCGAAGTTCCAGTTGAAGGCCTGGTACACCAGCGGCACGGTGGTGGCGCGGCGGCCGCCGAAGATGAAGGCCGAGATCGGCACGCCGGCGGGGTCTTCCCAGGCTGGATCGACCGAGGGGCACTGGCTGGCGGGGGCGGTGAAGCGCGCGTTCGGGTGTGCGGCCTTGCGACCGGTTTCCTTGGCGATTTCCGGCGTCCAGTCCTTACCCTGCCAGTCGACCAGGTGCGCCGGAGCTTCCTTGGTCATGCCTTCCCACCATACGTCGCCGTCATCGGTCAGGGCGACGTTGGTGAAAATGATGTTTTCCTTCAGCGTCGCCATGGCGTTGAAGTTGGTTTTTTCAGAGGTGCCGGGGGCTACGCCGAAGTAGCCGTATTCGGGGTTGATGGCGCGGAACTTGCCATCCGGGCCGGGCTTGATCCAGGCGATGTCGTCGCCCACGGTGGTGATCTTCCAGCCGTCGAAGCTCTTCGGCGGGATCAGCATGGCGAAGTTGGTCTTGCCGCAAGCCGAAGGGAAGGCCGCGGCGACGTAGGTCTTCTCGCCTTCGGGCGACTCGACACCGAGGATCAGCATGTGCTCGGCCAGCCAGCCTTCGTCACGTGCCATGTTGGAGGCGATGCGCAGCGCGAAGCACTTCTTGCCGAGCAGGGCGTTGCCGCCGTAGCCCGAGCCGTAGGACCAGATCTCGCGCGTTTCGGGGTAATGCACGATGTACTTGGTCGTTGGGTTGCACGGCCAGCGGCTGTCTGGCTCGCCTTGGGCGAGGGGCGCGCCGACCGTGTGCACGCAGGGCACGAACGCGCCGTCGGTGCCGAGCACCTCGATCGGGCCCTTGCCCATGCGCGTCATGATGCGCATGTTGGTGACGACGTAGGGACTGTCGGAGATTTCGATGCCGATGTGGGCAATCGGGCTGCCGAGCGGACCCATCGAAAACGGAATCACGTACATGGTGCGGCCACGCATCGCGCCCTTGAACAGACCGTTCAGGGTCTCGCGCATGACGTCGGGCTCTTCCCAGTTGTTCGTCGGGCCGGCGTCATCCTTATTCTGCGAGCAGATGAAGGTGCGATCTTCGACGCGGGCGACGTCGGAGGGGTCGGACCAGGCCAGGTAGGAGTTGTTGCGCTTTTCCGGGTTGAGCTTGATCAGCATGCCCGACTCGACCATTTCGGCGCACAGGCGGTCGTATTCTTCCTGCGACCCGTCGCACCAGACGACACGGTCAGGCTCGGTCAGGGCGGCAATCTCGCCGACCCACTGCTTCAGGCCTTCGTGGCGAACATAGTCGGGGGCAGCGGCAATGGCCGCCTGGGCGTGGTTCAAAGACATGTGTACAGCTCTCCCGTGCTGTGATGCGTAACCATTCCCGTCGGTCGGCCATTGTTGAGGCGGGTTGCTGCCTGGCCGGCGGGCTGCTTGGACGCCAGCTCATGGCGCCCCGATGTCCGCTTGCGACTCAGCCGAAGACAAATCGCAGTCGGTGAAAGCCCGTAATTATGCCACGACCACCCCCCGCCCATGAAGCGGGTCGTAACTATCGGTGAGCGCAAGCACGTCTATGATGAAGTCTCAGTGATTCAGACTGAAGCCGCGACCCGTTTATTTTTCACATTGCAGATTGTGTTTTCGTAATGCGGAAGATGCATGTTTCGCGGTATGCTGCGCATGTTCGCGCAAGGGCCGTTCGGCCTGCTCTGTCGTCGGGAGCGGTCAGCGGTGCATGTCGCGCACTTCACACCGATGACGAGACAGGAAAGAGACCATGGATGAACTGATCCGCAGCGCCGCCCTCGACTACCACCGCTATCCGCGTCCGGGCAAAATCTCGGTCACGCCGACCAAGGTGCTGTCCAACCAGCGTGACTTGTCGCTGGCCTATTCGCCCGGCGTCGCCGCCGCGTGCGACGCCATCGTCGAGGATCCTGCGCAGGCGGCCGAGCTGACTGCGCGCTCCAATCTGATCGGCGTCGTCACCAATGGCACCGCGGTGCTGGGCCTGGGCAACATCGGCCCGCTCGCGGCCAAGCCGGTGATGGAAGGCAAGGCTGTGCTGTTCAAGAAGTTCGCCGGCATCGACGTCTTCGACCTGGAGGTCGACGAGCCCGACGCCGACAAGCTGATCGACATGATCGCCGCGCTCGAGCCCACGTTCGGTGGCATCAACCTCGAGGACATCAAGGCCCCCGAGTGCTTCTACATCGAGAAGAAGCTGCGCGAGCGCATGAAGATTCCGGTGTTCCACGACGATCAGCACGGCACCGCGATCGTGGTGGGCGCGGCCATCCTCAACGGCCTGCACCTGCAGGGCAAGGACCTGAAGACGGTCAAGCTGGTGACTTCCGGTGCGGGTGCTGCGGCGCTCGCCTGCCTGGGCTTGCTCGAGAAGCTCGGTGTGCCGGTCGAGAATATCTGGGTGACCGACATCGAAGGCGTGGTCTTCGAGGGGCGCACGGTATTGATGGACCCGATCAAGGCGCGCTATTCGAAAGTGACCGCGGCGCGCACGCTGACCGAGGTGATCGAGGGCGCGGATGTGTTTCTGGGGTTGTCCGCCGGCGGCGTGCTGAAGCCCGAGATGGTCGCGAAGATGGCGCCCAACCCGATGGTCCTGGCGCTGGCCAACCCGACGCCCGAAATCCTGCCCGAGCAGGTCAAGGCGGTGCGTGGTGACGCGCTGATCGCAACCGGCCGTTCGGACTACCCGAACCAGGTCAACAACGTGCTGTGCTTTCCCTTCATCTTCCGCGGTGCGCTGGATGTGGGCGCCACCACGATCTCGGATGAAATGCAGCTTGCTGCGGTGAAGGCGATCGCCGAGCTGGCGCGGGTGGAACAGAGCGATATCGTTGCCGCCGCCTACGGCGAAAAGGTTGGCGGCTTCGGCCCCGAGTACATCATCCCGCGTCCCTTCGACCCGCGCCTGATCGTGAAGATCGCTCCGGCAGTGGCGCTGGCGGCCGAGGTGTCCGGTGTGGCGGCGCGTCCGATCAAGGACTGGGAGGCCTACCGTGCCCAGCTGAACAACTTCGTGTGGCACTCCGGCCTGATCATGAAGCCGGTCTTTGCCGCGGCACACAGGGAGCCGAAGCGGATCATCTTCTCCGAGGGCGAATCCGAGAAAGTATTGCGTGCAGTTCAGACCGTGGTCGATGAAGGTCTGGCGCGCCCGATCCTGATCGGTCGCCCCGACATCGTGAAGGCCAATATCGAGCGCTTCGGCTTGCGCATCGCTGCAGATCGCGACTACGAGCTGGTCAACCCCGACTCCGATCCGCGCTTCAACGAGTTGTGGCAGCACTATCATGAACTGATGGAACGCCATGGCGTTTCTGCCGAGTACGCGAGAAAGGAAGTCCGCCGCCGCACCACGCTGATCGGCACGCTGCTGCTCAAGTTCGGTTATGGCGATGGATTGATCTGCGGTACCTACGGCATGCACCGCCTGCATCGCGAGTTCGTCGAGAACGTGCTGGGCCGCCGACCGGGGGTCGACCACCTGTACACGGTGAATTTGCTGAGCCTGCCGGAGCGCACGCTGTTTCTGGCCGACACCTATGTCAATTACGACCCGACGCCGGCACAGATCGTCGAAATGACCCTGCTCGCCGCCGAGGAGATGAAGCGTTTCGGCATCGAACCGCGGGTGGCACTGCTGTCGCACTCGTCGTTCGGTTCGGCCGATTCGCCGACGGCGGAGAAGATGCGTACTGCACTGCGCCTGTTGCACGAGCACCATCCCGACCTGGCTGTCGAGGGCGAAATGCACGGCGACTCCGCACTGGATGCGAAGCACCGCCTGCAGATCTTTCCCAACGCCAAGATGCGCGAGGACGCAAACCTGCTGATCTTTCCGACGCTGGACGCTGCCAACATCGCCTTCAACCTGCTCAAGAACGCGGCAGGCGAGGGCATGACGGTCGGACCCATCCTGCTGGGTGCGGCGAAGCCGGTCCACATCCTGACGCCTTCGGCCACGGTGCGACGCATCATCAACATGACTGCGCTGACGGTTGTCGAGGCTGCGCAGAAGGGCTGAGTGCTTGCCGCTTCCCTTCGTCATCGTTCATCCTCGCGCCGTGACCATGCGCAGGCGCAATGAACGATGACGAACGGGGACGGACAGGCTGCACTGGTCTTGACCGGCGGCGGCGCCCGCGCGGCCTATCAGGTCGGGGTGCTCGCCGCGATTCGTGAGCTACGCGGTCGGCGCGCTGGCAACCCTTTCCCCATCCTCTGCGGAACCTCGGCAGGGGGCATCAATGCGGCCGCGCTTGCTGTGCATTCGCGCAGCTTCAACCATGCGGTCGCCCAGATCGAACACATCTGGCGCAATTTTCATGTCGATCAGGTTTATCGGGCCGATGCCGCAGCCATTCTTGCCAGCGTCGGACGCTGGGGGTTGGCGCTGACCACCGGCTGGGCCGTGCGCCAGACACCACGGGCCTTGCTGGACAATTCCCCGCTACGCGGGCTGCTGACGCGGGTGCTCGACTTTGCCGCCATCGATCGCTCCATTCAGCGTGGCTATTTGCGCGCGCTCAGCGTTACCGCATCAGGTTATGCCTCGGGCGAAAGCCTCGCCTTTTTCGAGGCTGTGGCCGATATCCAGCCGTGGCGGCGCGCGCAGCGCATGGGCGTGCGCACGCGGATCAACGTCGATCACTTGATGGCGACGAGCGCCTTGCCCTTCGTTTTTCCGGCAGTGCGCATCAATCGCGAGTTCTTTGGTGACGGGTCGATGCGTCAGTTGGCGCCGGTCAGCCCGGCAATCCATCTTGGTGCAGAGCGCGTGTTCGTGATCGGTGCCGGGCGCCTTGAGGCAGAGGGGCGACAGCGGGCAGAGGCCTATCCGTCGCCCGCGCAGATCGCAGGCCATGCGCTGTCGAGCATCTTTCTCGACACGCTCGCCGTCGATCTGGAGCGCCTGGCGCGCATCAATGAGTCCGTGAGTGTGATGACGCAAGCGCAGCGGCAGGCCTCCGGTACGGGGCTGAGGCCGATCGAGACCCTGGTGATGCAACCCTCGCGCCGGCTCGACACCATTGCCGGGCGTCATCGCCAGGCGCTGCCGCCGGTGCTGCGAGCGGTACTGCGCAGTCTGGGCGCCACGCAAAGGGAAGGTTCGACCCTGCTGTCCTACCTGCTGTTCGAGCCCGGGTTTACCGGTGCTCTGATCGAACTCGGGTACGCGGACACTCTGGCACGACGTGGTGAAGTGAGCGATTTCCTGCGGCTGTAATCCGCCCCCAGGCGGGCGCATCGGCTTTTTTTGTTTCAGGGATTACTGAGCGTGGGCATTCATGTAACAATTTAGACGAATCCTGTGAATCCGCATCAAACAACTGCGCTATGTGCTTATTTTTTCGATGAGTTCAGGCCAAAACTTTAGGTTGCACACTCTGCCATGACGCCACGTTCCCTGCTTGCTGCTGCCGTATTCGGCTTGTTCATGTTACAGCCGGTGTCGAACCTCGCCGAGGCCGCGACCAGCAAGGTTGCGGGGGCGAGTGTCAAGCCCGCTTCAAAGAAGCCGGCTGCGAAGACCGCCGTGCAAAAGAAGAAAGCGGCGGTAAAACCGTCGACCCGCAAAACCGTCAGCAAGTCCAGGGCGGCGCGAGCGTCAAGCAAGGCGCGCCGTCTCACGGTACGCTTGGCGCCGGCGACGGCAGGCGCGACCGCGGCCCTGATTGCGCCGGCCACAGCAAGCGAAGATGTCGCGCTGACGCTCGACACCAGTGGCATGCCCGAGCTCGGCTCCAGCGCGTTCTACGTCGTCAATTCGACCAACGGCGAAGTATTGCTGGAGCGCAACGCCAGTGCCGTGCTGCCGATCGCATCGATTACCAAGCTGATGACGGCGATGGTCGTGCTCGATGCCGGGCAGGGCCTGTCCGAGCTGATGAGCATCTCGCATGCGGACATCGATACGCTGAAGGGCACGGGTTCGCGTCTTTCGGTGGGCACGACGCTGACGCGCGAGGAGATGTTGAATCTTGCGCTGATGTCCTCCGAGAACCGCGCCGCATCTGCGCTTGCGCGCTATTACCCGGGCGGAGAGGGTGCATTCATCGAGGCGATGAACGTCAAGGCGCGGCTGCTCGGGCTGTGGAACACCCGTTTTCTTGACAGCACCGGCCTGAATCCGGCCAACGTATCCAGCCCGCGCGACCTGGCCAAGATGGTGTCGGCAGCGGCGTCCTACCCCTTGATCCGTGAGTTCTCCACCGCGCCCGAGCGCCATGTCGATGTTCGCGGGCGCATCACCCGGTTTGGCAATACCAACAGCCTGGTCAAGAGCCCGGAGTGGTCGATCAGCGTCTCCAAGACGGGCTACATCTCGGAAGCGGGACGGTGCCTGGTGATGCAGACCTGGCTGCAGGAGCAGCCGGTGGTCATGGTGCTGATGGACTCCAGTGGTCGTTACACGCGCACTGCGGATGCCAAGCGGGTGCGCAAGTGGCTTGAGCAGTCTGCCACTCAAAAGGTTGCCGTAGCCCGTGCCCGGCGAGAGGGTTGAGCGCTTCCTCAGGTGCTGCTGGGGGTGTAACCCAGGGCGCGCG
>Ga0138256_10003473_pt1 | contig 16743 bp, 12 predicted proteins | sample KNB2016incub_MG_FD_105486 | JGI IMG/M metagenome (GOLD analysis project Ga0138256, IMG submission 105486) | Active sludge microbial communities from wastewater in Klosterneuburg, Austria - KNB2014incub_MG | ecosystem: Engineered > WWTP > Activated sludge > Unclassified | place: Austria... | reverse complement strand
TGTGGGCACAGAATTGAACAGAATTACATTTACTTCCAACCAAACATCTCCTCTTGCTGGTGACTGGGCGAAAATTCAATTTTCTGATTCTTCTACCGACGCAGTTTTTGACACATCAGGAAACTATCTTTCAGGAAGCATATTGAAATTTTGCGACATTCAATACGCAGGAGGGTTAGGATATGGTGCCTTTCATAACATTGGCGCATATCCATATTTCAATAATTGTAAAATACTTGATTGTGAAAGTTCTGGTTTTTATATAATCGGAGGTGACCTCAATTCTTCTTCTTCCCCATTGTCTGTTATTGATTCCTGCTGTATAAGAAATTGCCAAGACTATGGAATCTACAGCCACTATAACGAAGCAAGAATGTTTATCCAACACGATACCATTGAAAATTGCAAAGGTGGACTGCAATTTTCTGGACTGGACAACGTGCTTATTTCCAATAATTATATAGCATCAAACTACGGAGCAATAACTTGCCGATTTATGTCAATGTTTCAACTTACAATTTCAGTAAACGATTTTGTAAATAACGAAGGCGATAATATCATCTCTCATTCCTCTTCCGGTTTTTCAGGCAATTTTTATGTTGATTGCAATCGCTTCATTAATAACCATTCCACTTCTGATTTGTACAAAGCAAGCCATGCACACGGAAGCATTAGCAGTAATGTATTTGATGGCAATGAGTCCACGTATGGTTCAATAGTAGGACTCTCAAATGATGTCTCCGTGCATTTTATGATTACAAATAATATTTTCAGAAACAACAGAACCCTGAACGTTCCCTGCTTGTCTTTTGCGCTTATCCCTTATCTCATTTTTGAAAACAACTCACTCCTTAACAACGAGGCCCTTTGTGCTGTCGGTTTAAGAAATTTTGGCGGAACCAGCTTTCGAAACAATAATTTCGATAACCCTAATTCTACCTACGAACTCTATAATATGAATGCATATGGCGAAGATAATATTGATGCAAGTAACAATTATTGGGGTAGTAGTAATGCACAGCACATCGATACAGTAATTTATGATTTTTTTGACAATGCAAATCTTTCAGTAGCTTCCTTTACTCCATTTTTAACCAGCGCTGCTATAGTTGACACCTCATGTAATTCCATTCCATCCGGATTTGATTTTCCGCAAGCTGCGGGTCCGGAAGGCGTGATTTTTCCCAACCCGGCAATGTCGTATTGCAAGATTCAATTGACTAAGATGATTGTTGATGGAAGTCTTGAAGTTTTTGATATACTTGGAAATAAAGTTCTCTATGAACACATGCGTTTCCAGTCAACTTTCGACATTAATCTTCAAAAGTTTATTGCCGGCCTATACATTGTGAAAATCACAGACGGTCAACGCAGTTTGAATCTAAAATTGGTAGTCAGGTAGATTCTTGAATTCGTGAAATAAAAATCAATTGAAGGAAGAAGTCCCTGTTCATCAGAAGGTCAGGAGATGTCATTGCGCTAGGCAATTCCGCTGCAGAAGCATTAACATTCGAACAGATTTTTACTTTTAAGAAATCATGTGCTGAATGAGCCATCCCACATCCTTTCTCACAACATGCCACCAATCATTACTACAGTAAACGATCAATTGCACACATGCCAATTCACTCCACCACTACCCTACAAACCTTTACCTCATTCGCCCTGTTAATTATCCTGCAAAAATAAACACCCGGAGAAAGAGATGACAGATTTATTGGTTCATTGGTGTTGACAGAAGCACGCATCACCATCCGGCCCTGACGATCATACACGAAGAGGATATTCGGATAATCTGTAGCTTTTAAATTCCCGATGTTTACGACACCTGATGCCGGGTTTGGATATACCTGGACATAATTGTTCTGATCAGTCGGATTCATAATACTCAAAGGAATTGACGTTGTCCATACTCCACTTCCAAGAGTCGAAACAAATAATTGATCGTGTGAGATGGTTACGCCTGTGGCAACAAAGGGTGATGGACCACCGAAGGGTTGCCAGTTATTTCCGGAATCATATGAATACAATACTCCCGCTTTGCCGCATGCTGCAATCCAGTCACTGCCTCTCGCAACAATGGAAGTTGGGTAGATCTTCGCACCGTTGATGCTCAAGGGGAGTCCGTTACATGCGGAAGCTGTCCAGGTAGCACCGGTATCGTTGCTGTGAAAAATTCCTAAGTAGCTTGAAACTACAACTGTATTGTTCAAGGTAAGCATGATGGGCTCATCGTATGTTGCAAACGGATCGAAACCTATACAGAAGAGGTATGTCCAGCTATGGTCATTTTGATCCAATCGGAAGATTGCTCCAAAATAATCATCAGCAAAGAATAAATGATTTGCATACGTACATAAACTTCCGCCGTTACTGCTGAAGCCGCATGCAGTTTGTTGCGGTGGATCAGGTACCAAAAGCCAGGTATCGCCAAAATCGTCAGAGTAATATGTCGCCCCTGTGGAAGATGCAAATAGTCTATTGCCTTTTTTTGCCATATAAAAAACCATAGACGGTATTGTAAAAGTTGACCATGTTAGACCTCCGTCGAAACTTTTGTATACATCGAAGTTTGTTGCAAATAATGTATCCCCTATAATAATCTGAGGCGCTACAAAAAATCCCGGCGATGTTACAGCATCCCAGGTGCTTCCATCATTTGTAGTCTTAAATACATCAAAATAGTTCATACAGTAAATTACGGAGTCATTTGAAGATATACTTTTTATTACAGAGCCTGTAATTGTATTTGGAATTGACGTGGCTGAATCGCTCGATGTATTATAAATTGAGAAGCCAATTCCATTCGTTACGAGCAAATTACTATTGCCAAGGTCAATAGAATATTTGTATTGTAGAAAATAGGGATAAGTATTACTCGGCACAGAATCCCAACTGACTCCAAAATCAATTGTAAATTTTAAATAGGAAGATGCAGTCAGAAAACAGAAAACAGAATCAACGGCAATTGTGGAAAAATTTTGATGCGAATTGGTAGTTGTAATTGTGCTCCATGTTTGACCGTAATCAACACTTTTGATGATGTCAATGTAACCGGGAGTAATGGAATCAGAACCAAAAAGTACAGAGTCTACTGCACATTTATCTCTCACACTATTTGCTGTATCAGTCAGAATAAATGAAATCGTATCTAACCTGGAAAGATAAAAGAGATACTCAAAACTGCCATCTTCCATCATGAGAAACATGTAATTTTTACCAGTGAATTTTAAATCAGCAAAATTTCCGGGAGGCAACTGAAGCGGGCTCCATGATAGTCCATAATCATACGTTACAGATGGACCATTATACACATCCACGGCAATGACCTTAGCGAAGGCATCATGCAGAGTGGCAGGTATATCACCAAATATACTTAGCATAACCGGGTTGGTCCATGTAATTCCATTGTCAAAACTTGTGACACTAAAGGTGGAGTCGTAATAATAGTCTTCGAGGAATCCGCTGCTAAAAAGCATGATGAGTGTGTCCCCTCTTGAATAGATGGACTGAATATTCTTGTTTTGAAATTGCGAATATTGCTGCCAGGTATATCCACTATCCGAACTAAAGTAAATTCCTTGTTGTGTCCCGCATACTACCACTGTATCATGCTGAATCATACAATTTACGGTTACGCCAATTGGACCGTTTGTTTGTTGCCATTGAGCACTCGCGTTATTAAGAGAAAGGAACAAAATACATATCAACACAAATGCAATAGATTTGCAGACTTTGGACGAGAGCGTTTTCATGGTAGTTTTTAATTTAGCATAACCATTTGTTGTAAATCTATAATAAAAAATGATTAAAACAAGGGGCATTTATATGAATGGAAAAAGGAATTAACTATTTGTGGGTTTGCATGAAATATTTCCACAGCACCAGCTTGGGAATGTTGTGTGAATGATGATGTGATAGGAACACTGCTCGGTGGAATTTTGTGTGAAGGCATGTGTGCGAGGTAATTCCGCCGCGGAAGTGGGTGGCGATTCATAATTGACTTAATTTCGGAACAGTCAAGGCGGAACAAGGCATTACACATTTCCACTCAAACATTCCCAAAGCAAAAATGTTCACGGGTGGATAAGGTCGAAGTTTGTTGTGAAAGTTTTAATAGAATTTAGAAGTGTGCCCACACGTTGAGCGATTCATGGTGGATTAAAATCACACGGTTAGAATACAACGGATGGATATCCGTCGAAGCCTGCGAAAGTTTTGCAAAATCATCACCCTTATGGGATTTTAAAAGTGCTGCATCCAGTAATCTAACCCCGGGCACAGCGATCCCGCTTTTACGGGAGAGCGGAGCACGGGAAGTGCGGAATTGAATTGAACAATAGTATCGTTCCAAAAATAAATAATCCGCCAAGCATCTAAAGCCCTGCATTAAAATTATTTCAATCTGCTCTGCGGAAGAAAAAATTCCGTTCTTTGCAGAATGTCATTACAGATTGCATCGCTTAATTCGGGGAGTAATGGAAATTGCTATTATGTTGGAAATCACAACGAGGCTATTCTCATCGATGCAGGCGTTTCCTGTAAAGAGACAGAGCAGCGCATGGAGCGATTGAATTTGTCGCTCGATAAAGTTAAAGCCGTTTTTATTTCTCATGAACACATCGATCATATTCGTGGTGTAAATCAACTTTGTAAAAAATATTCTCTGCCTGTTTACATCAATCCGGGGACATTTAAACATTCAGGAATTCGGATAGACAAGGAAAACGTTTATCATTTCAATCATCATGAGAAAATATCTTTCGGTGGTCTCACTGTTGTCCCCTTCAATAAACACCACGATGCGCAGGATCCTGTGAGTTTTATTATTGAGCATGAGGGTATCAAAGCGGGCGTGATTACCGACATCGGACAAGTTTGCAAAACTGTTATTCATTATTTCAGGCAATGTCACGCATGTATTCTGGAGAGCAATTATGACGAACAGCTATTGCAGGAAGGCGGCTATCCCATGCGTTTGAAAAAACGTATCAGCGGTGGCAGAGGACATATTTCCAATATTCAGGCTCTTGAGCTTTTCAAAAAACACAAAGCCGGATATATGAATCATTTATTGCTTGGCCATTTGTCGAAAATCAACAATCGTCCGGAATTGGTCGAACAACTGTATCAGTCTTTTCAGGATGATCTGACCATTGTGATCGCCTCCCGCGACAAAGAATCAAGCCTTTTCGAAATTGACCATCCTGTGAGAGGCAAAATTATTCCTCTGTCCTTGAAAAAAGAATCAAAACAATTGGATTTGTTTTATCAGGATTGAATAAGGAAAATTTCAGAGAGAAAGGCTGGTGAATTTTTTTTAAAAGCCAGGAAGGAATGAGCTATCACACATGCAATCACACAACATTCCTCCCGGCATCTGAGGGCTCGTATATAAATTAATTTGAAAATGATATTTACAGCTTTCTATCAAAGATAAATATTTACTATATTCGGAATGTCAAACACAACGGATTCAATCTTTTAAAAACCTGGATCAAATTGCATGTTTGAAAAGCATTGATCGGCGGATGCCGCTATGCAAGAATATCATACCGTTTAAGGGCCAGGTATTTTAGAAAATTCTTTGATCCGGTACAGACAATGGGAATATTACACTCTTGATTGAATGTTTTTGATCAGGTTTTTATATATTTAACGGCACATAAATCATTTTCAGAAATATGAATTATTTAAATGAATCCATAGACGTTTTAATTGGAATTGGCCCAACCTTCAAAGAAGAATACAATAAAAACAAAATCTTTATAGTTCAGGATTTACTTTTTGTTTCTCCAAATGCATTGTCAAAAAAAGTGAAAGAAAGTTTGAGCCTTTCTGAACTCATTCGATTTCGTTCCATGGCTTTACTTCTGGAATTAAAAAATACCACTCCTGCTCTTGTAGATATATTGGTACAAGCAAAAATTGCCAAGCCCTCCGATTTGCGCCTGAAAACCTATTCTGAACTTCAGACTATCCTCTCTGCCGGTAATGAAGAACTCAGCTCAGATGCCATGGCCGAAATGTTTGCATCTGCATTCGTATTGCATAATTCCGGATCACTTTCAGGCAAAGTCCTCTCTACAAATCAGGAGCCAATTGTGAATATTAAAGTCAAATGCGGCGAATCTACGAGCACTACCGACAGCAACGGAAGGTTCCGGATTTCCACAATTCGATCCTCCAACAATTACACCCTTTGGATTTACAAGGATGGAGAAGTTCCCGTTCAATTCCCAAATCAACGCATTTTTCCACACGATCAGATTCAAAAACTGGTTAGCTATGTTTATCGCTCTGGTCCGCCTGAAAATTACTCCCAGGATGAATTTTCTGGTCAAAGGATTTCCCCTCAAATGAAAAGGAAACATAAAACAGTATTTGTAAGTGAAAATCTGAGGCCTTTGGACTTTTTCATTGTCCATGAAATAAAAGATGGTTTGGTCACACTGGTAAGTAAATTCAAGTCAGGAAATCAGGAAGAGATTACAATTTTAAAGTGGAAAATCCCGCTCGACAAATTCTCTGACTTACCAATGAAAGGCGATTATTTTAGAACCGACAACAAAGGTGTTTTGAAAAAAACCCGTTTCAACAGAAATAAATTCAGAATTACTATTGCTTTGAAAAAAACCATAGCAGAATTTTCTACCAGGGCAAAACCCGAAACAGCGATGGAACGTGAAACTTATATAAAAAACTTTAGGAATCGATTTCTTGAGAATTCTAAACGATAAGATTATGGGCGAAGATCTTTATGATGAATATGAAGACATCGACACTGAAGATGGTGTGTATGTTTGGACCACAAACGGTGGTTGTCCGATTTGTGATGCACTCGAAGGTGAATACGATGAAGAGCCTACGCGACCGCATGAATTGTGTGATTGTGAAATTACATTTGTAAGAAATATTCTTTCAGGCGATGGTCCGAATTGCAGCGACGATATTGACATCGAAGTGCATGGTTCTGAACAGGAAATCAATATTAATGGCGATGATGTCAGGTTACAGTTTTCGTTCACCATCACATGCTATGACGGATCCACTTATGATAAAGAAGTGGAATTGTTTATAAGCCTGGATGAATACGAGGCGGGATTTGATTCGTTTGAAGAATTTATTGAAGAAGCCATGGAAGAAGCGCTGGAAGATGGATATGCAGAATGTGAATCTTGCCAGGAATTGTTCGTCTGACATTTTCTTCAATTGGAGTGAACATACATCGCGTCTTTTAAAATTATTTCCCGGAATATTTTTTTTCGAAAATTCATGCGCTGAGATATCACGCCTTCAATGAAAAAAGTATTTTTAGTTATCACGATATTATTTTTTTCCCTTGATTCATTTTCCCAGTCACCTCAATTGTGGGGAATGACAGAGGTAGGTGGAACGAATGGTCGAGGAACAATTTTTAAAATTTATGGCGATGGGACGGGATATCAGACCGCTTATTCATTCGATACATTAACAGGAGCTACACCGCAAGGCAATTTGGTTTTTTGTGAAGGGAAATTTTATGGGGTGACAATCAGTGGTGGGCTTTGGAATCGTGGAGTTATCTTTTCCTTCGATCCGCAGCACTCCGTCTTTACGGATCTTTTTGATTTTGATAATACCACAGGATATCAAAATTTAGGAAGCCTTATCGTCGCTTCGAATAATGTATTGTATGGGATGAATAGCGCAGGCGGTATTTTTCTAAGAGGATCAATTTTTAGTTTTGACATCAACAGTTTACAATTTTCAATGGTTCATGAATTCATTAATTCCGATGGTTACTGGCCCACAGCGAATCTTGTGGAAGCAGATCAACAAACTTTATACGGACTTACGGCTTTCGGTGGGACTTATGGTTTAGGGGTTTTGTTTAGTTTGAACACAACAAATAATAATTTGCTGAATCTCTACAGTTTTTCTCAAGGTACAGGCGGTGATCCACAGGGTGCTCTCATAAAGTCAGACAATGGAAAATTTTACGGCTTGACTTCTGGCGGAGGTCATGGAAATCATGGAGTATTGTATAGCTATGATCCGGATTCGAATCTATACCTGCCTTTGCATTATTTTGACAGCATTAATGGACGTTTACCTTTAAACAGTCTGCTGGAAGCTGACAATGGCTTGTTCTATGGTGTAGCTATGAGAGGTGGAATAAATGATTTGGGCATCCTGTTTAGTTTTGATCCGCTTACGAATACTTTTTCCAAATTGCTAGACTTTAATGGGTTTAACGGAAAATATCCACGTTGTAATTTAATGCAGGCTAGTGACAGTATTGTTTATGGTCTAAGCTTCCAGGGTGGCATTCATAGTGGGGGGACAATATTTTCATATAATCCTTCAACTAACATTTTTTCCAAAATCATCGATATGGGTCAAACAAGTTACGGAGGACCAATTGGAAAATTACTTGAAGTAGACTCAACACTTTATAATTACACAAATGATATCGATCGAAAGCAATTAATGTACATTTCACCAAACCCCGCTACTTCATCCTTAACAATTCATCTCGCAGAAGGATCCGGAGATTCAGAAATAACAATATTCACTGTCATGGGTAAAAAAGTTTACTCAACGCTTCTGAAAAATTGTAGCCTCAAATTAAATATAGATTTTGATCCCGGAATTTATTTTGTGCGTGTAGAAACACGATTTGGAAGTGTAACACAAAAGTTAATGATTGATTAATTTCTGGATCCCTGTTCGGGAAATGTTGGATGAAAGCGTATTCGCCATGCCCTTTCGCTGTGCTGGAGCTTCGCCTTGACACACATTTCAATTTCAGAAAAGCCCTGGCAAAACAAGCCCGGAAGAAATCATCCTGGGGTAAAAAGCGTGAATGATGTAATTATTTCTTGAAATTCTGTAACGAATATTGTTTTATAGATGGGCATTTTTGTAGTTCACATTCGTCACAATTAAAAACCCCGCTACTATGCCAGAAAATCTGACTGCTGAAAAGCACAAAACAATTACCATTAAGAGAACATTTAATCTGCCTCTTTCTGCTGTCTGGAAAGCATGGACAGAACCGGAAAGCATGAAAAAATGGTGGGGTCCGAAAGAATATACCTGTCCTGACTGCAGCATTGATTTTAGAGTTGGCGGAAAATTTTTAGCATCCATGCAGGGAGCGGATGGTCAAAAGATATGGTCAACGGGCACCTACAAAGAAATTGTACCTCTAAAGAAAATAGTGAATACCGACAGCTTTGCAGATAGTACCGGCACTATCGTTCCCGCTTCGTATTATAAAATGTCAGGAGACTGGGGACTGGAACTATTGGTAACCACAGAATTTGAAGAAGTTGATGGTAAAACAAATATTAGCCTGCAACATGCCGGTCTGCCTGTTGAATTATCCGATGAATGCATGCAAGGATGGCAAAGTTCATTTGATAAACTGGAAAGCAACATGAAATAAAATTGTGGTCTATAAAACTTAAAACAAATAACCGCTTGGTAGATAAAATCAAATAAATGTCACGACCTCAGGGAAAATAATTGTTGAGTAACAATGTTTTGAGAAATTAAATATGTCATTTGATCAGGGCAGGAAATTTTTCCTGCCCTGATTCTTTTCATAAAGTCCCCTACTCCTTAAACATGAATGAACGATCATGCGAAAGTTGAGCTCACCCAAATCTGTAGACCTTCAATACTAAATTCATAAATAGAATTTTGCACTATTCATCCATCGAAAAAAATGCTAATACAATTCGAAATGTAAAACACAGTTTTAGCACACTTTTAAAACTTCCCTCCTGCAGCGCTCCAAAGATTGTATGGTAGAGGCTAATTGAAGGGATGAAGGACATCGGATTCGAGCAAGTATTTCGCAGATTGAAACACTATAAAACGCCACAAAAAAAACCATTTTTCAAGGCTGAATATAATTCATATACTAAGGATGACGATCGTCATGTGTCAGTCTCTTCCAAAAGGCTAATATTATTTTTCGGTAGGATCTCTTCCCCTTTGAGGTTTGTTTGCCAGAAAAGCACTACGATGAAAAAGCTTCTATATTCTGTCTTGTTGACAGTACTCACATTGCCCGCAATTTCACAAACACCTGCAAATTTCATTTCCAACGATTGTTCCGGTAACAGTCATGATTTCTTCGCGGAGCTGAATTCAGGAAAAGTGATTGTGTTGTGCTGGGTAATGCCCTGCATCAATTGTGTTGCACCGTCGATGACAACATACAATGTGGTACAAAGCTACAACACAACACAGGCAGACAGAGTCCGTTTTTACCTTGTTGATGATTACGGCGACACGCCATGTTCCTCCTTGATGAGTTGGGCAACTACCAATCACCTGACCTACGCAAAAATATTCTCCGATGCGGCGATTTCAATGACACCCTACGAAACGACCGGGATGCCTTTGATTGCAGTTGTTGGGGGAATCGCTCATAAAGTATTTTACATCGGCAAAAACACCGTCGATATTCCATCACTTCAAGCCGCGATTGATTCAGCACTGGTGACAACGGACATCGAAGAAAGAGATGCCAACATTCCAAATATGTCCGTTCAAAATAATCCTGTTCATGAAAGGACATTGCTTAAATGTGTTCTTTCAAAACCAAGTCTGGCAGACATCCGCTTGTTGAATGCTGAAGGGAAACAACTAGGGCAAATATACAGGGGACAACTTCACACCGGTTTGAATGAAATCCCGATGGATCTTTCGAACTATCCAACAGGCATGTATTTTATTTATTACAACGATGGCCTTCGCAAGAAATCTATTAAAATCAATGTTGTTCATTGAATTTGGAAAATGTTAGTGAATTCAATACTCCGAATGAACATTTCAATCATGAGGTTTATGCGTAATCAGAAAACCGGATTTCAATTTATACTTATTCTTCTTTGCCTGTTTCTTCCCTGGAGACAAAGTGCAAGTGCTCAATGTTGTGCAGGGGGCAGCGGAAGTCCGATAGCAGGAGGAGCTTCGCAGGGAGTACTGCTGGAACGGCAAGTTGAACTGAATACCAATTTTCAATTCATCACTACGGATAAATTTTTCAGCAAGGATTCTCCGGATTCCGCTAAGTATTTTGACCGCTTTCACAGCACCTATCAATATTTCCGACTTGCTTACGGTGTAACGAAGCATTTTACGATGTCGGTTGAAACAGGAAATTATCTTGAGAAAGAGGAAATTGGTTTACATAACAATCCGGCGACAACTTATTCAAGCAAAGGAATTGGCGATCTTATCCTCTTTCCGCGGTACGATTTGATTAACCTCACGGAGGAAAAGAAGAGAACGGAACTGACTGTAGGTCTCGGGTATAAAATACCACTTGGTTCCTACAATGATTCTACGGGAAATGTCGAACCATTTTCCGGCACAAGCTATTATGTAACCAATCCCCAGGCTGTACAGCTTACATCCGGAGCACAGGATGTCATTTTTTATTTGTTTCTATTCAGAGGCTACCCACAAAAGAACTGGCGCTTTTTCTGCAATGGATTTTATATCAAAAAAGGATGGAATCCACTTGGAGAAAAGATGGGAGATTTCGCGAGCGTAGGATTGTTCGCCGGAAAAACATTTTTCGACAAACTTGGAGTGACGCTGCAACTGAGAGGAGAATGGATGGACAAGATGCAATTGAACAAAAACATCCTGTTGTATGCCTATCCAAACTATGATCCGGAAGCAACCGGATACAAAAAAGTGTTCTTCACACCTCAACTGAGTTTCACGAAAGGGAAATTTACTGTGTACGGACTGTATGATTTACCGGTGTATCAATATGTGACCAAGACACAGGTCGGTTCCGAATTGCAAGTAACTGTGGGTTTATCTTTTCGTTTTTTTGCTGTCAGAAGTGTTGTGACAGATGGAAAAAGTTCGGTACTATTTTCCTGCCCGATGCATCCTGAAATCACTTCTTCAAAACCTGCCAGCTGTCCCAAATGCGGCATGGATCTTGAAAAAATAAAATAAGGCAGGCATATCCGATGTCTTTACTGAAGTTTTAATAGATACGGATTTTCCAAAAATACGAAAGAGAACCCGGAGAAGAACCACACTAATTGTGCCTTGCCGAGCAGAATGTTGTGCGAATGTTTGTGTCCCGGACTATCCTCTTAAACGGAATATATTATTCCGAATTTTAATTATTTTAGCCATGCATTATTGGTTCACACATAAACCTCCTTATGAAAAAAGCCACACTTATTTTCCTCCTGCTGACAGGAGGAATAGCATCGAAAGCACAAACCCAGCTTCGTGGTCAGGCCCGCATTGATTCCTTGCTTGCAATTCTTCCCAAAGCTAGCGATGATACCATCAAAGTGAACCTGCTCGTTGATCTTAGTTTCACATACTATTCCATTAACCCCGATGAAGGTATTCGTTATGGAAACGAAGCACTTTCACTTGCAGAACATTTGCAATGGGAAAGAGGAATCGCAAACGCTCACAGCCGTTTGGGTGTGAACTACAGTTTTGGGAAATCAGATCATCCCCATGCACTCGAACATTATCTTGCTGCACTGAAGCTCAATGAAAAACTAGGTGATAAAAAAGGAATCGCCGGTTGTCTGAACAATATCGGAACAATCTATGACGATCAAAATGATGATAAGAAGGCACTAGACTATTATGCGCAGGCGATGAAGATCAACGAAGAAATGGGAAACATGCCCTGGCTGGCAAATAACCTCAGCAATACAGGTATTATTTATACAGAAATGCAAGAGTATGCAAAAGCAGAAAGCTATATTAGTCGTGCAGCCAAAATTAAAGAAGACTTGGGTGATTTTCACGGACAGGCTATTAACCTGAGCCAGCTTGGACATATCTACGGAGCACAAAAGCAATACGGAAAAGCGTTGGATTTCCTTTTCAGATCACTCTCCATTTACCGAGAAAGTGGTGATATAGATGGGATGGCCAAGTGCTATGACTTTATCTCCAATGCGTATAAATATATCTCAAGCGATACATCGGTCGATGCTAAAACTCAACTGACACGGATTTTTTCAGGCAATAAACTCAAAGCATTGCAAGCATCCGCAGCATACTCTGACAGTAGCATTGCATTCTACACACAAACAGGAAACCTGCTGCAACTGTATTCAGCATACATGCAGTTTAGTGAAGTTCAGGCCTTATTAGGAAACGACAAAGTCGCGTTGCAAAGTCACAAACAATACACGCTGCTTAAGGATTCGGTCTTTAACATGGAAAAAGATAAAAAACTTACTCAAAGCGCCATGCAGTACGAGTTTGATAAAAAAGATGCGGCAACAAAAGCGGAGCAGGAAAAAAAAGATATCCGGCAACAAAATATTCGAAACTCTATCTCAGCCGGACTGGCCGGTGCTTTGATTTTTTTAGTGGTTGTGTATCGTCAGCGAAATAAAATTTCATTGGCAAGAAAGCGGAGCGATGATTTGTTGCTGAATATTTTACCTGCTGAAGTGGCGGAAGAATTAAAGTCAAAAGGCAGTGCCGATGCCAAACAGTTTGATGAAGTAACAGTAATGTTTACCGATTTTAAAGGCTTTACTCAGATTTCAGAAAGTCTTTCGCCTGCGGAGCTCGTGAATGAGATTCACCAATGTTTTAAAGCATTTGATGCGATTATCAGCAAACACAACATCGAAAAAATTAAAACCATTGGGGACAGCTATATGTGTGCAGGTGGTTTGCCGGTTGCAAATAAAACGCATGCCTCAGATGTGGTGAACGCTGCATTGGAGATCCAAAAGTACATGGAAGAGCATTTAAAAGCTTCGCCTTTCGGAAGGTTCGGCGGAGCCCGGATAGGTATCCACACCGGGAATGTGGTAGCCGGAATTGTTGGTGTCAAAAAATTTGCCTACGACATCTGGGGCGACACGGTTAATATAGCTTCACGTATGGAAAGCAGTGGTGAAGCAGGGAAAATAAACATCAGCGGCAGCACTTATGAATTAATTAAAAACCCGACTGCCGGACAAAGCGATAAATTCAAGTTCATTCACCGCGGCAAAATTCAAGCTAAGAATAAAGGTGAGATAGATATGTATTTCGTCGAAAGTATCTGATTTATTTTTTGCAAACATTGACACTTCGCTCGCCATCAAAAATGCCTTCGCAATAATGCTGCTGCATCCAGTACAAGGGCTACTATATGAAAATATTCCTTTCCCTGATCTTTATATTCCAGACCATATGTGCGTTTACCCAAACGGAAAAGGATACCAGCAATCTCTCCATTTCTATAACAGCCTATGCTTTTCCGAAAAGTGTTGTGTATACTTATGAATCGATAGCTATGGGGCCAACATTCTATTTGAATGACAATAAATTTTCCATTCAATTTGGATTACTTTTTGATCTTCGAACGTATACCACTTATTCTATTTTTGTCTCACCACAGTCTTACGAAAAGTCGAAAGCTTATCATTTCTTTTTTCCTATACTCTTCCATTATACAGCTAAAACCACAAGGAAAATTGATTTCATTTTTTCCGGCGGTTTACTATTTGAATCAAGGCCTTTGGAAACAGATATTAAAGGATATATGAATTTCAGCTCCGGATTAGGTATCAAATATAAATTTACAAAATCACTCTCTTTCAAAGCTACCCCGGCATTGCAAATGACTAACCGTATTTTACCCGGTATATTTCTCGATTTGACCTATTCCTTTAATGTCCTCAGAGCTTTAAAGAAGGAATAAAAATTCGCGAATCGACAATCTGGAATTCCCTCTTGGTCTCTACTGCCTATCAACCATAATTCGAAAGAAATTACTTCAGCATCAAACGCCCAAAATAAATCCTCTCCCCTTCCAGTGTCAACTGCAAAAAATAAACTCCGCTTGCGAGGCTGTGGAGTTCGAAGCGAATAGTTTCTGGAGAAAGAATGGATGCAGGACTTTGTTTTATTATTTTATTTTTTTTCAAAACCACAATCCTGTCCTGAATTGGAAAGCGATGGCAATAAATAAAGAGCAACTCTAATAACCTATTCCTGGCGCTGTTAATTTTTGACTATTTCGATAAATCGCTTTCGATTCTTGATCTTTTTTTGTAATAATCGTTGTTCGTCTTCTGATACTTAAAAGAAGGTTCATCCTTCCTCACATCTCGTCTTGCAAAATAATACCACAGCACATCACCAAGAAGAGGTTATTAGAAGTGCCCATAAAATTATTCAGGAAAGTACAATATATAAATACCTCACAGGCACTCAAGGGAGGAATTCCTATTTATTCTCTTTCTGAGTCCGTTTATTCGACCATGCATTCACTCCCTCTGCCCTTGGATTTCCTGCATTGGCGGAAATTTCAATTTAATTTGAACCATTTCAAAAGAGGAGTAGTATTTTTAATCTGTAATAAACAATTAATTATTTTTTTCAGATCCGTTTATCATGCTACTGATCTCTCTGCCTATGAAGATGCAATCTAAACATACGGAAACCGGGTCGAGTCAGAAATCAAATTATCCGAATACAGTTCCGCTCCGGCATCTGTTCCGCGCTGTTAATTTTCTTCCAAATTATTTTTCAACACGAATAAATCAATTGTTCCGGGAATAAAAATACGGATGTCGTGTATCCGCCAGAATTAAATTCGTCGGCAAATAAATAATACAAGTAATTCAACGCATTGAAGTATTTTATTTCGGTGGTGAATTCTATTGTCTTCTCCGGTCCTCCACTGACCTTGTTTCTCCCTATAGAATTCATTTTCAATTTTGCTCTTTTAGAATAATTACAAACAGCAAAACAAAGATGACATGAAAAAACGCATTTACTTTGAGAATCTTGACGGGCTGAGGTTCCTATGCTTTCTCTCCGTTTTCTTTTTCCATAGCTTTTACACGGATTCGAGTGAATTAAAAACCAGTTCCGTTTATCATTTTGTTAAAGTTGGAATATTCGGAAATGGAAATATCGGCGTGAATTTTTTTTTCGTTCTCAGTGGTTTTTTAATCACGTTTCTACTTCTGGAGGAAAAGAAATTAAGAGGACAGATAAAATTAAAAAACTTCTGGCTGAGAAGAATATTGAGAATCTGGCCGCTTTTCTATTCCTGTGTGTTTTTCGGTTTTGTGATTTTTCCGAAATTAAAATTATTGCTCGGACAAATACCCAACGAAACAGCAACACCGTTCTTTTACCTTACATTTTTAAATAATTTCGATTTTCTTATTAAAGGCATTCCGGATTCATCCATTCTTGGAGTTCTCTGGAGCGTGGCGATAGAAGAACAATTTTATTTGGTATGGCCGATAATCATTTTCATTTTCCCGATTCATAAATTATGGATTCCTTTTTCTATCATTGTCCTGGTCAACTTAATATTCAGAGCGTATTATGACACTTTTCTTATCCATGAACACCATACCATTTCCTGTATCGGAGACATGACGATAGGTGCAATCGGAGCATGGCTTATCAATATTTCAGAAAACTTTAAAAAGCAAATCGAAACATTAAGTAAATCCAAAATAGCCGCGATATATTTCATTTTTATCACACTCTTCTTTTTCCGACAAGAGTTGCTTTTTTCACATTATGGAATACGAATTTTTGAACGAATGATTTTTGCCTTTATTATTTTACTAATCATCCTGGAACAAACTTTTTCACACAATTCATTCTTCAAAATGTCAAATTTTAAAACCATCTCCAAATTAGGAGGAATTACCTATGGCTTGTATTGTCTGCATTTCGTTGGCATTCTCATCACCATTTCAATAACAAAGAAAC
>Ga0138256_10003472_pt1 | contig 16744 bp, 19 predicted proteins | sample KNB2016incub_MG_FD_105486 | JGI IMG/M metagenome (GOLD analysis project Ga0138256, IMG submission 105486) | Active sludge microbial communities from wastewater in Klosterneuburg, Austria - KNB2014incub_MG | ecosystem: Engineered > WWTP > Activated sludge > Unclassified | place: Austria... | reverse complement strand
GCGGGCGGTGACGACTACGAGCTGGCCTTCACGGCGCCGGCAACGCGGCGCGCCGAGCTTGCCGCCGTCGCCGCGCGCCTCGGCGTCGCACTCAGCCGCATCGGCACGCTGCGCTCCGGCGCGCCAGGCGCGCTGGTGCTGCGCGATGCGGCCGGCGCGGAAATGCCCGTTACCGTACGCGGCTACGACCACTTCGCCTGATGCGCCGGCCCGACCTCGCTTTCCTGTTCGCCCATCCGGCGCATTTTGTCGCCTGCGGCCTCGGCAGCGGCCTGTCGCCCTTCGCGCCGGGAACGGCGGGCACCCTGGCCGCCTGGCTGATGTATCCGGGCCTGCGCCCGTGGTTCTCCGAGGCCGGCTTCGCGCTGTTCCTGGCGGCCGCCTTCCTCGTCGGCATCTATGCGGCGGATCGCACCGGGCGTGCGCTCGGCGTGGCCGACCACGGCGCCATCGTCTGGGACGAAATGGTGCCGTTCTGGCTGGTGCTGTTCCTGACGCCGCCCGGGCTGCTTTGGCAGACGGCGGCGTTTTTCTGGTTCCGCTTCTTCGATGTGGTCAAGCCGCAGCCGGCGCGCTGGGTGGACGGGCACATGAAACACGGCTTTGGCGTCATGCTTGACGATCTGATCGCGGCCGGCTACACCCTGCTGGCGATTGCAGTTTTCATGGCGGTGTTCTGATGGAAAGCGACCTGGAGCGGCTCTCGCTACGTCTTGGCGACGTTCTTCGGAACCGGAAGTTAGTGCTTGCCTGCGCGGAATCGTGCACCGGTGGCTGGGTTTCCCAGGTTGTTACGGCAACGGCGGGAAGTTCGGGCTGGTTCGACCGCGGCTTCGTCACCTATTCCAACGCCGCCAAGCAGGAGATCCTCGGCGTCCGCGCCGAGACCCTGCGCGCCGAGGGGGCGGTCAGCGAGGCTACGGTATGCGAGATGGCCGCCGGCGCGTTGCGGCGCAGCCATGCGCAGGTGGTGCTGGCCATTTCGGGCGTCGCCGGTCCCACGGGTGGCTCACCGGGTAAGCCAGTGGGGACCGTATGCTTCGCCTGGGCCTTGCGGGGCGAGGCACCCGCGGCGGAAACGCTGCGCTTCCCTGGCGACCGTGATGCGGTTCGCCGGCAGGCGGTGGTGCATGCCCTGTGCGGCCTGCTCCGGAAACTCGGCGAAGCGGGTCCGGACATCGATACAACGCACTGATTTTTTTAATGATTTGCCGACGAGTGGGCCGCGCCGCGGCCCGGCAAAGACTGTGCCATAATTCGTCGCGAACTCTATTGAGGAAGCCATTATGGAAGAGAACAAGAGCAAAGCCCTCGCCGCGGCGCTCGCCCAGATCGAAAAGCAGTTCGGCAAGGGCTCGATCATGCGCCTCGGGGACCGCGAGGTCGAAGCGATCCAGGTCGTGTCCACCGGCTCGCTCGGCCTTGACATCGCGCTCGGCGTCGGCGGCCTGCCACGCGGGCGGGTGGTCGAGATCTACGGCCCCGAGTCCTCGGGCAAGACCACGCTCACGCTGCAGGTGATCGCGGAGGCGCAGAAGCTCGGCGGCACCGCCGCCTTCATCGATGCCGAACATGCGCTCGACCCGCAGTACGCATCCAAGCTGGGGGTGAACGTCGGCGACCTCCTGATCTCCCAGCCGGATACCGGCGAGCAGGCGCTGGAAATCGCCGACATGCTGGTGCGCTCCGGCGGCATCGACGTCATCGTCATCGACTCGGTCGCGGCGCTCACGCCGAAGGCGGAAATCGAGGGCGAGATGGGCGAGCCGCAGATGGGGCTGCAGGCCCGCCTGATGTCGCAGGCGCTGCGCAAGCTGACTGCAAACATCAAGCGCACGAATACGCTGGTGATTTTCATCAACCAGATCCGCATGAAGATCGGCGTGATGTTCGGCAACCCGGAGACCACCACCGGTGGCAACGCGCTGAAGTTCTACGCTTCGGTGCGCCTCGACATCCGCCGTACGGGAAGCATCAAGAAGGGCGACGAGGTCATCGGTTCCGAGACCCGCGTCAAGGTGGTGAAGAACAAGGTGGCGCCGCCGTTCCGCCAGGCCGAATTCGACATCCTCTACGGCGAAGGCATCTCGCGCGAGGGCGAGGTGATCGAGCTCGGCGTCAACAACCACTTCGTCGAGAAGTCGGGCGCCTGGTACGCCTATAACGGCGAACGCATCGGCCAGGGGAAGGACAATGTGCGCGAATACCTGCGCGAGCACCCGGAGCTCGCGCTGGAAATCGAGAACAAGATCCGCACTGCCGTCGGCGTCGTCGAGCAGCAGGCCGCTGCCGCCGAGGCTTGAACGCAGACCTGAAGCAGCGCGCGCTGCGCGCGCTGGCCCGGCGGGAGCATTCGCGCGCCGAGCTGGAGCAAAAACTCGCGCCGCACGGCACCGCCGAGGACATCGCCGCCTTGCTTACCGAACTGCAACGATCCAGTCTGCTGTGTGATGCGCGCTGCGCGGAATCCGTGGTGCGCGCCGGCGCGTCGCGCTACGGCCCTGCCCGGCTGCGCCACAGCCTGCGCGCGAAGGGCATTGCGCCGGAACTGATCGAATCCGCCCTCGCCGCTGCCGAGACCGACGAACTGGCGCAGGCCCGGATGGTCTGGCAGCGCAAATTCGCATCGGCGCCGTCCGATCGCGGCGAGTACGCGCGACAGGCGCGCTTCCTCCAGGGCCGCGGCTTTTCCGTCGCGACGATACGGCGTCTCCTGAAGGCGGCCCAGCCATGAGCGAGTTGCGCGTTTCCGGCTTGCGCAAGAAATACAAGTCGCGCACGGTGGTGAAGGACGTCTCTTTCGAGGTCAAGAGCGGCGAAGTGGTCGGCCTGCTCGGCCCCAACGGCGCCGGCAAGACCACCTGCTTCTACATGATTGTCGGTCTGGTCGCGACCGATGGGGGCGACATCCGCCTGCGCGGGGAGGACGAGGATGCCGACCTGACCCACCTGCCGATCCATCGCCGCGCCCTCATGGGACTCTCCTACCTGCCGCAGGAGATATCGGTGTTCCGCAAGCTGAACGTGGCGGAAAACATCCAGGCAGTGCTGGAACTGCAGGACCTGAATGACGAGGAGGTCCGCGAGCGGCTCGATCAACTGCTGGCCGACCTGCACATCAGCCACCTTCGCAACAACACCGCGGTGTCGCTTTCCGGCGGCGAGCGGCGCCGCGTCGAGATCGCCCGCGCGCTGGCTACCCGTCCGCGCTTCATCCTGCTTGACGAGCCCTTTGCCGGCGTGGACCCGATCGCCGTCCTCGACATCCAGAAGATCATCCGCTTCCTCAAGGAACGCGGCATCGGCGTTCTCATCACCGACCATAACGTGCGCGAGACGCTCGGCATCTGCGACCACGCCTACATCATCAACGAGGGCGAAGTGCTTGCTGCCGGACGGCCCGACGAGATTATCTATAATGAAAGCGTGCGCAAGGTCTACCTTGGCGAGCACTTCCGGCTCTGACGGCTCAACCGACTACCTCCGTCGGCGATGAAACAGACCCTACAACTCAGGCTTTCGCAACACCTCGCGCTGACGCCGCAGTTGCAGCAGTCGATCCGCCTGCTGCAACTCTCCACGCTCGAACTGAACCAGGAAATCGAGACTTTCCTGCAGGACAATCCGCTGCTTGAACGCGAGGAGGAGCCGGCGTCGGAGGCGGTCGGCTATGCCAGCGGCAGCACGTCTGTGACAACAACCGAGTCGGCCGGCGCTGCCGAAACCGCGAGCGCGTTCGGCGAGAACGCCTCCGGCGACTGGGCCGCCGAGGGCGGGAGCGGCGCTGCGCGCGAAGACCGCGGCGACGGCGACGAGCCGGCCTACGGCGAGATTCAGGCGGCGGCCACCACGCTGCGCGACCACCTCGGCGCGCAGCTCGCCATGATGCCTTTCTCCGAGCGGGACCACAGTCTGGTCCGGCTGATCATCGAGGCGCTCGACGAGGACGGTTACCTCGAGCACAGCATCGAGGAACTCCATGCGATGCTCCCGCCGGAGCTTGAGGTCGACCCCGATGAGCTGCAGATTGCCGTGAAGCACGTGCAGAGCTTCGATCCGGTCGGCGTGGGCGCCCGCGACGCCCGCGAGTGCCTGGCGCTGCAGCTGGCTGCCCTGCCCGCTTCGAAGACGCGTGACCTCGCCCTGCGCATCGTGCGCAACCATCTCGACCAGCTCGCCGCACGCGACTATCTGCGCTTGCGCAAGGCGGTCGCCTGCAGCGAGGACGAGCTGCGCCAGGCGCACGCGCTCATCCTCACGCTGAATCCGCGCCCGGGCGCGCAGTTCACGGCGACGGATACGCGCTATATCCTGCCTGACGTGCTCGTGCGCAAGGTTCGCGGCGCATGGACCGCCGCCCTCAACCGCGAGGCGATGCCGCGGCTGCGCATCAATCGTCTCTATGCCGAAATCCTGCAGGGCAGCCGCGGTTCGGGCCTTTCCAGCCAGTTGCAGGAGGCCAAGTGGCTGATCAAGAACGTGCAACAGCGCTTCGATACGATCCTGCGCGTCTCCCAGGCGATTGTCGACCGGCAGCGCCAGTTCTTCGAGCACGGCGAGGTGGCGATGCGGCCGCTGACCCTGCGCGAGATCGCCGACCAGCTGTCGCTGCACGAATCGACCATTTCCCGCGTGACGACGCAGAAGTACATGGCGACGCCGCGTGGGGTTTTCGAACTCAAGTATTTCTTCGGCAGCCATGTCGCCACCGAAGCCGGCGGCGCCGCCTCGTCCACCGCCATCCGGGCGCTGATCCGCCAGCTGGTGGCGGCGGAGGATGGGAAAAAGCCGCTTTCCGACGCCAAGATCGCCGAAATCCTCGGCCAGCAGGGAATCGTCGTGGCGCGCCGGACCGTCGCCAAGTACCGCGAAGGCATGAACGTTCCGCCGGTCAATCTGAGGAAAGCCATTTAGGTGCCGCGCCGTGCGGCCGTAGATACACTGGCGGAGATATCGATTTCACCCCGGAGCCGGCCCCCGCGCCGGACCGCCCATTGCAAAGGAGCAACCATGAATCTGAACATCACCGGTCAGCATCTCGAGGTCACGCCGGCCATCCGCGACTACGTCATCGCCAAGCTCGACCGGGTCGTCCGGCACTTCGACCACGTCACGGCCGTGCATGTCATCCTTTCCGTTGAGAAGCTGCGGCAGAAAGCCGAGGTTACGGTGCATGTACGCGGCAAGGACATCTTCGTCGAGGCGCAGGACGAAAACCTCTACGCGTCCATCGACGCACTGGCCGACAAGCTCGACCGTCAGGTGCTCAAGCACAAGGAGAAGCAGGCCGACCATTCGCGCGAGGCGCTCAAGCGCCAAACGGTGGATTGACCTTTGGCGGCGGGGGGGTTTCCCGGTATAATCCCCCGCCTGTTCGAGGATCCCCAAGCGTCTTCTTCTATCTGCCCTGAGCCACCGCCCGCCCTGCTTCCGCAGGTCCGCCCACCGCCCGCATGAACCTCATCGCCGCCCTACTGCCCGTCGCGAACGTCGTTGTTGACCTCGAAGCCAGCAGCAAGAAGCGCGTCTTCGAGCAGGCCGGCATCGTCTTTGAGAACAACCAGGGCATCGGTCGCAGCCTCGTCTTCGACAGCCTGTTCGCGCGCGAGAAGCTCGGCTCGACGGGGCTCGGGCAGGGCGTGGCGATCCCGCACGGGCGCATCAAGGGCCTGAAGGAGGCGGTCGGCGCCTTCATGCGCCTGTCCACACCGGTGCAATTCGATGCGCCGGACGGACGACCGGTCGGTCTGGTGTTCGTCCTCATGGTCCCGGAACAGGCGACCGAGCACCACCTCCAGCTCCTTTCCGAACTGGCGCAGCGCTTTTCCGATCGTGGCTTCCGCGAACAGCTGGCTGCCGCAGCGGATGCGCAGGCGATCCATTCGCTGTTTGCCAATTGGCAATCCGATGGTGCAGGCGAACGTCGCGCAGCTGTTTGAGTACCACCGCGAGCGGCTGCGGCTGACGCACGTCGGCGGCAGCCTTGACGCCCCCATCGCCATCAACCAGGTGCACGCCTCGCCGGCGGATATGGTCGGCCATCTCAACCTGATCCACCCCGATCGCATTCAGATCATCGGCGCGCCCGAGGTCGGCTGGGCCGCCAAGCAGCACAACGTGCGCGTCTCGCGGCACATCACCGAGATCATTGCGGCCGCGCCGCCGGCAATCATCGTTGCCGATGGGTGCAGCGTGCCGGAAGTCGTTGCCAGCGCGTGCACGGCTGCCGGCACGGCACTGTTCTCGACGCCGTTCGCGGCTGCGGGCGTCATCGACTCGTTGCGCATATGGCTGTCGCGCCGGCTTGCCGAAACCCTGTCGACGCACGCGGTCATGATGGACGTGCTCGGCATGGGCGTGCTCATTACCGGCGAATCCGGCGTCGGCAAGAGCGAGCTGGCGCTCGAACTCATTTCCCGCGGGCATGGCTTCGTCGCCGACGACGTTGTCGAGATATCGCGCATCGCGCCAAGCACGCTGGAAGCACGCTGCCCGCCGCTTCTGCGGGATTTCCTCGAAGTGCGCGGCCTCGGCGTACTCAACATCCGTACGGTTTTCGGCGAAACGGCGTGCCGGCGCAAGATGAAGCTGAAACTGATCGTGCACCTGCAACGTCCGCAGAAAGGGGTGGTGGAGCTGGACCGGCTGCCGCTTGGCGCCGAAATGCACGAGATCCTCGGCGTGCCGGTGCGCCGAGTCGTCATCCCGGTCGCCGCCGGGCGCAACCTTGCGGTGCTCCTGGAGGCGGCCGTGCGATCGACCATCCTGCTCCTGCGCGGCCTCGACAGCACCCAGGACTTCATCGACAGGCAGAAAGCCCTTCTGGAAGGTGACAGTTCCGAAACGCCGGTCAACTGACGGCTGCGCCAGCCGTTATTCGCTCGCGGCCCACCTCCCAGGAATCTCCTGCGGTCATTGCCGCACCCACCTTTTCAAGGAGAGCACGATGAACAAGTTGATACTGGCCGCCCTGATTTCCCTGGCCTCGGTCCAGCCCGCGCTGGCGCAGACCCCCGCCGCCGCCGACAAGAAGACGGCGGCGCCACCCGTCGCGATGGAGGCCAAGAAGGCAGATGCCGGCTCGTGCGAAAGCCGCGCGGCGGAGAAGAAGCTCGCCGGCGCCGCCAAGACAAGCTTCATGAAGAAATGCGAGGCCGACGCCACGGGCGAGGCGACCACGCCCTGCGCGGCAAAGGCAACCGAAAAGAAGCTTGCCGGCGCCGCCAAGACAAGCTTCATGAAGAAATGCGAGGCCGACGCAAAGGGTGCTGACACGAAACCGGCGGAAGCGAAGCCGGCCGCCGCCAAACCGGCCGAGAAGAAATAGGCCGGGCGCACCCAGCCGCCCCGGTTCAGCCGCATGGCCGCGGTTGAACCGGGGCGTGTTTTTTGACACAATCATCCCACTGAGCATCCTCCGCCCGGACCCGTCCCGATGCGCATCCGCCTCCTTCCCGCCCTGCTGTCACTCGCCCTTGCCGCCCCGCCGGCGCTCGCCTTCAAGTTCTCCGAGGAGGAAGGAAAAGTGCAAGCGGAGGAGTCCGCGCGCGCGCAGCGCATCGGCCAACTGGTCTCCGTGGCGTGCAAGAAGCAGTTGAAGAACCAGAAGATCATGCTGGTGATCGCCGAACGCACCTCGAACGGCTACAACACGACGCAAAGCCGCTATGGCCAGCACTTCCAGGCGATCAACCATCGCCTGCGCGCGCTCGGCCTGAAAACCTACACGCAGGAAGAGATCCGCAGGCAAATCGCCCAGGCGGAGATCGAGGCGCATTTCCGCAATGACCCCGACGCCGCCATCAACGCGTCGAAGAAACTCGGGGCGAACTACGTCCTGCGCGGATTGATCACCACGCAGAGCGGCATCAACCCGGTGCTGAAGATCAACGAGGTTGCCGTTGGCATGGGGTTCACCCTCGTCGCCGCGAGCGGCCGCACCTTGTCCAGCGTTGCCGCGCGTGCCGACTCCTATTCCGGGACCGACACCCTCGGCATGGCGTTGACGCTGGTCAACGAGCAGGCGGACGAGGTCGTCGCCCAGCTCTACAACGACTATTGCCGCAGCGCCGGCGCGAAATAGGCTCACCTTTCCGGAGACCCCCCCATGAACGCCCTGCTTTCCTCGCTTTGCCTTGCCCTGCTGACCACCGCCGGCGTTGCGTTCGCCCAACCCACCTTCGACAGCCCCTCGCCGACGCAGGGTTCCAGCACGTCGCAGAAGGCGAACGAAATGGCCGACAAGGGCATGTACAAACCGGTCGAATATGCCAATTCCGGCAGGCCGGGCCCGGCCCTGATCGTCATCCCGGGCGAGATCAAGAGCAACAACGCGAGCTTCACGCAGAAGTTCGGCCCGAACAACATCGCCGATTTCGCCGAACTCGAACTCTCCAAGGCCAACTTCAAGGTACTGGAGCGCACCAACCTGGGCCCGCTGCTGCAGGAATTCCAGCTGGCCTACAACCTCGGCGACCCGCAGGCTGCACGCAAGATGCTGCAGAAGGGCAAGCTCAGGACGACGAAATGGGTGATCAAGTTCGACATCCTCAAGGCCGAGCAGGTCGCGGCGGCCCAGCAGGGTTTCGACGGCCGTCCGGTCGGCGCGCTCCTCGGGATTTTCGGTGGCGGTCGCGGCGGCGCCGCGGGCCAGGTGGTGGTCGGATCGGTGCAGACCGGCGAGTCGACCGGCGTCTGGATCATCGGCATGCGCTACAAGATCATCGACGCCAACACGACCGAGCAGGTGGCACAGGGCTACACGGAAGAAAAGATGGAACTCGGCGCCAAGGGGTCCTCGGTCATGGGCATTTCCAGCAGCGAGCAGGGCGGCCTCACGCTCGATGGCATGGTGCAGCGGTTGGTGCAGAAAAACGTCTGGGAGATCGACTCGAAGCACAAATGAGGCCTCGGCTCGCCGCCGCTTTCCGGCGGCGGGGTGATGGCGCAGCGCGATCGCGCGAAGGGATTCCAATATGACTGAACCGAGCAAGCTCGGCAAGTACGAGGTCCGGCGCGAACTGGGCCATGGCGCGATGGGCGTCGTCGTCGAGGGCTACGATCCGGTGATCAGCCGCCGCGTGGCGCTGAAGACGGTGCGGCGCGACCAGCTCGACCGCAGCGAGGCCGAGGAAATCCTCACCCGCTTCCGGCGCGAGGCACAAGCCGCCGGCCGCCTCAACCATCCCAACATCGTTCAGATATACGAGTACGGCGAGGAACCGGGGCCGGATGGCGGCACTGCCTTCATCGCCATGGAGTTCATCGAAGGCCGCGAGCTGAAGGATTACTTCGATGCCAACGAGCGCTTTCCGATTGCGGAAACCGTGCGCATCATGGCGCAGTTGCTCGAAGCGCTGGATTACTCCCATCGCAACGGCGTGGTGCACCGCGATGTCAAGCCGGCGAACATCATTCTGCTCAAGGATGGTACCGTCAAGGTGGCCGACTTCGGCATCGCCCGCGTCGAATCGTCCACGCTGACGCAGGCGGGTTCCGTCCTCGGCACGCCGAGCTACATGTCGCCGGAACAGTTCATGGGTCAGACCGTGGACGGCCGTTCCGACCTGTTCTCCGCCGGCATCATCCTCTACCAGTTCCTCACCGGCGAAAAGCCCTTCACCGGCGCCCTCACCACGATCATGCACAAGGTGCTCAAGGAAGATCCCGCCGCACCGTCGGCGCTCAACGTGCAGGTACCGCGGCCCTTCGACGGCCTCGTGCGAATGGCCCTGGCGAAACGCCCGGATGAACGCTTCCAGAGCGGGCGCGAATTCGCCGCCGCACTGCAGGCGGCGATGGCGGCGCCTTTGCCAGCCGACGCGGAAGCCACTGTTGTGGTCCCGCCCGCGGGCGCCGTCGGCGCCGCCCCCGGCACCCCAGTGGCTGCCGTCCCCGTACCCGCAGCCGTCGCGGCCGCTCCCGCGGCGCGGCGCTCGCAGGCGCTCGCAATCGTCGGCGGGATCGCGCTGGTCGGTGTCGCCGCGGCAGCCCATTTCCTTTCCGACCGCAGCACTGCGCCTCGGCCCGACGCCGCCGTGCCGTCTGCAGCCGTGCCGTTGCCAGCGGCAGCCGGGGCGGATTCCGGAATCATGGTCATCAGCGCACTCGGGCTGGTCGACCCGAGCGACCCCCGCTATCAGAAGGACAAGGGGCTGCTCAACGCCGATCTGCGCGAGGATGCCCGACGCCAGTTGGTGGAAAAGGCCGTGGCGCTCTACGTCGAGCAGGGTTCGTTGACCCGGAATTACGCCCTGGTGCGCGACAAACTGCTGGCCCGCAGCGGGGACTTCATTCAGGCGGTACTGCAGGAACAGCCGCCCCAAATGGGCAACGACGGCCTGATGTCCCTGACCACCCGCGCAAGCGTACGCGTGCGCGACGTGCAGAAGTCCCTCAACCAGATGTCCGCGGAAGAGCGCGTCGAGTTCATCCGCAACAATGGCGACCCGAAGATATCCATCGCCATCACCGCGCGGAGTGCGGATGCGGATGCGGCCGCGCCGGCGCAGCGCTCGCCCGTCGCGGAGAACCTGCTCAAGGAGCGCGTTCAGTCCTTCGGCTTCCGCATCTGGAATGACGAGGCGGCCGGAACCGACAAGGCGGGTGCCGATTTTGCGGTGGCGGGCGAAGCGAAGTTCCGCAAGCTTTCGGCGCGCCTGGAGGCCTCGGGCATTACGGTGGAGAAATTCGTCCTCACGTCATGGACGGTCAAGGCGACCGACCGGAAGAGCGGCGAGGAGATCTACTACAACACCAAGATCCCCGAGAAAACCAGCTGGGCCAGCGAGGACGAGGCGTTGCGCGACATCGGCCGCCTGATCGGGGACGAGTTCTCCAAGGGGTTTTTCCTCTCGCACTTCCATTTCACCGGGCAGAAGGTGCGGCTGCGGCTGGAGGGCCTGACGGGGAAGGACACGGCGCAGCTGCTGCTGCGCGAACTGAACGGCTTGCGCGGGGTACTGGCAGCCAGCCCCGCCGGCGGCAGCGGGGCAGCGTTCGACGTTGATCTCTCCGGCGGCTCGGCCGCCGTCGTCGACCTCGTCCAGGCGGCAGTCCTCCAGCCGCTCAACTACAAGCTCGGGAGAACCTGTTTCACCGTCGGCGCCAGCAATGCCGGCGAAGTGGTCGTCAGCGTCGAGCCCTCCTGCAACGAACCCGCCGTGATGTCGCGGCTCGACAGCCTGCCGCCTGCCGCCCTGATCGGAGCGCCGCCGACCCGCCGCGAAGCCGTGGTGAAGAACCCGGAAACCCTGAAGAATCTCAGCATCTGACCGGCTTGCGCGACGGGTCAGGCGCCGCGCGGAGCCGGAATCAGCCGACCTCGAACTCGATGACCTCGCTCTGGGCGTCCAGGGCGTGGCCGAAACTGATGCGGCCGCGGCCGCGGAGGATCACTTCCTCGCGTTTGAGAACGAACTCCGCCTCGCCGTCGAAGGTCACGTAGGTGCCGTTGGTGCTCTGGTCGATCAACACGAACTTGTCGCGCCGCCGCTCGATCTTGGCATGGGTGCGCGAGGCGCGCTTGTCACTGATGGCGATGTCGCTGGCCGCGTCGCGCCCCAGCGACAGCAGGCTGTGGCTGGCGTCGAGGTGCGTCGCCTTGCCCCCGCAGCGCACCGTCATGCGCGCCACCAGCGGCGCGACCGGGGTCACGCCGGCCGCTTTCATGGTCATTTCGTCCGAGTCCTGCCACAGTACCTCGAACACGCGGATGTCGGCGCTCTTGCCCTTCACCGTCAGCGCATCCAGATCGCGCGTCGCCTGGCAGAGCAACTTCGGCAGTACGTCGATGGTATCGCTGCTGGTGATGATCTGGCCGGCCTTGGCCAGCCCGGCCATGCGTGCGGCGGTATTTACCGTATCGCCGTACACATCGTTGTTTTCCTCGATCGCCGGCCCGTAGTGGAAGCCGATGCGGATCGCCAGGCGCACGCCGCGCACCGGAGGCAGGTCTTCCACCCTCTGCTGCATCTCGCAGGCCGCTTCCATGCCCGCCTCGGCACTCGCAAAGACCGCCATGACCTCGTCGCCAATCGTCTTGATGACGCGGCCGTGAAACTGCTCGGTGGCGCGCGTCATCCGGTTGAGGCAGCGCTCCACGGCATACAACGCCTCCTTGTCGCCCAGCTTCTCGTAAAGCCGGGTGCTGCCGGAAACGTCGGCGAACAGTACACAAAGGTTGCGCTCGGTCTTCTTGCTCATCGTGTCGTCTGGTATCAACGCGGGCTCTGCGGCCACGGCTCCCAAGCTGTCCATCATAGCAAATCTCCCTCTTGCCGGTGCAGCGGGAATGCCGCACCGTCTTCAAATGGTTCCGCGTCGAAGGCACGATCGCCTTCCGGGTCCGGCTGCCCGGTCGCCCGCAGGCCGGCGAAGTCGTAAAGGCGCGGGTCGGCCAGATGCGATGGTGCGACGTTTCCGAGCGCGGCGAACATCTTCTCGACGCGGCCGGGATGGCGCTGCTCCCATTCCCGCAGCAGCGCCTTCACTTCCTTGCGTTTGAGCTGCTCCTGCGACCCGCACAGGTCGCAGGGGATGATGGGAAAGCCGCGCAGCGCCGCCCAGGCAGCTAGGTCGGCCTCGCGGCAATAGGCGAGCGGCCGGATCACGATGTTGCGGCCGTCGTCCGAAACCAGCTTCGGCGGCATTGCCTTCAGCTTGCCGCCGTAGAACATGTTGAGCAGCAGCGTCTCCAGGATGTCGTCGCGGTGGTGGCCGAGGGCGATCTTGGTCGCGCCCAGCTCGCCCGCAACGCGATAGAGGACGCCGCGCCGAAGGCGCGAACAAAGCGAGCAGGTGGTCTTGCCGGGCGGGATCACCCGCTTGACGATGGAATAGGTGTCCTGTTCCTCGATGCGGTACGGCACACCGAGCTCCTCGAGATACGCGGGGAGGATATGCGCCGGGAAGCCGGGCTGCTTCTGGTCGAGGTTCACCGCAACGATTTCGAAGGCGATGGGCGCGATCTCGCGCATCTGCAGGAGGATGTCGAGCAGCGCGTGGCTGTCCTTGCCGCCCGACAGGCAGACCATCACCCGATCGCCGGCTTCGATCATGTTGAAATCGGCGATGGCCTGGCCGACGTGGCGGCGCAGGCGCTTCGCCAGCTTGTTGGCCTCGAAACGCCCGGTTTCGTCGAGATCGGCGCCCAGCACGGACTTAAGGAGTGTCGTCATACGCGTCAGAGGTTGATGCTGCGGCCGCCGTCCACGGCGAGGATCTGCCCGGTGACATACGGGGCGTCGCCCAGCAGGAACAGCACCGTCCTGGCAATATCGGCCGGCTCGCCGCAACGCTTGAGCACGGTGCGTGCTACGACGCGGTCCTGAGCCCGCAAATCGAAGGAGCCGTCCTCCGGCCACAGGATCGGTCCGGGCGCAATACCGTTCACGCGTACCGCCGGACCCAGTTCGAGCGCCAGGGCGCGCGTCAGGCCGTCCAGGCCGGCCTTTGCCGCGCAGTACACCGAATAGCCCTTCAATGGCCTGGCCGCATGAATGTCACCGATATTGACGATCGCGCCGCGGCTGGCCGCCAGATGCGGCGCCGCCGCCTGGGCCAGCAGAAGCGGGGCACGAAGGTTTGTCCCGACGAGATCGTCCCATTCGCGCGCGCCGATGGCGCCGAGCGGTGTGGCGAAAAAGCTCGAGGCGTTGTTCACCAGCCCGTCCAGCCGGCCGAAGTGCTGTACCACCTCGGCCACCAGCCGCGTCAGCTGGGTCGCGTCGAGCAGGTCGGCCTGGCACGCCAAGGCCGAATCCGGCCGGCAGGAGCCGAGATCCGCCGCCAACGCCTGCGCTTCAGAAGACGCCGTTCGGTAATGGACGGCCACCCGCGCACCGGCAGCGTGGAGGGTCCGCGCGATCTCGGCGCCGACGCGCTTCGCCGCGCCGGTGACGAGCACTACCTTCCCCTGCAGACTGGAAGCCATAACCCCTCAATAATTTGCGGATTCTACCGGAATCCGCCACCATTCGGCCTCCCGCGAGACCGCCATGGCCCTTCCCCGACCCGACCCCGCCGCCACGGAGCAAAGCCGCAGGCTCGGCGCGCTGATCCGCCAGGTCATTCGCCAGAACGGTGGCTGGATTCCGTTTTCGCGTTACATGGATCTGGCGCTGTATGCGCCGCAACTCGGGTATTACAGCGGCGGCGCGCGCAAGTTCGGCGCGGGAGGGGATTTCGTCACCGCGCCGGAGCTCTCGCCGCTGTTTGCCGAATGCCTGGCGGAACCGGTGGCCGCGATCATGGCGGCGAGCCGGGCGGAAGTCATTGAGGTCGGCGCCGGCAGTGGCGCCCTGGCCGCCGGGCTGCTTGCGGCACTGGCAAGGCAAGGTGCGCTTCCCGACCACTATGCCATCCTCGAGATATCCGGCGAATTGCGCGCGCGGCAGGCGCAAACCCTGGCCGCCCAGGCGCCCGGACTTGCCGACCGCGTCGTCTGGCTCGATGCCCTGCCGGCGGCTTTTTCTGGAGCGGTTGTCGCGAACGAACTGCTCGACGCCCTGCCGGTGCAGATCGTCGCCTGGCGCGAAAACGGTCTTTTCGAACGTGGCGTCGCCATCGACGCGGAAGACGAACTGGCCTGGGCCGAGCGCCCTGCCGCCGGCGCCCTGCGCCGCGCCGCCGCGGCCATTCCGGTCACGCCGCCCTTCACTTCCGAGATCGGCCTGGCCGCGCAGGCGTGGACGGCAACCTGGGGCGGCATCCTCCAGCGCGGGGCGCTGCTACTCGCCGACTACGGCTTTCCGCAGCGCGAGTACTACCATCCACAACGCGTCGCGGGAACCCTGATGTGCCACTACCGGCACCATGCCCACTGCGATCCCTTCTGGCTGCCGGGCCTCAACGACATCACCGCCCACGTCGACTTCACTGCCATCGCGGAAGCCGGCCACGATGCCGGCCTCGAACTGCTAGGCTACGTCAGCCAGGGTCAGTTCCTCCTCAACGCCGGCATCGCCGAGTGGCTCGCCGACCATGCAGGCGACGACGCCGTGAGCCACGCCGCACGGGTCGGGGGCGCGCAAAAGCTCATCAGCCCGGCGGAAATGGGCGAGTTGTTCAAGGTGATGGTACTGGGTAAGGGGATCGCGGACCCGCTCGCGGCGTTCGCGCGCGGCGATCGCCGCCACGCGCTTTAGGCGCAGCAGAAGCGCGGGAAGACGCAAGGGTTTGTCGCGGCAACCACAGCCTTCAGCGATCGGGCCGCCGGGACACCCGCCCGTCTGCCTGCCACAACACCTTGCGTCCTCCGCGTGTATCCGCGCTGCCTGACTGGTTAACGACCAACGCCGCGGCGGATTGAGCCGATTCTGTCGTAGGAATCGCGCCTACAGCATGCCGCGGCCGATTCGGCAGGGGTGCGCCGCGCTCGGGCAGGCCGGACTGGGGGAGGCAATGCGGGGACGAGCGCGGCCCTTGCCGCGCCTGGCGAAGCCACTACTCCTGGCTCAGGTATACCGCGCGCAAGAACGCCTCCACATCCCGCTCCGGCTCGCGCCCGGCGGTGGTGGCCGGAGCCACCTCCTGCAAGGCCAGGCCCGGTTCGGGCTGCGGCAGCCAGTTGGAGAGGAGCACCTCCTCGCCATACTCTTCGCGCAGTTCGATTACGTATTTTCCGGTACTCATTTCCGCATGGACAATCATGGCGACCTCCTTTGCGCGGCGTCCTTGCCGCGGGATGTCAATTGCCATAACGGCCATCAGGCGAAAAAGGTTGAAGCGAATTTGCCTGTCGGCCAATAAAGCCGACCGATGGCGCAAAGCGCCGCACCGGCGGCGGGGTGGTGTCGGAAGAACTCCTACAAATCGTGCGTGCCGAGCCAGTCGCGGATACGCGCCGCAACCTTGCGCCAGTCGCGCTCCAGCATGAGGCCATGTCCCATGTCGGGAAAGATCTCGGCGGTGACGCCATAACTGCGCGCCGTCATCTCGACCTGGGAGGCGGGAATCAGGTGGTCGTGCGCCGCCCCCAGGACCAGCAGCGGCGGCAATTCCATCCGGCCCAGGCGCGGCAGGTTGAACAGCGTCATGTCCCAGATGGCGCGATGCGATTCCGGCTGCATGCGTCGGTACCAGCGCGCCAGATCCTCCTGGGCGACGGTCTGTGCGAACATGGCTTCGCGCAGCGTCTCCAGCGCTACCTGCCCGCCGCCCAGCAGGCGGTTCAGGTCGCGCATCAAGCCCGGCCGCTGGAATGCCATGCCCATCGCCGCCGCCCACAGCCCCTGTGGCGGGACCGAGCACATCAGTACCAGCCCGGCGCCGCTGGCCTGTTCGAGGTACTTCTGCGCCACCATGCCGCCCATCGAGTGGCCGACCAGGACCGGCGCCGCCTGCAGCGCGGCGGCGACTTCGCGCAGGTCATCGACGTAATGGTCGATGCCGAAGCTGTCCAGCCGGTCGCGGCCGCGCGAGGTGCCATGGCCGGACAGGCTCACCGCATAACTGGGGTAACCGGCTGCGGCGAAGAAATCGAGGAAGTGTTCCTCCCAGCACCAAGCGGCCGCATACGCGCCGTGGACGAACAACAGCGGCGTTGGCCGCGCGGCTTCGGTCGGTTCGCGGGCGATGACCTCGAGGCCGCCGAAACGCGACGCGGTCATGCCGGAACCGCCATTCCGCGCTGGACGGCCGGCCGCGCGGCAATCGCCTTGAACCAGCGCAGGACATGGGGATAGGTGGCGAGCGCGACCTCGTGCCACTCGTGGCGCGCGACCCAGGGAAAGGTGGCCATGTC
>Ga0138256_10003471_pt1 | contig 16753 bp, 12 predicted proteins | sample KNB2016incub_MG_FD_105486 | JGI IMG/M metagenome (GOLD analysis project Ga0138256, IMG submission 105486) | Active sludge microbial communities from wastewater in Klosterneuburg, Austria - KNB2014incub_MG | ecosystem: Engineered > WWTP > Activated sludge > Unclassified | place: Austria... | reverse complement strand
GCAGACGGCGGCTCGCACCCGTACCTTGCTTGGCGCGCTCAAAAGCGACGAAGTTCATAAAATTCTCCAGAAAAAGTGCACCGCGACCAGTGTCACTTTCGTTAAGGTAAAAAGCGCCCGCAAAGGGCGCTCGACGCTTTGTCCAGACTCAGAACAAGTTGTCCTGGTCTGCAAACAAACTCATCACCGAGTCACCGCGGGCAATCCGCTGGATCGTTTCTGCGATCAGCGGGGCCACGGAGAGCTGGCGAATCTTGGCGCAGCCGCGTGCGGCCGTGCTCAAGGGAATGGTATTGGTCACCACGACTTCGTCGAGGGCCGAGCCCTGGGTGATGCGCTCAATGGCAGGGCCCGAGAAAATCGGGTGCGTGCAGTAGGCGTAAACCTTTTTGGCGCCACGTGCCTTGAGCACTTCCGCCGCCTTGACCAGGGTGCCGGCGGTATCGATCATGTCGTCCATGATGACGCAGTTGCGTCCATCGATTTCACCGATCACGTGCATCACTTCGCTGACATTGGCCTTGGGACGGCGCTTGTCGATGATGGCCAGGTCGCAATTGAGTTGCTTGGCCAGCGCACGGGCACGAACCACGCCACCGACGTCGGGCGAAACCACAATCAGGTCTTCATAGTTCTTCTGGCGCAGATCGCCCAGCAGCACCGGCGAAGCGTAGATGTTGTCTACCGGAATGTCGAAGAAGCCCTGGATCTGGTCGGCGTGCAGGTCCATGGTCAGTACGCGGCTGACACCGGCCGCTTGCAGCATGTTGGCCACCACCTTGGCGGTGATGGGCACACGGGTGGAGCGGGGGCGGCGGTCTTGTCGTGCGTAACCAAAATAGGGAATCACAGCGCTGATGCGTTCAGCCGAGGCGCGCTTGAGCGCGTCGACCATGATCAGCAGTTCCATCAGGTTTTCGTTGGTGGGTGCGCAGGTGGACTGCACCACGAACACGTCGCGTGCGCGGACGTTCTGGTTGATCTCGACGGTAACTTCGCCGTCCGAGAAGCGCCCCACATGTGCGGCGCCCAGCGTGATACCCAGGTATTGGGCAATTTCAGCTGCCATGCCAGGGTTGGCATTGCCGGTGAAAACCATGAAGTCGGGGTGGTTGGCTTGCATGAGCGTTCCAGCGGTCTGAAATTAATGCCTGTACGCGACAAAGATTTGGCAGGGGAGAAAGGATTCGAACCTTTGCATGCTGGAATCAAAATCCAGTGCCTTAACCAGCTTGGCGACTCCCCTACACGGGCTTGCTGCCTTTAGGGCAACAAGCCGAAACTTTCATCTTTTGCCCATCCTGCCAGAGGATGTAGCAATAGATTCTCACACACCCTGACCTGCCATGCGCTTGGAGCGCCATCAAGATCTGCCGTATGTGGCATTTGCGCAAACACCGCGCTTCCTGAGCCCGTCATTCTGCCATGCAATCCGCGGGTTTCAAGCCATTTAAGTGCTTTTCCCACTTCAGGGCATAGGGCCTGAGCAACGTTCTGCAAGTCGTTTCGACCGAAGTCAAAGTGTTCTGCAGCAAAGCCTGAAATTATAGCACTATCAGAATCGCGTTTTAGGTCGGGAGATGAAAAAATCTCCCGGGTATCTAACCCCGCTTCGGGTTTGATCACCACAAACCGGGCCGAGGGCAGCGCATGGGTGTCTGTCAAGGGCCGTATTTTGTCACCAATTCCCTCCACCCAGGCGTTGTGTCCGCACAAAAAAAACGGCACATCCGCACCCAGTTGAACGGCGATGGCTTGCAGTGCCTGCCTGCTCAGATGCAGGTTCCACAGTCGGTTGAGCGACAACAGGACCGTGGCGGCATCGGAAGATCCGCCGCCCATGCCTGCCTGGGATGGAATGCGTTTGAGTACGCCCATGTGTACGCCGTAGGTGCAGCCTGTGGCGCTTTGCAGTGCCCGTGCGGCACGCACCGCCAGATCGTCAACCGGCAGGGCAGGGCCCAGGTCTTCGCGGCTGATGTGTCCGTCGGTGCGCAGCGAAAAATGCAGCGTGTCACACCAGTCAATCAGCATGAAGACCGATTGCAGCAGGTGGTATCCATCGGGCCTGCGGCCAGTGATGTGCAGAAAGAGATTCAGCTTGGCAGGAGCAGGGACGTCGTAGAGGGCTTGCATAACATCTGTTTCAGCGGTCCAGCGCAATGCGTAGCGTTGTACGAGGCGCCGGATCGTTGCGCTGCGCCACCAGGCGCCCTTTATCTAGCGCCCCCAGGTCTGCTAGCCAGCCGTTGGCGCTGGTCTGGGTGCCTGAAAGCCAATCAAACAGGGCGGCAACGGGAATGGGCGTGCCCGTCGCTTGCAGAAGAAGATCCTCCAAGGAGTTGGACACCTGTGTTTCCCCGCGTGCGCTCAGTCGGGCTTGGCCCGGCTCCCATTGCAGCTGGGCCATCAGGGTGCCCAGGGGGCTGAGCAGCGCTAGTTCGCCTTGGGTGGGTGAGCCTTGCAACTCAAAACTAGCGGAAAACGACAGTGCTTCCTGCCCTTCGACCTGCAGGGCAATTCGACCGCTCCAGTGGGGGCTGGTCGACGGCGTCAGGGTAGGAATTTGTGCGCATCCGGCCAACCCCAGCAGCAAGCATGCCATCAACCACGCCAATGCCGTCTGCCAAGAGGGGCGAACGGGGGGGGGCGTCGTTTTCGTGTTCGAGAGTGCCTGGCCCATCAGAGCTTGATATTCAGCCGTTTAAGGGTTTCGCGCAGGGTTTCGTTGTCCGGGTTGAGTCGCTGGCTTTCCCTCCAGATAGATCTGGCGCGTTCCTGGTTTCCTTGCATCCAGAGAACTTCGCCCAGGTGGGCCGCAATGTCTGCATCGGGACGGATACCGAAGGCGGCTTCCAGCAGGCGCAATGCTTCGACCGGGTTGCCCAGGCGAAACTCCACCCAAGCCAGACTGTCGGTAATGAAGGGGTCCTTGGGGGCAAAAGTGAGTGCCTTGAGGATCAGTTCTTTGGCCTCCGTGAGCCGTATACCGCGCTCCGCCAACGAATAGCCCAGGGCGTTGTAGGCATGGTGGTAGCTAGGTTTGCGTGCCATGATCTGGCGCAGCAGGCGTTCCATGGACGCATGATCGCCATTTTTGTCGGCGAGCATCGCCAGTTCATAGGTCAGGTCGTCGTCGTCCGGCAACTGCTCGACCAATTTTTTCTGCAGGGCATAGGCTTCGCGGTATTTGCGGGCATCGCGTAGCAGTTGCACTTCGGCCATCAGGTTCATTCGCCGGGCTTCGTCGGTGTCGGCGGGAATGGCGCGGATCAGGGCGCGGGCCTCCGTCAGCTTGCCTTGGCGGGCCAGCAGGGATGCGCGGCGGGTTTGTGCGCTGTAGAGATCCTGCTCATTTTCAATGAGCCCGAGCCATTGCTCTGCGGCGGCATAGTTACCTCGTTTCTCGGCAATCTGGGCATGCAGCAGATACGCTGGGGTCATGCTGGCACGACTAGTCGCTGCGTTGCCGGCAGGCTCCACAAGTGCCGAATATCTTTGCAAGGATGCTTCGGCATCGTCCAGGTCGTTGTCCTGGAATTGCAGCGCGGCCTGTGCCATCCAAGCCTGGGGTAGATCGGGTTTCTCGGCGGTCACAAAACCGAGCTGTTGCCGGGCTTCGGTGTAGCGCTGCCATTCCAGTAGAAGGCGGGCGTAGGCCAAGCGGATTTCTGGCGAGGGCTTACCGTCCAGGTAGCGGCGCAGCAGAGGTTCGGCCTCGGTCGCACCTGCTTCCAGAAGCTCCAGTGCCAGTATTGCTGGCTTGTCTTCCAGGGGCGCCAAATCCTGGGCCTTGCGGGCGGCTTCCAAGGCGCCTTGCTGGTTGTCTGACAGCAAGCGCATGCGCCCGACCACTGTCCACGCCGTAGCGCTGACGGCAGGGTCGGAGAGGCTGTTCTGCAGCGCTTTTTCAACCATCGATGCGGCCAAAGCCTTGTCAGAAACCTTGGCGTACAACGGTGGCAGTGCCAGCATGAAGGCGGCGCGGTCCGCAGGCCCATGAAGGGCAAGCACTTGCTGAAGCGGGTCAGCGGATTCGTCGATGCGGTTGAGCGCCACCAGAATCTGTAGCACATAGCGATGGGCGTCGACGGACTGGGGCCAGGCGCCTGCCCATGCCTGGGCTGCCGTCAGCGCAGGCTCTCCCGAGCGTGATTGCAGCGCGATATCGACGGCACGCCGGTAGAGCCGTTCATCATTGCCGCGGCGGGCCGCCTCAAGGATGAGCGAGTAGCCCGTAGCCGGGTCGCCCCCCCGGGTCACAATTTCACCGAGCAGTATTTCGTAGAACAGCGTGGCATCTAGAAAAGCGTTCGATGTGGCCGTGTCGTTCTTGAGGATGTCTTCTGGCGCAGCAGAAAACTGGGCCCATGAAGGTTTGGCGCCGACCGAAAGGACAATAACCAGCGAGGCTGCCAGAAAGCGAAAAAATGGGACCATCGGGCCATAATAATCCATGCCCGTGAAACGGCGCGAAGGTCTTGCAGCATGCCTGAGTTACCAGAGGTTGAAGTCACGCGCCGAAGTTTCGCTCCCGCTATCGCGGGTGCCCGTGTATTGCGTGTTTTTGTAGGAAAACCCCTGCGTTGGCCGTTGGGATGTGAGCCGGATAGTCTGGTCGGCCGGGTGGTGGTCGGCGTTCGCAGGCGCGGGAAATACCTGCTGCTGGACCTGGATCAGGGGCTTTTGCTGTTGCATCTCGGTATGTCGGGCAGCCTGCGATTCATGCAGGCGGAGTTACCTCCGGGCATCCATGATCACTTTGACCTGGCCACCACGGCAGGTGTGTTGCGCCTGAATGATCCACGGCGTTTCGGGGCCGTGGTGTATGCCGCCAGCGAGCAGGCGTCCGTCGCCAGCAAGTTGCTGGGTCGCTTGGGCATGGAGCCGCTTTCCGACGATTTTCGCTACCCTGATTTTCAGGCCGGTTTACGTGGCAGCAGGGCTCCCGTCAAACAGGTCCTGCTGGCGGGGCGCTTGGTGGTGGGTGTCGGCAATATCTACGCCTCGGAGGCCTTGTTTTTGGCGGGTATTCGGCCCACTACATCGGCTGCGCGCATTGGCGCTGTGCGGGCACGCCGCTTGTATGGAGCGATCCGGCAGGTCATGGAGCGGGCCGTGGAGCGAGGCGGTAGTACTTTGCGCAATTTTTCAAGCGCTGATGGCAGCCTAGGCCACTTTCAGAGCGAAGCGCATGTCTATGGTCGGGAGGGTGCGCCCTGTCATACTTGCGGCAACCTCGTGCGCATGGTGCGCCAGGGACAGCGCAGTAGCTATTTTTGCCCCCGCTGCCAACGCACTTGAGGCTTAGATACCACGAAACCTCGTGAACGCGCCGTTTTTGGGGCATGCGATGCTATATTTTGTGCTTATCTGTGGGCAGGCCGCCCATTGAACTCCGGGAGCAAAGTGGGACCTTCATTCAACGAGCAGTTTGAGCAGCACGGGACGTGGCGGCGTGAGTTTGCCCGACAACTGAAACAGTTGGGCGAATGGATGGGCGGCCATGAACTTATGGATTCTGCAGTCCAGGAGCGCTTGCAGCGTCTGGAAGACCAAGTAAGAACCGACAAGGTCATGGTGGCGTTCGTCGCCGAATTTTCCCGTGGCAAGTCCGAGCTGATCAACGCTATCTTCTTTGCTGGCTATGGCCGCCGCATCATGCCGGCCAGCGCCGGGCGCACGACGATGTGCCCGACCGAGTTAGGTTACGACGCGGCGCTGGCTCCCTGCCTGCGCTTGCTCCCCATTGAAACCCGGTTGCAGTTGTCCAGCCTGTCCGAGTGGCGTTTGAAGCCCGATCGCTGGGTGGATGTTGCTCTGGATATCAACGACGCAGAGCAAATTGCCCAATCGCTGGAAAAAGTGACGCAGGTACGCCGGGTTAGCGTGGATGACGCACGTACCATGGGGTTTTGGCACGATGAACTGCCCGATGAAAACCCGTCCATGGATGCGGAAGGCTTGGTGGAGGTGCCCATGTGGCGCCATGCAATCATCAATATGCCGCACCCCTTGCTTAAGCAGGGACTGGTCATTCTCGATACCCCTGGCCTGAATGCGGTGGGCGCCGAACCGGAACTGACGGTGAACCTGATACCGCAGGCGCATGCGGTTGTGTTCATTCTGGGGGCGGATACGGGAGTGACACGTTCCGATCTCGCCATCTGGCGCGAGCACTTGGCGACCACACCGGAGAGTACCGAGGCGCGGCTGGTTGTTCTCAACAAGATAGACACCCTCTGGGATACGCTCAATTCGCCCCAGCAGATTGAAGAGCAATTAGAGCGCCAGCGCCAGACCTCTGCAGAGATGCTGGGTGTGCGTCTGGATCAGGTGATCCCCGTGTCTGCCCAAAAGGGGCTGGTGGCAAAAATTTCCTGTGACGACGTGATGCTGGAAACCAGCGGCCTGCCTGTGCTGGAGGATGCGTTGGCCCGAGGGGTCATGGGTCGGCGGCAGGCCATTTTGCGTTCGGCCATAGGGACCGGTATTTCTGGTTTGCGGGTGGAGACCTCGCGGGTACTCAATATTCGGCGGCGCGATCTGGATGATCAGATGGCGGAGTTGCGCAGCCTGCGTGGCAAGAATGCTGCGGTGATCGGATCAATGCGCAACCGCATTGAGCAGGAGCAGCATGAGTTTGATTTGAGTGCCACCAAGATTCATGCCGTGCGATCCGTGCACCTGAAACTGTTGCGTGAGGTGTTCCACAAGCTTGGAACCAAGACTCTGAAAGAGCAGTTGGCCGCTCTGATGAGCGTCTTGCAGCAAAAAGGACTCAAGCTCGGGGTGCGCAAGCAGTACGCGGAAACCTTTGTGCGCCTGAAGGGTACGCTCGACACGGCCCAGGCATCGGCGACCGAAATCCATGCCATGCTGGAAGGAACCTTCCGGCAGTTGAATGCCGAATTTGGCTTCTCATTGCAGGTGCCTGCCGTGCCATCGCTGGAGGCGTTTGCACTGGAGCTTGATGGCATCGAGCAAAGCCATATGCAATATCTCAGCGTGGGCAATGCACTCAAGCTGGTGCAGCCGGAATTTGCCGAACGGCTGGGGCGAGCGCTATCCATGCGTTTGAGGACCGTTTTTGAATCGGCTGCAAACGATCTTGAGCTTTGGAGTAAATCGGCGACGGCACAACTCGACGCCCAGCTGCGGGAGCGCAGACGCAGCTTTGCCCGCCGGATCGAGGCCGTGGACCGCATTCAGCAGGCTGCAACGGGGCTGGAAGAGCGGATAGGTGAAATCGAGGATGGCGAGGCAGAGCTGGAACGCCTGGACAAACATCTGCATCAACTTACGGATGAATTGATGCATCTTGCGGATGATCCGGAAGAAATCGAGCACCACGATATTTTTGCGCCGGCATGACCATGGAAGATGGGCGGGTTGCCACGCTGGTAATGCAGTGGCAGCAGGAGTACGGACGCAGTCATCTGCCTTGGCAGCAGTCGCTTGATCCTTACCGTATATGGCTTTCGGAGATCATGCTCCAGCAGACGCAGGTGCGTACGGTGCTGGATTACTTTCCCCGTTTCCTGGAGCGCTTTGCCGATGTCCGCACGCTCGCAGCGGCATCACAGGATGAAGTTCTGTCGATGTGGAGTGGGCTGGGATACTACAGTCGCGCCCGCAATTTGCATCGATGCGCCCAGCAGGTCGTCGCGGCGCATGATGGCGTGTTCCCTTCTTCGGTGCTAGCGTTGGAAGCGTTGCCGGGTATCGGGCGCTCCACGGCAGGTGCGATTGCAGCATTCTGTTTTGGTGAAAGGGCACCCATCCTGGATGCCAACGTCCGCCGTGTACTGACCCGATTGCTGGGATTTGGTGAAGACTTGGCAGTTGCATCCAACGAGCGCAAGCTGTGGCAACGGGCGACGGATTTGCTACCGAACAACCAGCTGACGCAGGCCATGCCCCGCTATACCCAGGGCATGATGGATCTCGGCGCCATGGTCTGTTTGCCCCGAAGGCCCTTGTGCGGCCAATGCCCGCTGCAATCGGAATGCCGTGCGCTACAACAAGGCGCGCAGGAAATGTACCCTGTGAGAACGCGCAAACTGGTACGCAGATCCGAAGCCTGGTGGTTGTTGGTGCTGCGAGATGGGCAGGGGCGTGTATGGCTTCAGCGGCGGGTGTCACGTGGCATCTGGGCAGGGCTGTATTGCGTTCCCGTGTTTCTTCGTTACCAGGACCTGGTTGACCACCCCTTGTGGAGCATTGCGCTGAACCGGGTGGAACAACCGTCTTTTCTTCATGTGCTCACCCACCGGGACCTGCACTTGCATCCGGTACTGGCGCATGCCGCACAGCCTGTGGTCATGTCCGCTGATGAAGGGGCTTGGCTTAGTGCGCAGGAGTGGCGCCAACTGGGGCTTCCGGCGCCAGTGCGCAAATTGCTTGAAGAAGCCGCCTGACCCGCGGCGTGGCGGTGCGGGGACTAGCGCCCGTCAAGCTCACGGTGGCGGCGTTGCGTGGGCCATTGGCTACCAAAAATCTGGGCTAGACGCTCTACGAGGTAGACAGAACGGTGCTGTCCCCCGGTGCAGCCGATGGCCACGGTGACATAACTGCGGTGGTTTTGTGCCATGGCTTCAAGCCAATGAGACAGAAAGGTCTCGATGTGCTGGCGCATGAGCGCCACATCTGCCTGTTGATCCAGAAAATCTATCACCGGCTTGTCTTGTCCCGTGAGGTGGCGTAGATCTGCCTCGTAATGGGGATTCGGCAGCATGCGCACATCAAAAACGTAGTCTGCATCCATGGGGATGCCGCGTTTGAATGCAAAAGACTGGAACACCAGTGAAAGCTGGTCAGGCGGCGAGGAAATCAGTCCTTTGACATATCCCTGTAGCTGGGACGCACGGATGTTGCTGGTGTCGATGACGTGGGCCGTTTCACGCAGGTCGGCCAATAGTTCACGCTCTAGTTCAATCACCTGCACGAGCGCCCGCTGTCTTTCCGTCAACTCACCATGGAACAGCGGATGGCGACGGCGGGTTTCAGAAAAGCGTCGCACCAGGGTGTCGGTGGTGGCATCCATAAAGAGGGAGTGCACGGTGCACCCTTGAGCCCGCAATTCCTGCAATTTTTGCGGTACCTGAGGCAGCGAGGTGGCACTGCGCACATCCATGGCGATGGCCAGCCGGTTTCCGTGGTGTTTATGTTCCAGGGCCACGAAGGGAAGCAGCAATTCGGGCGGAAGATTGTCCACGCAGTAGAACCCCGCATCTTCCAGAGCGCGCAACGCTACTGACTTGCCCGAGCCGGACATTCCTGTAATAAGCGCAATCTCAAGCTGCATGGTTCAGTGATCTCCGGTCGAAATTGTGTGGTGAAGACCTAGCATTTCGCGTGCATGGGCCCTTGTGCTGGGTAGTATGCGCTCGCCACCCAGCATGCGGGCCAGCTCTTCAACGCGTGCTTCACCCTGAACAGGCGTGACCGTGCTGGTGGTCGTATCGCCGCTTTGTTTGGCAACTACGAGGTGGCAGTGGGCGCAGGCAGCAACCTGGGGCAGATGGGTCACGGCCAGCACCTGGCGGTCGTGTCCGAGTTGTTGCATCAATCGGCCGACCGTGGCCGCCACAGCGCCACCAACGCCGGCATCGACTTCATCAAAAATTAGCGTACCCGCATTGCCCAAGGCACTGGTGGCCACGGCGATGGCCAGAGAGATGCGAGACAGTTCACCGCCCGACGCTACCTTGCCGATGGGGCGTGGTGTCATGCCCGGATGTGTCGCCACCAGAAAGGCGATGTCGTCCACGCCGTGTGCAGCAGGTTCGGCGACTTTCTCGATGTGCGCTGAAAAGGTGCCACCAATCATGCCCAATTCTTGCATGGCTGCAGTGATCGCGCGGGACAGCCGGGGAGCGGCTTTGGCGCGCGTTTGTGAAAGGGATCGTGCAGCATCCTGGTAGGCCTTGGCGTGCCTGCGCTCTGTTTCTTGCAAGGCAGCCAAATCGGCAGCGCTGTCCAGTTTGTGCAGGTCATTCTTCCAGGAGCGGAGCAGCGTGGGTAATTCTTCAGGGGTTCTCTTGTAACGTCTGGCCAGAGACATCCAAAGCGTCACCCGGGCGTCTGCCTCTTCCAAGGATCGGGGGTCCAGGTCACCATGGCGCAGGTAGGCATGCAAACTGCGCACGATTTCATCGGTTTGCGCCAGGCTGGTGGCAAGCGTTTCGGACAGCTCCACGAACGCGGGTTCCAGGTGTTCTCGGGCTCTGAGCAAATCGAGCGCACGTGCCAGACCTGTGCGGGCACCTGTTGTGCCTTCTGCATCCAGAGCAACCAGGGCTTTCTGGGCCGTTTCCAGCAATTCCTGGGCGTGAAGCAGTCGCGTATGGTGGGCGTTAAGGGTCTCCCACTCGTTTGGCGCCGGGGCGAGTTTGTCCACTTCTGCAATTTGCCATTGCAAACGTTCGCGTTCTCGTTGAAGCGTCTCCTGGGCTGCATGCGCCTGTGCCACCTGGGCTTGTGCCGTGCGCCATGCGGCCCAGCATGTCTGGACAGCGATGGGAGAAGTGTTGGCATAGGCATCCAGCAAGGCACGGATGGAGTCGGCACGCACCAGGCTTTGCCATGCATGTTGCCCATGGATGTCCAGTAGTTGTTGTCCGAGCGTACGTAATTGCGTTGCGGTTGCGGGGGCTCCATTGACCCAAGCCCTGCTCTTGCCCTGTACATCGATCGTGCGTCGCAGCAGGAGCCCGTCTTCCTGCTCAAATCCCGATTCGTCCAGCCAAGGGAGAAGGGATGCCGGGCAATCGAATTCAGCGCTGATATCCGAGCGTTGAGCGCCTTCACGGACAAAGCCTGCATCGGCCCGTGCGCCCAGGGCCAGTTGCAGTGCCTCAATAAGAATAGATTTCCCGGCGCCGGTTTCGCCGGTCAGGGCTGTAAAGCCTGTGTTGAAGTCCAGTTCAAGTGCCTGCACGATGACAAAGTCACGCAGTGCAATGCGTCGGAGCGCCATTTTCAGGAGCCTCCCTCGTTCCAGCGCAGTTTTTTGCGTAGCGTGTCAAAGTAGTTCCATCCTCGGGGGTGCAAAAACCGGACGCTGTACTCGGACCGGCGCACCAGGATGCGGTCGCCATGCAACAGAGATGCCAGCGATTGCATGTCGAAGTTGGCACTGGCATCGCGGCCGCTCACCAGTTCAATGGCAATTTCCGTGATGTCGGCAAGGACGATGGGGCGGTTCGACAAGGTATGCGGTGCAATGGGTACCAGTACCCAACCTGGGATGGACGGATGGAGCATGGGCCCACCTGCCGAAAGCGCGTAGGCCGTCGATCCGGTGGGTGAGGCAATGATGAGACCGTCTGCACGTTGGTTTGCCACAAAGTGACCATCCACCTCCACACGCAGCTCCACCATCCCGGAGGTCGCGCCCCGATTGACCACGACATCGTTCATGGCGAAGGCGTCAAAAACGATCCGGCCTTCCCTTTCTACCCGGGCATGCATCAGGGGACGATGGTCCTCTTCGTACTCGCCATGCAGCATGGGAGTGAGGGTCGCCTGGTAGTTCTCCAGCGGAATGTCGGTGACAAATCCGAGGCGCCCTTGATTGATGCCGATCAGCGGCGTTCCGTGCCGTGCCAGCTGGCGACCAATGCTCAGCATGGTGCCGTCGCCACCCACCACAAGCCCCAGGTCGCATTGTTCGCCAATGGCGTCGGCGTCCAGTGCGGGATACCGGTTCAGACCGGTTGCTGCAGCAGTACGCGCTTCCACGGCGACTTTGCAGCCCTGGCTTAGCAAAAAACCCGCAATGTCTTCCATCAGTTGCAGGGAACCTGCCGCGGCCGCCCCAGAAACCTGGGACTGGTACTTGCCGATCAGTGCGACATGGCGGAAGTGAGGTGTCATACTGAAATTACATCACTAAAATCATGACATGCTGGATGACCGTGCTAAGTTGTTGCTCAAAGCGTTGGTAGAGCGCTATATCGAAGATGGACAACCCGTCGGTTCGCGCACGCTTTCGCGTGCGTCGGGGCTGGAACTCTCTCCAGCCACTATCCGAAACGTCATGGCTGACCTGGAGGAGCTGGGGCTGATCGCCAGTCCGCATACCTCGGCAGGACGTATACCGACCGCCCGAGGCTACCGGCTATTCGTGGACACCATGCTCACGGTGCAGCGCGAGCAGATCACTTCGCATGCCTTGGCGCCCGAGCAGCCGCAAAAGGTGATCGCGAATGCAGCGCACATGCTGTCCAGTCTCTCGCAGTTCGTAGGCGTGGTGATGGCGCCCCGCCGGTCCTCGGTGTTCCGGCATATCGAATTTTTGCGCCTGTCTGAGCGTCGATTTTTGGTCATCATCGTGTCGCCCGATGGCGATGTGCAGAACCGGGTGATTTTTTCCGAAGCCGACTTTACGCAGACGCAACTGTTGGAAACGGCCAATTTCCTGAACGCCCACTATGCTGGGATGGCGATGGAACAAGTTCGGGAAAGAATCAAGACGGAGGTCGAATCGTTGCAGGGCGAGATTGCGGCGTTGATGAAGGCAGCGGTCAACGTCAGTTCCGAGGCGCTCACGCAAGCCCAGGAGGAGGTGGTTATCTCGGGCGAGCGCAACCTGCTGGCTGTGAGCGATTTTTCGAAAGACATGGGTAATTTGCGCCGAGCCTTCGATCTGTTCGAGCAGAAGACACAGATCTTGCGCTTGTTGGATGTCTCTAGCCAGGCAGAAGGCGTACGCATTTTCATTGGCGGCGAAAGCCAAGTGGTTCCTTTTGAGGAACTCTCCATCGTCAGTGCCCCCTACGAGGTGGACGGGCAGGTTGTAGGTACTTTGGGGGTGATTGGTCCCATGCGTATGCCCTATGAAAAGATGATCCAGATCGTGGACATTACCTCTAGACTGGTTTCGAACGCGCTGAGCCACCACAAGTGAATCTACAATAGAACACTTGAATGGGCCGTTAGCTCAGTTGGTTAGAGCAGAGGACTCATCGAAATGGTGACCACGGAGAGTAATTTCCGTCGGAAAACCGGGTGAACTCAAGGAAACCTAAAGCGCAAGCCAAGGCAATCTTGAGCCAAGCCCGCCGAAGGCAGGTCGAAAGACCGGTAGGCGGGAAGGTGCAGAGACTAGGACGTGAGGAGCCCATCCGATAAGCGTCCCCCGAGCGCCCGGCACCCCAACAGTCCGGCTGTGGGTGATGACATAGTCCAAGGAGTGGGGAAACCCACGCAAACTTGAATCCTTTGGTCGTTGGTTCAAGTCCAACACGGCCTACCATTCAAAATTTTCGGGGTACCAGGCGCAGGTATCCCTCGTCCGTAGCGAGGCTCCATCGGTGAATTCGGTGCGTCTACAGACAATAGGCCCTCGTGTCCTCGACGACATGTAGCAGGGTCAATGCCAGTATTCAGGGCGCAGTCACTGGACTACAGTTTCCGAAGAGCTTTTTGTTACACCACCGTTTGAGGCGGTGGCGCGGTTGATTGCCTGGCAGGTAGCGAAAAGCTCTGGCACTGGTCCAAGCAAGGTTTACCTTGTGAGGCAGGCCGTGGAGATGCCTCTTTTTTGCGAACCTGGAGCCCCAGCAATGCCACGACGCCCCAGATCGACGGCTGTACGGGACGCTTGGCGTCCCTGGGCACTGCGCGTGCTTGGCAGTCTGTTGCTATTGGTGCTGTTCTGGGTGTCGCCTCTTTGGACGCCCGTACAGCGGCTGGAACATGATTTTTGGAGCAGCCTGACAGCGCCCCCACCGCCCCATGCCGGCGTGCTGGTGGTCGGCATTGACGAGCCCAGTCTTGCCGCGCTGGGGCTGACTCCGCCGCTTCCCCGGCGTTTGCATGCACAGCTGGTCGACGCACTGTCGGCTGCGGGAGCCGCTGGGCTGGGGGTGGACCTGCTGTTTAGTGCTGCACAAACGACAAACGACGATGCAGCCCTGAAGCATGCATTGCAGGCGCGCATGCCTGTGGTGCTGGCCAGTGCCGATGTCGCGGTGCGAAGTTCGCAGGTTGCGCTGTATCAGCAGCATGTGACATCGGTTTTTCCGCAGACGCGGCATGGCAGTGCCGCCATGCCGCTGGACGATGACGGCGTGGCGCGAGCAGCACCCAGGGAAGATACCGCACTGTGGAGGGTGCTGGCGCAGGTGGCAGGCCGCGCAGTTGTGGTGCCGCCGCCTGGGGCCTTGCTTCGCCACTATGCGCCTGAAATACCTCTGCCCTATGTCCACTACACACAGGCGCTAGAGCCCCGGCGGTTTTTGCCGGAAGGTGCGCTGCACGAAAAACTGGTCCTGCTCGGGCAGCACACCCCTGTGGGCGGCGTGGACCAGCTACTTACACCTTGGCGGGTACTGGGCGGTGGCCTGCAGTCCGGTGTCATGCTGCATGCCACGGCCCTTCTCAATGGCCTCACAGGTGATTGGGTTGTGCCTGTGCACCCGGTTGTACCGTGGGTGCAGGCTCTGCTGGCCGTGGGGTTGGTGGCCTGGCTGACGAGGCGCTGGCGGGGTGGCTATGCCGGCTTGCTGACGCTGGGGGTGGTATTGCTGGCGCTGCTTGCCAGTGCCACTGCCTATGTGCAAGGCCTTTGGTGGAGCGCCCTGCCTACGGTGGCCGGGATAGTGCTGCATTTCCAGATGGGCGCCGCCCATAGCTACTGGCGCGAGCGCCGCAGCCGCGAGCAGTTACATAGGCAGTTTTCCCAATATATTCCCCCTGCGGTGGTTGATGCCATGGTGGCTGCGGGGGCCTTGCCCACTGTGGAGGGCGAACGCCGTGTGCTCACCTTGCTGTTTGCTGATCTGGCAGGTTTCACGGCGGCCAGTGAGCCATTGCCACCCCAAGCGGTGGCGCAGGCCTTGAATGCCTATTTCACTCGCATGACGCATACCGTGCACCAGCACGGCGGCACGCTGGACAAGTTCATTGGTGATGCAGTGATGGCATTCTGGAATGCCCCCTTGCCCGAACCAGAACATGCCGCGCGGGCCTTGTCCTGCGCGCTGGATATGCAGCGTGATATGCATGCATTGCGCTTGCAATGGCAAGGTACCCCGTTCGCCGCGTTGCAACTGCGCATCGGGCTGCATACCGGCGAGGCGTCCGTGGGGCACTTGGGATCACAGGAGCGCTTCACTTACACCGCCGTGGGAGATGCGGTCAACACGGCGGCCCGTATGGAGGCTGCCAATAAAGCCTTTGGAACAGGCATCCTGCTGTCTGAAGAGACCCGTAGTGCATTGGGTGCTTCCCCTGTGTCGCCGTCGCTGGCGTGGCTGGACTCAGTGGTGTTGGCCGGTCGCCATGCGGCCATGGACGTTTATACGCCCTGTACAGATGTCGTTTTAGCGAACACCACCCTGGCGCTGCGGGGGCATGTGCGGGCTGGGCGCTGGGCGCAGGCGCTGCGGTGCTGTGCCGACTGGCGCTGGCGCGCGGCAGACCATGCGCCTGTCCTGCAGGCGCAGGCCGATCATCTGGCGGCGAGGATACGTGCGCTGGAGCTTGCCCAAGTGTCGTTCGGTGTTGATGCTTCACAAAACACTTTCGGTGCCCGTGCACTGGATAAATCCTGAGGAGAGGAGTTGCCATGTCATTTCCCCATTTTTGGATGTCACCGCTCGCTGCAGCGGCGTGTTTGCTGTGTGCCCCTGCCGCCAGCGCGCAGTGTGCTGTCGGCGCTGATGGTGCGGGCGTTGCCGCCCAAATCGTGGCCCTGGCCGGGCAGGGGCAGACCCGCGCTGCGGGCGTGCCCGCCTGGTCGGTTGCAACTCTGGCGCAGCAACTGGGGGCAGGCGCCGATGTGCGTACCTTGGAGCTCTCGTCAGCGGCGCTGTTGCTGGCCGACCGGACGCAGATCCGCATGTCGGCCAGTGCCCAGTTGCGGTTGTGCGAGGCGCAACCCGAACGCACGCTGCTGGAACTATTGGCGGGCCGGTTGTGGGCGCGCACCAAAAAGACGCCGGCCGCGCTGGAACTGAAAACCCCGGCCGCCTTGGCTGTGGTGCGTGGAACCGACTGGGATGTCGAGGTAGAGGCGAGCGGGCGAACGACGTTGACCGTGCTGTCGGGCCAGGTGGATTTTTCCAACGACCAAGGGAGTATCACCCTGGGTGCGGCAGAGCAGGGCATTGCCGTTCCGGGCCAGGCGCCCACCAAAAGACTGTTGGTTCGTCCGCGTGAGCGCGTGCAGTGGGTCATGGCCAACCCGGTGGAGGTGCGGCGCTGGACCGAATTCCAGGGTGACAGCCTTGCCCCGGAGCTCGCAGCAGTGCGGGCCGATCTGGATGCCGGAAATGGCCCGCAGGCCCGCCAGCGTTTGCTGGCGCTGCGCGCTACGGGCCATTTTGCGGCAGCGGTAGAGCTGGTGCTTGCAGATCTGGCCGCCTTTGATGCGCAGCTGGATGTGGCGGTACGAGACCTGGCGCGCGCCTGGAAGCGCTTGGGCGATCCCCGACTGGCAGCACGCCGTGCTGAATTGCTATTGGCGCAAGACCACCCGGAGGCTGCGCGCGCAGTGCTGGACGAAGCTCTGAGATACAACGGCAGCGCTGTCAGCAGTGCGCTGGCCCTGGCTGATGGCGACTGGTATCGTCTGGCAGGCCGCGGCGATGAGGCGCTGGCCCGCTACCGTGCCGGTGTAGCGCATGCCCAGGGCGACAACCAGCAGGCCGACGCCTTGGGTCGCTTGGGGCGTGCGCTGCAGGAACGCGGAGACCTCGCCGCTGCGCGTGAAACACTGTCACTCGCCGTAGCCCTGGCTCCG
>Ga0138256_10003470_pt1 | contig 16754 bp, 19 predicted proteins | sample KNB2016incub_MG_FD_105486 | JGI IMG/M metagenome (GOLD analysis project Ga0138256, IMG submission 105486) | Active sludge microbial communities from wastewater in Klosterneuburg, Austria - KNB2014incub_MG | ecosystem: Engineered > WWTP > Activated sludge > Unclassified | place: Austria... | reverse complement strand
CTTACTTTTCAGTATGCTAACCACCAAGAAGTTCCCCAGCCGTGAGTCGCCCAAGCGCCCGTAAGGGCTGCGGGCAATCGCACTTCCCAGCATCCGTTTATAGGAGAGCATTATTTATGATCCGCCATGTTTTTCTCTGGAAACTAGCCCCAGGTGAGAGCCTCCAGCCAGTGATTGATGTCTTGAACACGCTTCCCGACCGTTGTCCGGGGATCGTGAACTGGGAGATCTCCGGGCACCAGGCTGAACCGAATCCAAACGGCGATCCTTGGGATGGGGTGCTTATCTCTGACCATGAGTCCTGGGAAATGCTAGATGCATATACCAAGCATCCGTACCATGCAGAGGTTGTGCAGAAACTGTTGCCGAAATTCTCGGAGCGAGCCGTTGTAGATTTCGAGCGCGGGAGCAAGTAATGGCAAAACAGGCAAACATCAAAGTAGCGATTAGTCCGTGGGGAAGCGATGATCAGCGGGGCGCGCTCAACCGCATGACGCCGCAGTCGCAGGCGCAAGTACTCGCGCGCGCCGATGGTTCGCGCGTGTATGACCTTAGTGTCGACTTCTTCGTTGGGATGCCAAGCTTCCAAGCTGCCGGCGACCCCGCTTACCAGATGTTCATGACCCACACGCCGAACGGGACAATCATTGACAATCTGAACCACGTCGGCGAAAAGGTCAATAAGCATGTGTGTTACTCGGGCGAGGTCGTGTTCTTTTACACGCACACTGGAACGCACATTGACTCATTTTCTCATTTTGGCGTCAATGGCTTGACGTACAACAACGCGTCTGTCGACGAAAATCTCGGAAGCCGTCATTGGAATAAAAACGGCGCCGAGCAAATTCCCCCTATCATCGCTCGCGCGGTTCTGCTGGATATCGCCGGCCTCCACGAAGTTGAATGCCTCCCGGAGTCCTATGGGATCACTCAGGCAGATTGCGAACGTGCTCTTGAAAAGCAGGAAGTCACCTTGGGTGAGGGAGATATCGCGCTTGTTCGTACTGGTCGGATGAGGTATTGGCCAGATGGGGCTCGAGTGATGGGTAATCCTCCCGGCATGAGCCTTGAAGCCTCGCGATGGATCACCTCGAAGGGCATCATCGCAATCGGCGCGGATCAAGAGTGCGTTGAATGTGGGCCCTCGGAACATGAGGACAACTGGCTCCCTGGCCATTGCCATTTCCTCGCCGAGGCGGGTTGCGTGATGATGGAACTGCTTGACCTCGAGAGTCTCGCGCGCGACAAGGTATACGAAATCTGCTTTATCGGGGCCCCAATCCGGTTCCGTGGAGCTACGGGCGCGCCGCTCAGACCCATTGCAATGCCGTTGCGCAGATAAGGGCGCCCTCAGGCGGCTTCGCTGGTGGCGATAGGGACGGGGATTGCTCCTCGCCCCTCCCCGCACAGATCCGTACGTGACGGACGCGGCAATGAACATAGTTCGACAAATTTCTAACTCAGGACACTAGATTCCAGAGGTCGTTTCACTCACCTCGAATCAGAAGGCAGAAAGGCCATGGCAAAAGTACTCGTCCTCTATCACAGCTTCTACGGCCACATCGAATCGATGGCCAATGCCGTCGCCGAAGGAGCGCGCAGCGTGCGCGGCACCTCCGTGGACATTAAGCGTGTTCCCGAAACCATGCTGGCCGACGCGTTCAAGGCCGCGGGAGGCAAGGCGGACCAGCTGGCAGCCGTGGCCCAACCTGCCGAACTCGCCAACTACGACGCGATAATCTTCGGTACGCCCACCCGCTTCGGCAACATGACGGGCCAGATGCGCACCTTCCTCGACCAGACAGGCGGCCTGTGGGCGAGCGGCGCACTGGTGGGCAAGGTTGGTTCCGTGTTCACGTCCTCGGCCACCCAGCACGGCGGCCAGGAAAGCACCATCCTGACTTTCCATCCGACGCTGCTGCATCACGGCATGGTCGTGGTCGGCCTGCCGTACACGGAGCAACGCCAGATGGGCCTGGACGAGATCAAGGGCGGCAGTCCCTACGGCGCCTCCACCATCGCTGGCGGGCAGGGCGAGCGCAAGCCCAGCGTGCAGGAACTGGGCATGGCGCAGTTCCAGGGCAAGCACGTCGCCAGCGTCGCCAGCAAGCTGTTCGGCTGACGGAAAAGAGGCGGTGCGCAGCGGAGCTGCCATGCCGCGGCGCGACCACGACTCGGTGCCGGCGCAGGTGTGGACGGAGAGTGCGCGCGCCGATGCCACCATCCAGAGCGGCATCAAGTCCAAGCTGAACCAGAAGGTGGCGGCGATGCCCGACTCGGCGTTGGTCGTGGAGAACGGCATCCCGGTGTACTACCTGAAGCTGGCGCAGCCCGGCAGTGCGACGCAGGTCTTCATGGGCACCGTCGACGAGCTCGCCCAATCCGACGCGCTGCTGCGGCCCCAGTGGTCCGAAGCGGGCGCGCCGCTGTTCGACACCAACCGCTTCGATGCCGACCACTTCCTCGAGATGTAGTTGGGCGGCGCCGACACCGGCGGCAACATGTGGCTGCTGCAGGCTTCCTACAACGGCTCGGTCGGTTCGCGCATCGCCTCCAACATGCGCACCGACCTGACGGCCATTGTCAACCAGGCCAAGAACCTCGCCGCCGACAAGCGGCCGCAGAGCATGGACGAAGTGCGCACGCGCTGGAACATCACCTTCACGCGCGTCGTCGAAGGCAGCAACTTCTTGAGCACCCCGCCGAAGTTCTGGATCCGCGAGCAGATCCGCGACGGCGTGCATATCGACGGGCTGCGGCTGCTGAACGACGCCGACCTCGTCGGCGCGGGCATCCGGCTGCGCCCCGGCCAGCAGCCGACGCAGGTGAAGGTCTTCCCGTCGCCGGCCGGCGGGATCGCCAAGACGCTGCAGCTCGGGACCAACGGCACGGTGCGGCGGCCGGCCGACGGCGAGCTGTTCAAGGGCATTGTCGTGAACAGCGGCACCTACATGGGTGGCCAGCCGCTCCACGCGCCCGAGAGCGACCTGATGAATCTGAACGTCACGGTGCTGAAGACCCGACGCACCGAGGGCGACGAGGTGATCGAGCGCAGGACCGGCGACGTGACCGTCAAGCGCGCACCGCGCCTCGGCATCGCGGGCTACATCTCGCGCACGTCCATCGTGGCGGCTGCCGGCACGACTCGCTTCAAGCCGCTCAGCCCGCTGTCCTTCGCCAACCTCGAAGTGACGCCGGAAGGCGTGCTCGCCGGCGCCGGAACCGTCGGCTCCACCAAGCTGCTGCTGCCCGGCCTGAATGCTGGCCCTCGCCCTCCTCGCCGCCGGCAGCTTGTCCGCCCAGACCTGGCCCACCGGCCCGATCAAGATCATCGTTCCCTTCCCGGCGGGCGGCAGCGTCGACATGGTGGCGCGCGCCGTCGGCAAGCGCCTGGGCGATTCGCTCGGCCAGCCGGTGGTGATCGACAACCGCGCCGGTGCGTCCGGCAACATCGGCGCCGAGATCGCGGCCAAGGCTCCGGCGGACGGCCACACGCTGTTCGTCTCCAGCTCCGGCGTGCTGGCGGCCAACCAGTTCCTGTACAAGCGCACCGGCTTCGACACGATGAAGGACTTCACCCCGGTGATCCGCCTGGTGGAGCAGCCCAACATCCTGATGGTGCATCCCTCGGTGCCCGCCAAGAGCGTGCAGGAGCTGGTGGCGCTGGCCAAGAAGCAGCCGGGCAAGATCAGCATGGGCAGCGCCGGCATCGGCACCGGCCAGGACATCGCGGCGCGCCAGTTCAGCGCGCAAGCCGGCGTGGAGATGCTGAACGTGCAGTACAAGGGCGGCGCCCCCGCGCTGAACGACCTGCTGGGCGGCCAGATCCTGAGCATGTTCGAGACCTCGCCCACCGCGCTGCCCTACGCGCGCGACGGCAAGCAGCTGCGCGCGCTGGCCATCACCAGCGCCAAGCGCTCGCCGCTGCTGCCCAACCTGCCCACCGTGTCGGAAGCGGGCCTGAAGGGCTACGAGTCCGTCACCTGGACCGGCCTGGTGGCGCCCGCCGGCACGCCGCAGCCGGTGGTGGAGCGACTGAACGCCGAATTGAACAAGGCCCTGAAGGCCGACATGGGCAAGCAGTTCGCCGACATCGCGCTGGACCCCGCGGGTGGCACGCCCAAGGACATGGCCGACTGGATCCGCAAGGACTCCGCCGAGTACGGCCGCCTGCTCAAGGCCGCCGGAGTCGAGCCGCAGTAAGGCACGGGGACCGGGGCCGCGCGGCCCCGGCCTTCCCTTCGCATGCAATACGTCCGACTCGGCGCCACGGGCCTCGCGGTGTCGCGCATCTGCCTGGGCACGCTCACCTTCGGCTCGCCGGCCTGGCGCCCATGGGTGCTCGACGAAGCGGCGGCGCGCCCGGTGTTCCGGCGCGCGGTGGAGCTGGGCATCAACTTCTTCGACACGGCCGATACTTACTCTGGCGGCGAATCGGAAGTGGTGACGGGCCGCTTGCTGGCCGAGATGTTCCCCGGAGCGCGGCGCGAGGAAGCGGTGGTCGCCACCAAGGTATTCAACCCGGTCGACGCCGCGTTCGAAGGCGTGGACCACGCGTCGTTTCGCCGCCGCCCCAACGCCGATGGCCTCAGCCGCAAGCGCATCTTCCACGCGGTGGACGCGTCCCTGAAACGCCTGGGCACCGACTACATCGACCTGTACCAGGTGCACCGCTTCGACTCCGACACGCCGCTGGAGGAAACGCTGGAGGCGCTGCACGACGTGGTGAGGAGCGGCAAGGTGCGCTACCTCGGCGCCAGCAGCATGTGGGCCTGGCAGTTCGCCAAGATGCAGCAGATCGCGCAGGCGCGGGGCTGGAGCCGCTTTGCCAGCATGCAGAACCACTACAACCTGGTGTACCGCGAGGAAGAGCGCGAGATGATCCCGCTGTGCCGCGATGCCGGCGTGGCGCTGATGCCGTGGAGCCCGCTAGCGCGCGGCTTCCTTGCGGCGCCGCGCAGCGCCGTCGACGCGCCACCGACCGCGCGCGCCGCATCCGACGAGACCACGCGCCGCTTCTACGGCCGCGATGCCGACCTGACCATCCGCGACCGCCTGCGCGCGCTGGCGCAGCGCAAGGGCGTGTCGCCCGCGACGCTGGCCTATGCCTGGCTGCTGCACAAGGGCGTGACCTCGCCGATCGCCGGCGCGAGCAAGGCCTACCAGGTGGAGGAAGCCGTCGCCGCCATCGACGTGCAGCTCACGCGCGAGGAAGCGCAGGAGCTGGAGCAGCCCTACGAGCCCCGGCCCATCCTGGGCCATGCATGAACAATGTGACACCGGAGAACCCATGACCCGACCAGACCTCACCCAGCTGCCCGTGCACGAACTCTCCCGCCAGCTGCAGGCCAGGCGCCTGTCGCCGGTGGAACTGGTCGACGCCTACCTGGCGCGCATTGCGGAGAAGGACGGCAAGCTGCACGCCTACACCGAGGTGTTCGCCGAAGAAGCGCGGCTGGCCGCGCGCGGCGCGGAAGCGGCCATCCGCTCCGGCCATGCGGTGGGACCGCTGCACGGCGTGCCGATCGCACTGAAGGACTTGGTGGAAATCGAGGGCAAGGTCGTCACCGGCGGCTGCGAGGCGTGGACGAAGCGCGTGGCCACGCGCACCGCCACGCTCGCGAAGAAGCTGATGGCGCAGGGGATGATCGTGCTGGGCAAGACCCACACGGTGGAATTCGCGATGGGCGGCTGGGGCACCAACTCGCGCCGCGGCACGCCCTGGAATCCGTGGGACCTGGAGACGCCGCGCACCCCCGGCGGCTCCAGCAGCGGCTCCGGCGTGTCGGTGGCCGCGGGGCTGGCGCCCTGGGCGATCGGCACGGACACCGGCGGCTCGGTGCGCCTGCCCGCATCGTGGTGCGGCATCACGGGACTGAAGACCACCATCGGCCGCGTGAGCACGCATGGCGTGCTGCCCCTGAGCCCGACGCTCGACACGCCGGGCCCGATGGCGCGCTCGGTGGAAGATGCGGCGCTGCTCTACGCAGTGATGCAAGGCGCCGACCCGCTCGACCCGCTCACGCGCGGCCTGCCGTATACCGACCCGCTGCCCACGCTGACGCGCGGCGTGCGCGGCCTGCGCCTGGCGCGCATGCCGCAGGGCGAGCGCCAGCATGCCTCCGCCGACGTGCTTGCGGCCTACGACCGCTCGCTGGCCGAATTCGAGCGCCTGGGCGCCGAGATCGTGCCGCTGGACCTGCCCTTCCTGTTCGCGGACGTGGCCGCGCACAACCTGCGCATCATGGCGGCGGAGAGCTACACGCTGTACCACGAGCTGATCGACGACGCGTCCGCACCGCTGGACCCGCACGTGCGCCCGCGCATCGCCGGCGGCCGCAACGTCACCGCCCGCGAATACATCGAGGCGCTGCGCATGCGCGACGTGATGAAGCAGCAGTTCGCCGCCGCCATGGAAGGCATCGACGCGCTGCTGACGCCAACGACCATGACGACGGCCGTGCCCGTCGACCAGGTCGACCAGACCAAGGCGCCGGCGCACTACACGCGCTTCGGCAACTACCTGGACCTCACCGCGCTGGCCTTGCCGAACGGCGTGGATGCGGGCGGGCTGCCGACCTCGCTGCAGGTCGTGTGCCGTTCGCTGGATGAAGCGACGGCGCTGCGGGTCGGCTGGGCGTACCAGGACGCGACGGAGTGGCACCTGCGGCGGCCGGCGGTGTAACGCCGTCATCCCGGCGAAGGCGGGGAAGGCTTCCAAGGAAAATGCGGCCCGCAGGCCGCCTTTCCATGCAGGCGTCGCCGGCGAGACCATGGTGAATCGGTTGCCAATCGACGTACTGTGCTTCGCCGCCGACGCAAGGAGTGCCGCGCCCGAAACGCTCGCCTACGATGCACGTAGCTCGCTCCCGGGAGATGCCGACCGTGATGCCGTGCGGCCCCCACTCGCACGCCAGCGCGCGCGTCAGCGCGGCCACGGCGCCCTTGCTGGCATGGTAGGCGGCGGCCTGCATGCTGTTGCTGCCGCCCAGCGCCGCAATGGAGGCGATGTTGATGATCCGGCCGCTGCCGCGCCGCAGCATGCTGCGGCGGGCCACCTCGCGCGCCAGAAGGAAGACGCCGCGCACATTGAGGTCCATCACCTTGTCCGAGGCGTCCAGCGGGTGGTCCTGCGCCGGCGCGCCCCAGGTGGCGCCGGCGTTGTTCACCAGGATGTCGATGGCCCCCAGCTTCGCCAGGGCGTGGTCGACCAGCGCCAGTGCCTGCGCCTCTTCGCGCCCGTCCGACGCGAAGGTATCCACCCTGTGGCCCGCCGCGCGCAGTTCGGCAGCGGCCTCGTGGAGGTCGCCCTGCTTTCGGGAGGAGATCAGCAGGCGGGCGCCTGCTTCGCCGAGCGTATGCGCCATCTGCAGGCCCAGCCCCCCCCCGCGAACCGCCGGTGATGAGGGCGTACGGCCGGTGAGATCGTGCAACTGGGATACGGTGCGCGCAGCGGACAAGGGTGGCTCCTGGTGACAGTGCAGGCGAGGGTACCCAGGCGGAAGGGCGGCGCAATGGTCCGTTGCGACGAATACGCGCGCGCGCAGCGCTGCCACCATCAGCGCCATGGACACGCATCAACTCGACGCCTTCCTCCGTCGCGAGATCGGCGGCCTGGCCGGACCGCTGCGCCTGCAGAAGATCGGCGGCGACCAGTCGAACCCCACCTTCTTCGCAAGCTACGACAACCACGAACTGGTGCTGCGCAAGACGCCCGCGGGCGATGTGCTGCCCTCAACGCATGCGGTGGACCGCGAGTACCGCGTGATGAAGGCGCTTGCGGCGACCGAGCTGCCGGTGCCGCCCGTGCTGCTGTACCACGCGGAAAGCGACGTCCTTGGCACGCCCTTCTACGTGATGGAGCGCGTGGCCGGCCGCGTCTTCAACGACAACGCGGCGCCTGGCATCTCGCCGCAGGAGCGCCGGGCCATCTATCTGGCCATGGCGGACACGATGGCGACGCTGCACGCGGTGGACTGGCGGGCCGGGGGCCTGGAAGGCTTCGGCAAGTCGGGCGGCTACTTCGCGCGCCAGTTGCGCCGCTGGCAGCAGCAATGGGAGCTGTCGCGCATCGTGCCGATCCCGGCCATCGAGGACCTGCTGGCATGGTTGGCCGCCCACCTGCCCGCCGACGACAAGACGGCGATTGCGCACGGCGACTTCAAGCTGAACAACCTGCTGTTCCACCCGACCGAGCCGCGGGTGGTGGCTGTGTTGGACTGGGAGCTGTCGACGCTGGGACATCCCCTAGCCGACGTGGCCTTTAACACCGCCGCGTGGCGCACGCTGCCTTCGGAGTACGGCGGTATCCGCGGGCTCGACCTGCAGGCGCTGGGCATCCCGCCGGAGCACGAGTACCTGGCGCACTACTACCGGCGGGCGGGCCGCACGGACCCAGCACGGCAGGCGACACCGTTCCACTGGGCATTCGCCTTCATGCGCTGGGCCGTGATCTTCGCCGGCATCGCCGCCCGAGCTGCCCGCGGCACCGCCGCTTCCGACAACGCCGGCGAGGTCGGCGTGCTGGCGGTGGCGTTGGCCGGCCGCGGCCTGGAAGCTATCGAAACGCGCGTGCCCCCGCTTTGAGAGGACTCCCCATGCATTTCCAGTTTTCCGAGGACACCCAGCAGATGCAGCGCACGCTGCGCCGCTTCATGGACAGCGAAGTGCTGCCGTACAACGACGAGTACGAACGCATCGCGGCGAGCGGCACCTATCCAACGGAAGTGGTGGAGCCGCTCAAGCGCAAGGCGCGCGACGCCGGGCTGTGGAACCTGTTCCTGCCTGCTCTGCGTGAGGACGAGCCGGGGACGCGCCTGACCAACCTGCAGTACGCGCCGCTGGCGGAGCATGGGCCGCTTGCCGTGGGCTTCGGAGGTATTCAACTGCAATGCGCCGGACACCGGCAACATGGAGCTGCTGCACCTGTTCGCCACACCGGCGCAGCGCGAGCAGTGGCTCAACCCCCTGCTGGACGGGCGCATCCGTTCCTGCTTCTCCATGACGGAGCCGGACGTCGCCTCGTCCGACGCGACCAACATCCAGACGAGGATGCGGCGCGACGGCGATGACTACGTGATCAATGGCCGCAAGTGGTTCACCACCGGCGCCATGCATCCGAAGTGCCGCTTCGCCATCGTGATGGGCGTGACCGACGAAACGCAGGAAGCACCGCGCCACAAGCGCCATTCGATGGTGATCGTTCCGCTGGACACTCCGGGCGTGCGCATCGTGCGCAACGTGCCGATCATGCACCACCATGCGCCGGACGGTCACTGCGAGCTGACGTACACCAACGTTCGCGTACCGGTCACGAACCTGCTCGTAACGGAGCACGAGGGCTTCGCGCTGGCGCAGGCGCGTCTCGGCCCAGGCCGTGTCCACCATTGCATGCGCACCATCGGTCAGTGCGAGCTCGCCGTGGAGCTGATGCGCGAGCGGGCGCTGTCGCGGCGCGCCTTCGGCAAGCACCTGTCCGACTTCGCGAATGTGCAGGACTGGATCGCCCAATCACGCGTGGAAATCGACCAGGCGCGCCTGCTGGTGCTCCAAGCGGCGTGGAAGATGGACAGCTTCGGCAACAAGGCGGCGCACATTGACGTGCGGCCATCAAGCTTGTGGCCGCGCAGCTTCAGACGCGCGTGCTGGACCCTGCCATGCAAGTGTTCGGCGCGATGGGACTCACACCAGATACGCCGCTGTCTACCTGTGGTCATGGGGACGGGCGATGCGTTTCCTTGATGGGCCAGACGAGGTGCACCTGCGCAGCGTCGCTCGCGCGGAGCTGGCGAAAGCGCGGGAAAACCTCGGCAGCACGGCCGCTTACTACCGGCAGCCACAGGATGGCATGCGTCCTATCGGGTGAGCCAGCGCAGGAGATTCATAGTCCGCGCCAGTCTGGGCGGAACGTAGGTAGGGACACCCGAACTCCGGGACAGGTCGTTAGTCGCTCTACAGGGGTACAGTATGGGGTACCGGCGCCGATCAAGTCAAAAAAGGCATGAAGCGACCGGTACTTAGGCGCCCGATACTGCTGCCTCAACCGCTGCTCGATCACCGGCTTCCACGGCACCAGGCTGAACCCCATGCCGTCATCGAGCATCGCGTAGCGCCCGCTGGCGAGCATGACGCTGTGCCGGTAGATGCGGACGAATAATTGTTCGCCCAAGTCTTCTTACAGTTCTTTGATGTTGCGCGATAAGGGGGACTGCTTCATGTGCAGACGCTCCGCAGCGCGAGCGAAGTGCAGTTCTTCGGCCACGGCCAAGAAGCAACGCAGATGTCGCAGCTCCATGTGTCGGTCGTCCGCTATTGGTACACAGGATGCTGGCGGCACAAAGCGACCACCTGTTCCCGCACCCGATCACGAGCCGTCGTCAGCGCACAGCCACCGGCCTCCAGGGCATCCAGCACATCGCATACCCAGCCCGCCAGTTGTTCGCACTCGGCCACGCCAAAGCCTCGTGTAGTCACTGCCGGCGTGCCGATGCGCAACCCCGAGGTCACAAAAGGCGAGCGCGGGTCGTTGGGCACCGAGTTCTTGTTCGCGGTGATGTAGGCGTCGCTCAACGCAGCATCCGCGTCCTTGCCGGTGTAGGGCTTGGCGGACAGGTCGATCAGCATCAGGTGGTTGTCAGTGCCACCGGAGACGATCCTGTAACCGCGCTGCTGGAGCACTGCGGCCATTGCGCGGGCGTTGGTCACTACTTGGCGCTGGTAGATCTTGAACTCAGGCCGCAATGCTTCCTTGAAAGCCACCGCCTTGGCGGCGATGACGTGCATCAGCGGGCCGCCCTGGATGCCGGGGAACATAGCGGAATTGAGCTTCTTGTAGAAATCTTCCTCCTGCCCCTTGGCCAGAATGATGCCGCCGCGCGGGCCTCGCAGGGTCTTGTGGGTGGTGCTGGTCACCACATGGGCGTGGGATAACGGGTCCGGGTATTCGCCCGCGGCCACCAGACCGGCGACGTGTGCCATGTCCACCCAGAAGATGGCGCCCACCTTATTGGCAATGGCGCGCATCCGCGCCCAATCCTTGTGGCGCGAGTAGGCCGAGAAACCGCCGATCAGCATCTTCGGCCGGGTCTCCAGCGCAATGCGCTCCATCTCATCGTAGTCGATCAGCCCTGATTCCGGATCGAGTCCATACGGTACGATTTTGTAATGGCGCCCGGAAAAATTGGATGGGTTGCCGTGGGTCAGGTGACCGCCCTGGGCCAGATTCATGCCCATCACCGTGTCACCGGGCCTGGTGAGTGCCAGAAATACTGCTGCGTTGGCCTGGGCGCCGGCATGGGGCTGGACATTGGCGTAGTCGCAATCAAACAGCGCCTTGACCCGCTCGACGGCCAGCCGCTCTGCCACGTCTACATTCTCGCAACCGCTGTAGTAACGCCTGCCTGGGTAGCCTTCGGCGTATTTATTGGTAAAAACCGAGTTTTGTATGGCCATGACCAGCGGACTGGCGTAGTTTTCGGAGGCAATCAGTTCAACATGGTCTTCTTGGCGACGTTCTTCTCGCTCGACGGCGTGGGCCAGTTCCGGGTCGAATTCGGTCAGCGTCAACGAGGTGTCATACATGGAAAATCGTCCCATATCTTGTCGGGTTGTCTGGATTTGAGGGTGGGGCTGTCTCGATGCCGTCCATCCAAGAAGCGAACGCCACCCGTGCCGCCAGCGGCAAATCGGAGTGCAGAGCTTGTGCTTCGGCGCGCAATGCGCGCGGGTCGATGCCGGCCTGCGCCAGTTCGCAGGCATGGCCGACCAGCCAGCGTTCAATGCGGCGCGGGTCTGCCTCCAGATGGCATTGCAGCGCCAGCACATGGCGCCCGGCGCTGAACGCCTGGTTGGCGCAGGTTGGCGTGCCCGCCAGTCGCGTTGCCCCGGTGGGAATGTCGAAGCGGTCGCCGTGCCAGTGCAGCACCGGTACCTTGCCCAGCGCCGCCAGCGGCGACGCCTCACCCTCCGAGGTCAGCGTCAATGGCGCGAAGCCGATTTCCTTCACGCCCATGCTGGCGACGCCGGCACCGAGAGCACGGGCGATCAGTTGCGCGCCCAGGCAGATGCCCAGCAGCGGGCGTCGGCTTTCCAGCCGCTGGAGAACCACCGCCAGTTCGTCGCCGATGAAGGGATAGATGGCGTCATCGAAGGCACCGATCGGGCCGCCCAGCACCACCAGCAGATCGGCCGATGCCGTATCCACGGTCTGCAAATCGTCGGTGGCGGCATCCAGATAGCGCACGTCATACCCGCGCGCGGCAAGCAGCGGCTCCAGCGTGCCGAGGTCTTCAAAATCCAGATGGCGAATGGCAATGGCGGTTTTCATGGTTATGACTCCTCTGTGCGGGGTTCGCAGGGCCAGTAGTGGCTGTCTGGCAAAGGGCGGGCGCCGAAGATGGCCTGGCCGACGCGCACCACGGTGGCACCTTCCTCGATGGCGATCTCGAAGTCGCCGGACATGCCCATCGACAGTTCGTCCAGCGCGATGCCCGCTGGCGCGCTCTGGCGCAGCCGGTCGCGCAAGCTGTGCAACAGCACAAAGCACTGGCGCACCCGTTCAGCCTCGCTGGAAAACAGCGCCAACGTCATCAGCCCGCGCACCCGTAGCGCAGTGAACGCCGGCAGCGTCTGGATGAAGGCCGGCACGTCCTCGGGCGCCAGGCCATATTTGCTTGCCTCGCCGGAGGTGTTGACCTGAACGAACACGTCCAGCGAGCGCCCTTCGGCTTGCAAGCGACGATCCAGCGCCTCGGCCAGCCGCAGGCTGTCCAGCGCCTGGAATTCGGCGGCGAAGCGCGCCACCAGCCTGGCCTTGTTGGTCTGCAGGTGACCGATGACCGACCAGCGCAGATCCGTCAGATCCCGCGTGGCCACCCGTTTGCGGTGGGCTTCCTGCACCTTGTTCTCGCCGAACATCCGGCAGCCGGCCGCATGGGCCAGGCGCAGGCTGGTCTCGGGCTTGGTCTTGCTGACCGGCAGCAGGCGCACCGCTGCCGGATCGCGTCCCGCACGGTTGCAGGCGGCCTCGATACGCTCCTGCACCGCCGTCAGGTTGCGCCGGAAGTCCTCGATCGTGGTGGCCTCGGGATAGCGGCCGTGCTGGTCGTGGCGGATCCGTGCGTCGGAGGGGACTGACATCAGTTCGCCCTCCCATTGGCCGGCATTGGTGCAATGGCGGATTCCGGCGCCCGCTGCGGCAACCGGCCATTGAGCACCACATAGGCCACCAGCCCGATCACCAGCCCCCAGAACGCGCCGCCGATGCCCAACAGGCTGATGTTGGCGGCGGCCGCCAGAAAGGTGATCAGCGAGGCTTCGCGGGTCTTGGCATCGGCCATCGCGCTGGCGAGGCTGCCGCCGATGGTGCCCAGCAGCGCCAGGCCCGCCAGCGTGGTGATGAAGGTTGCCGGGAAGGCCATGAAGACAGCGGCCAGTGTCACCCCGAACACCCCGACCAAGATGTAGAACACGCCTGCGGCAATGCCGGCGATCCAGCGCTTGGATGGGTCTTCGTGCGCTTCCTTGCCCGTGCAGATCGCCGCCGTGATCGCGGCGATGTTGAAGGCATGCGAACCAAATGGCGCCATCAGCAAGGAGCCGAGCCCGGTGATCGTCACGATGGGGTTGGCGCTGGTCCCGAAACCGTCGTTGCGCAGCACCAGCATGCCAGGCATGTATTGGCCGGTCAGGGTGATCAGGAACAGCGGCAGCGCCACGCTCAACAAGGCGTTGAGAGAGAACATGGGCATGGTGAAGACTGGCGCGGCCAGCTTCAGGCTCAGCCCCGACAGATCGACGCGATCCTGAATCAGCAGGAAGGCCAACCCCAGCACCAGAATGCCCACCACCGCATAGCGTGCGGAGAATCGCTTGAACACCACGTAGGCAACGATCAGCAACCCGGCCAGCAGCGGGTCGATGCTCATGCCGCCGAAAGCTCCGATGCCGAACTGAAGCAGGATGCCGGCCAGCAGCCCGGCGGCCACGCCTGGCGGGATCAGGCGGATGACGCGCTCGAACCAACCCGACAGCCCCAGCAGCACGAACGCCGCTGCCGAAATCAGGTAAGCGCCCACCGCCTCGGCATAAGGCGTGGTCGCCAGTGCAGTGACCAGAAACGCTGCCGCCGGTGTGGACCAAGCGGTGATGATCGGCTCGCGGGAAATCCAGCTCAGGATGATCCCAGTCACGCCCACGCCGATGGAAACCGACCACACCCACGAGGCCGTCAGCTCCGGACTGAGACCAGCCACCTTGGCGGCCTGGAACACCAGGACGAAGGTGCCGCCGTAGTTGACGATGACCGAGATCAGACCGGCGACGACGGGATGGGTGAGATCGTTCCAGCGAACGAATGAAGGTGAAGGGAGGGATGACATGGCCTGACGGTGACTCCTGAGAAATCGATTGAATGACCCGTGAAGCGTATTTATAGATTTAAAATGGCTGGATGTTCCATGCCACTTTTACAAAGAGATACCGGCCAATTGTTCAAGCACGCTCAACTTGAATCCGTCAAAGCCTGGCTCGGCGACCCCGCGCATGGCACCTTGCCCTTGCATGCGCGGGTGCAGCGGGCCATTCGCCAGCTGATCCTCGACGGCGCGCTCGATGTGGGCAGACCATTGCCTGCGTCACGCGCCCTGGCGAAGTCGTTGGGGGTTTCCCGCGATACGGTGGAGGCGGCCTACAGCCAGTTGCATGCGGAAGGCTTTATCGAGCGGCGGGTGGGCAGCGGCAGCTTCGTGTCGGAGCGGACACAGCGTCTGCCGGGACGCGGCAAGCCTCGGCGAGCGAGTGTGGACCGCAAGGCAGCACTGCGCCTCAGCCAGCGCGGCAGCGCCATGTTCCAGAGTGGCGGCGTGCGCGACTTCCTGGCACCACGCCCGTTCGCGCCTGGTGTGCCGGAAACGCGCAGCTTTCCCCTCCAGACCTGGGAGCGACTGGAACGGCAGGTGTTGAAGGAATACGGCACTCTGGCGCTGCTGCACAGCCCGCCGCAGGGCATGGAGCCGCTGCGGCGCGCTATCGCCGATTACGTCAATCTCGAACGCGGAGCGCGAGCCACGCCAGAGCGGGTGCTAGTGCTGACCAGTTCCCAGCAGGCCATGACCCTGTGCGCCACCGTGCTGCTCGACGCCGGCAACCGGATTTTCATCGAAGACCCTGTGTACCACGGTGCGCGCAAGGCGTTCGACGCCGCCGGGCTGGAGTGCGTGCCCGTGCCGCTGGACGCGGACGGCCTGCGGGTGGAACACCTGCTTGAGGCAACACAAGCGCCCGGTGAACCGGCCGGGGCGGTGTTCCTGACCCCATCGCATCAGTTCCCCACCGGGGCGACGCTGGCGCTGGACCGGCGCCTGGCTGTCATCGAATGGGCCAGGGAGCACCAGGGCTGGATCATCGAAGACGACTACGACAGCGAGTTTCACTATGCCGGCAAACCCACCGCCTGCGTGCAGGGACTTGATCCCCATGAGCGGACGATCTATATCGGCACCTTCACCAAATCGTTGTTCCCAGGACTGCGCATCGGCTACATGGTGCTGCCGCCGCCACTGATCACACCCATGACGGTGGCCCGCACCCTATTGGATGGACACAGCGCGCCGATTCCGCAACTCACCCTGGCACGCTTCATTGAAGGCGGCCACTTCGGCGCGCATGTGCGCACCATGCGCGCCGTCTATGCCGAACGACGCGACGTGCTGGCGCGGCTGGTGCGCGAGCACCTGACCGAGTTCGTGGAACCGCGAGTGCCGGCCGGGGGCATGCAGATGCCTTGCGTATTCATCCGCGACATCCCTGAGCGCGAGGCCGTGGAATCGGCCCGCCGGGCTGGGATCGACCTGCTGGGTCTGACGGCACTGCATGCGTCGAGCCGCAGCTCAGCAGGCAAAGCCAAGGCGGGCTTCCTGATGGGCTTCGCTGCCCATGCGCCCCACGAACTGGAAGTCGCCATCAAGAAGCTGGCAAATATACTGCGCGCGCTGTGCCGCTGATGCGTGTGAGAAGCGCGAGATTTCAAACCTTGCATTCGATGTTGTTCGAATCGACCGTATGACAAGTGCCTGGAGAGTGCAGTCGGACTGGCCCTCTGCGGACTAACCTAGACGCGCGATGAAGCGATCCAGTTGCTCCGAATCTTTGTTCACCGGACGCAGTACGTAGGTCGTGAGTGTGGGAGGGGAAGCGTCCATGATCGATCGCACCGCCACGCCGGGGTGGCGATTGACGACCGTCTGGGCCTCCATCATCAGGCCCAGTCCGTATCCTGCGGCCACCAACGTCAACATCATGTCCAGCGACGTCGCCTGCTCGACCAGAGTGGGTTCGTTATCCAGCGAGCGCAGCAGTTGTAACAACTGGCGATAGAATCCCTCGCAGGCGACAGGGTGACCCGCTATCAGCGGATAGCGGAGCAGTTCAGCCCACGGCACTTGGCGGTGGACAAGCAGCGGATGACGGGCAGAACAGCCAGAACCAGCGGGTCATGCCAGATGGCTTGGGCCACGATGCCCTCGCCCACATCATCGGTGCGGGCGAAACCGGCATCAAAGAGACCTTCACTCAAGCCGCGCAACTGCTCGGCCAAGGTCAGTCGCAGTTCCATGGGCCGTGCTCCTGTTCCATATCAAGGATCTATTCGCATCAGTTTTCGTCCGCGATGGCCTGCTGGATGCACCCCATTCCACGCCGTTCCTGGTGCGCTCCGCTGGGCTGATTGCCTACTCGTCCACGTCATATCACTCATT
>Ga0138256_10003469_pt1 | contig 16756 bp, 14 predicted proteins | sample KNB2016incub_MG_FD_105486 | JGI IMG/M metagenome (GOLD analysis project Ga0138256, IMG submission 105486) | Active sludge microbial communities from wastewater in Klosterneuburg, Austria - KNB2014incub_MG | ecosystem: Engineered > WWTP > Activated sludge > Unclassified | place: Austria... | reverse complement strand
AGCTTATCTCTTAAATTATGAGCATAATGAAGGGCCTGACAAACTTGTGCAATAATATAAACAGACACTTCTAAAGGAAGAGTATGTCCTTGCTTAGATAATTTATCTAAAAATTGTTTAAGATTTTTACCATCACAATATTCCATGGCCACAAAAAGTTGGCCATCTTGAAGTCCATAGTCATAGGTTTGAACGATATTAGAATGGAGTAAACTAAAGGTAAGTTTAATTTCCTCCATAAACATTTCTTTAAAAGAAGAATTTTGAGAGTGTTCTGGACGAATCATTTTTATGGCCACAATTTTATCTGCTTGTTCATCTAAAAAACGAGCACGACAAATTTGGGCCATTCCTCCATCAACCAAATGATCTAAAATAAGATAACGTCCAAAACGTTTAAACTGAATAGAAGAACTCACTCCTTCTTATCGTCCTACAAGGAAATTTCCTTAAAATTAGAAAATTTAATAGAAATAGGAGGAATTTGGGCCTGTGGATGACAATAGACTTTTGGGCGATAGAGTTGAAGTGAGAGGGATTCAAAGAGTGGGTGTGTTTTGAAAGTTGATAAAAATGTTTCTGCAGAAAAAGAAGAAAAATTTTGTTTTTTCCACTGTTTTTCAAATTCTTTATCAAGGGAAGGGCCTGTATCCAAGACATAAGAGAGGGTAAAATATAAACTTTTACAAGAAGAAAGGGCCGATAACTCTAGATCTTTAAAAAAAAGAGGAAGGGCCGCAGGAGAAATTTCCATATAATAAACATCAAATAATAAGGTAAGTTCTCGAAACCAACTGGCCCTTTTAAGAGTTAGTTGTTCTTTCTCTAAAAAAATTTTTTGAGAAGATTGAGAAAGTGTATTTTTGGAAAAATATCCACAACTAAAAAATAAAAAGGCCAAAAAGGAAAAAAAAATAGTTTTCTTATTTTTATTTAAATTCATGAAACCTTTTCCTTATACAAAGAAAGGGCCATATATTCCTTTAGATTTCTCTGAGATATTTCTGATAAGGGAAAAAATTTTAACCCTATGCCTGACTGTTTAGATAAAATTCTTACAACTTCGGCCTTTCCCACTATTTCTCCTCCTGCAGTTTCTGGAAAATGAATATGAAACTGAACATTTGCCCCTTGTAAAAAGAGAGAAGTATTCTGATCTTTTTTTTCAGATTCTAGAGAGGAAGAAGAATCCATCGAAGGAAGAAAATGAACTAAAACCCCTCCTTCTGAAAGATCAGAGCAAATCCCCTCTAAGAAATTTTCTTGATTATGTAAAAAAATTCTTGCCTTAAAAGACAGGCGCTGTGAACTTCTTTTTTCATTTTCTAAAATTTCTAATTGATTAGAAAGAGAAATTTCTAAAAAATTTTGTAAAAATTCCACTTCTCCTATAAATTCCCAAGCAGACATGGCCTCACAAAAAACAAGGGTTTTAGCATTGACTCTTTTTTCACTCCAAAATTTTTTTATTTGCTTTAGGGAGTAAGGGCCAAATACTTGATCTTTTGCTTCTCCTCTATCTATTCCGATTTTAATAAGAAAAATTTTTTGATCAAGTGAAACAGTCTCCCAAGACCATGAAAAAACTTCTTCCTCCTCTTCTACCATAAGAGGCGGAGGAACTTCTGGGGGAATAATCATTAAAGGGGCCATCAGCTCTGGAAATTCTTTTATACTTTTCCAATCTTTTTGCCCATGAGTCCAAACAAGATCCTTAGAAGATAATTCCTTGGTTTCAATAAGGCCTCTTAGAGAATCTTGGGAGACAGGCCCTACTCTTTTACCGTCCATAACATAGTACCAATTAGACATAAAAATCTCCTCGATTTTATAAAAAGTATAACATGATCTTTTTTTGCTACACTAAGGAATATGAAGATAATGTTTTTTTTATTTTTTTTACCTTTAGTCTTTTGCCTTTCTTGTAATAAACAGGATGCAACGGCGATTAGAATGTTTCAAGAAAATGCAATTGCTCCAAGGGTGCAATATCCTTTTTATCAGTGCAGTAACTTTACAACTATAAAACCCCCTTTAGATTTGCTTTTTTTGTGGGATAATTCTTCCAGTAAACAATATCTTACAAGTCAACTACAACAACAATTGGCCGAAACTTTTAACCAAGTGGCGCTTGCTCAATTTGATTACAGAATTTTTTTGGCCCCTATTCAAAAATCTTCTTCAGGTGCTTCTGAGGTTTATGATGGTGCCCTTATTGCAGACACTCCTCCTTCTAATTTAAACAGTGTTAGAATACTCAACTCACAACAAGCGATAGGACTTTTACATTCTTTTCCAACTGTCACAGGAAGTCGTGAACATGGAGTAAAGAGATCTTTAGATCTTATTAGATCACTACATCAACTTTCTATTTTTAGGAAGAAATCACATTTAGCAGTTATCTTAATGTCCAACGGAGATGATTCCAGCAATACAGATGCGGCAGGATTTGCTATTGCCACACGAGACAGGGAATTTGTAGAACAAAAGACTCAAGAATTTACAAGTCTTAAAAATTTTTATCAACATCAACAACTTCGATTTCTTTCTCTTACGGCCCACTCAAGATGCCAAGGATACAGCAGTCCTAGCTTTATTTATCAAACTCTTTCAAAAGAATTATTTACTCAAGTTCCTGAGGCCTTAAAAGGGCCTCAAGATAATATGTTTCAAGATGCCTATAATTTATGCTCTGGTGATTTTTCTAATCTTTTTTCCAGTATCAATTCTCAAATTAAGGCCATCGTCTTAAATAACCAATACGACTATTGGCCAATTTCTGAAAAACCCAATTTGCGTTTTGACCCTCGCAGTATCAAAGTTTTTAAAGAGACCAAACAAGGTTCAGAAGAAATTTTTTCTGTTGAAATGGCAAATGGAGGCTCTGGATACCAGTACATTGGTTTTCAACAAAATATCAATCTCAAAAAATGGCCGATAGCAGGAGAACCCTTTACAGGGCATGTTTTAAAACTTTTTGGAAATGCAATTGTCATCTATCCTGATTGCTTACGAGTTGAAACGTTATCTCCTACTGATTATTACGGATACATTCACTTAAAACATAGACCCTTTGAACAATCTATAAAATTAAGAATCAATGGAAGAGAAATACCACAGAGTAATGTCAATGGATGGGCCTATATTGGAGAAAGAAATTCTTTGAATTTAAAAATACGAAATCCTTTAGATCCAAGTACTGACCCAGAATTTGAACCAGACCTTGCCTCAGGTTTTTTTCTTCAATTACATGGAGAGGCAATTTATAAAAACGGGGCACGAATTGATCTTGATTATCTTCCAGCAGGGGATTACTAAGAAAAATAAAAACTATTCCTCTCCGTAAATGACCTTAGGCTCTACTCCTGTTTTTGTTTCATAAGCAATATCTTGATCATCATCATCATTTTCATCAAAGACTTCTTCAAATGGTTCGTTTTCTTCAATATTCATTTCTTTTAAAATATTAAAAAAAGTTTTTTCATCTTGAATGTCTTGAAAAAGCCCTTCTATAAATTTAAAGGGATATTTTTCAATAAGATCTTCTAAGAGGACTTGAAGTTTTCTTTCCTGAATTAGTTCTTGTTTTTTCTTTATAAATTGCCAATTTGTAATATAGTGATAACGACAATATCCAAGAGTTGTGACAGGGTTATCACAATTTTTTTCTAAACAATCATCAGGCCCTGTTTCACTTGTAAAGTAGTCTTCAACTTTAAAGGCATCAAAAATAAAAGAAAAATCTATTCTTTCTTGAATGTGAGTATTTTCCTTTTTCTCCTCCACTAGAACAACATCAACTTTACCAGGAAAAGGATCTTTCTTTTTTTCTTCTTCTTTTTTGTTATGTGACTTATGTTCTTTTTCTTTTAGACTTTTGTTATTTTTTTCCGGTCCAACTATAGATTTTTTTTCAACGACCTTTTGAGTTGCTTTTGCCGTAGTTGAGATAGAATTTTTTTGAGTATTTTGAGTAGATTGAGACTTTGTTTTTATAGAAGAGGCAGGATTCTTTTTTTCTTTTTCCGGTGTTGTAGATTTAGTGGTTGTTTTTTTTATTGTTGTTGAAGATACTTTTTTTTCTGGGGCCTTTTTTGGTGTCTCTTTTTTTATTGAAGATTTAAGGACTTCTTTTGTTTTCTTTTTGATCTCAACAGTAGTTTTTTTCTCTACTGGCCTTGATTTTGAAGTATTTTTTACAACCGTTTGAGCTTTTGGTGCTGCTTTTTGGGTTGTTTTTTTTTCATTTTTTTTTTTTTGTTTTTTGTTTTTTTTTTTTTCTTGTATTACTTTTTTGACTGTTTTTTCTGTTGTTTTTTTATTTGATATCTTTTTTTCTGCTACTTTTTGAGTTGTTGTGGTGGATTTAGTTCCCACTTTTTTTTGTGTCATAAATATTTTAGTTCCTTTTTAGGAGTATTTTTTTAATTCATTGGCCGCAATTACTAATCGCTGAATTTCAGAAGTTCCTTCGTATATTTCTGTTATTTTAGCGTCTCTAAAAAAACGCTCTACAGGGTATTCTCTTGTATACCCTGCTCCTCCTAATATTTGAATGGCCTGAGTGGTAATTTTCATAGCGGCCTCTGAACAAAAGAGTTTTGCCTGAGCACTTTCTAGGGTGTGTTTTTGTTTGGCATTTTTTTTAAAACTTCCCTCTAAAATTAAAAGCTCCCCTGCTTTAATCGCCGTAGACATATCGGCCAACATAAATTGAATGGCCTGAAAAGAAGAAATAGAATTCCCAAATTGTTTGCGTTGTAAAGAATATTTCAAAGCATACTCGTAGGCCCCTTTTGCAATCCCAAGGGCCTGTGCTGCAATGCCTAACCTTCCTCCATCAAGTGTGCTGAGAGCAATTTTTAGTCCATCTCCAAGATTTCCTAATAAATTTTCCTTTGGAACTTGAATTTTATCTAAAGCAATTTGAGCTGTAGAAGAACCACGAATCCCTAATTTATCTTCATATTTTAGGCGTTTAAAAGCCGGATCTCTGGCATCCACAATAAAACAGCTAATACCTTTACTTCCTGAGAGGGCCCTATCTGTTTTAGCAAACACAATGGCCAAACTTGCTTCTTTTCCGTTTGTAATAAAATTTTTTGTTCCCTGAATTTCGTAATAACTTCCTTTATCAACAGCATAGGTTTCAAGGGAAGCAGGGTCAGAACCGGCGTTAGGCTCACTTAAACAAAAGCACCCAATGGCCTTTCCTGAGGCCAAAAGAGGGAGATATTTATTTTTTTGTTCTAAGGTTCCATAAGACAAAATAGGCCATGTTCCTAAGGAGCAATGGGCCGAGAGGAGTACCCCTGTCGAAGCACACGTTTGTGAAAGAATATCTACGGCCAAGGCATAGGCCACATAATCCATTCCGGCCCCCCCAAATTCTTCTGGAGTAAATATTCCCAAAATTCCTTGTTCTGCTAATGTAGAAATTACAGAAGAAGGAATTTCGCCTTCCTCATCAATCTGTGCGGCCAAAGGGGCCAATTGTCCTTTTGAAATTTTAAAGAGTAAATCCTTAAGTTCTAAATAAGGCAATAATAATTGTTCCATCAGTCCCATTCCTTTGCTACTTACTTCTTTACTCATACTCAAATACACCTTTTTTAATTTTTCGCCCCAAACGTCCACTCAAAACATATTGTTTTAATAAAGGACAGGGCCTAAATTTGGGGTCCTTAAATCCTTCATAGAGAACTTCTAAAATAGAAAGACAAGTATCTAATCCAATGAAATCTGCCAAAGTTAGAGGGCCCATTGGAACATTCGTTCCTAAAACCATTGCTTGATCAATATCTGATGCTGTGGCAATTCCTTCATAAAGAGCAAAAAAGGCCTCATTGATCATAGGCATTAAAATTCTATTCACGGCAAAGCCAGGCATATCTCTTGCTGTGACAAAAACCTTTCCTAAAAAAACGGCCAACTCTTGGGTTTTTTGAAAAGTTTTTTCTGATGTCTCTAGGCCTTTAATTCCTTCAACTAATTTCATGATAGGCACAGGGTTCATAAAATGCATCCCCACAACCTTATCAGGACGCTTAGTTTGTGCCGCAATTTCTGTAATCGAAATGGAAGAGGTATTAGAGGCCAAGATGGCCTCTTTAGGTAAAAGTTGATCTAACTCTAAAAAAATCTTAAATTTTAAGGATTTTTGTTCTGTGGCGGCCTCAATAAGAAATAACTCATCAAAATTGGAAGAGTCAGAAGGATTAGAGGGGGTTATGTTATTTTTGGTTAACTGACTAACAAATTCGTCCATTGTAGAACAAAAGGTTAAGGCCTTTAAGGTTTCATCGCTATGCTCTTGTGTCCATTTTCCCTTCTGCTTGCCTTTTTCAAGAGTATTTTTAATGCTTTCTTGGCATCTTTTCAGCTGAGAGGAATTAGGGTCAAAGACAAAGGTTGCAAGGCCTGCTTGAGCACAAATTTGAGTAATTCCGCCCCCCATTTGGCCTGCACCCACGACGCCAATCCTAAAGCGCGAGTTTTTCGTCATTTGATTTTTCACTGTATTTTTCTCTTTTTCTTGTAATTCTTTCATAGGAATCAAGCCCGCTTAAGGACATTTTAAAATTTATGTTATACCCTTTTGAGGAACCGATCTTTTGAGACAAACATCTTGTCAAAAACTATTTTTTTGTCTAATTAGTATAGGTTGAATTTTAATTTAAGGAGTTTATCTTGGCCAATCATAAATCAGCAGAAAAGTATGCTCTACAATCAAAAAAAAGAGCAGAGAACAATAAACGTCACAAAACAGAGTTAAGGACTTATGTTAAAAAACTCAGACAAGCAATTGAAGCAAAGGATAAAGAAACAGCTTTAAAGCTTTTTCCTTTGGTGCAAAAAAAGGCCTCTCAGTTAAAAACTAAGGGTGTTTTAAAAGCAAATAACGCTGCTAGAAAAACATCTAGAATGGCCTTAAAATTAAATTCTCTTCTACAATTACAAGCTTAATTTAAATAGATTCGATATTTATTCTTAAAATACCATTTTAAATCTCAAATGGGACAATAGCTCAGTTGGTTAGAGCTACCGGCTCATAACCGGTTGGTCGCAGGTTCGAGTCCTGCTTGTCCCACCACTATTTTTTTAATTTTAAGCTGTTTTTTTCTTGGCCTCTTTGTAAACATTCCAAAGTCTATCCAAGTCTTCACATAACAGTTGAGTCAGAAATGTTGTGTAGGGTAATCCCTGTAGCTTCGCCAGTGTTTGCGCTCTTTCTAAGTGATCACTATCCAAACGCATATTCACTTGCTGCGATTTGACTAAAGGTACATTTTTTTTCTTCTCAGCAGTGGATGTAATCTCTTCGATCTCTTTTGAACTTAATTTTTCAAGGACGCTCTTTTTCTTTTTCATTTTTTGCTCCTCTTTCTTCGATAGGCATTGACCACACCTAAAATTTCCATTTTCTCACCTTCAAACAACCAAATAATCCTATGCACTTTTCCTGAATCAGCGAGTTCAATATCAGCAACGAAATATTCAATTTCATTGGTCACTGAATCCACAGGGAAACTATGGCCATCTAAAGCAGCAACAAGCTGAAGGATGACTTCATCATTCAGATAAGAGCTATGCTTTTCAAGATAATGCCTACCGATCAAAACTTCAGTTATGAAATGATTATTGACAGTGACCTTAAATTTGTAACGAATTGGTTTCAATTGAACCTCCGATAGCTATACAATAATAGCATATTATCCAATGTTTTCAATATATTAGATATATTATCGTATAGCATTTTATTCCTAACGTAGAGGTCTAATTTTATTAACCTGATACCCATTTGCCATGGATGCCTCAATTGCTACTGCTCTAAAATAAAAAAATGTATTAAAACTCAAACGTCCACCAAGATTAAAGTCATCATTGCAAAAGGATCAAGGTTCCGGACCAGTATCAAAGCTAAGATTTCTGGAAGTGTTCTGCCACTGGTTTGATGCAAGTCCTTCAGAGCACACTTTATAGACTCGAAGCTGAATTTTTATACGTGCTAGATTATTTGACCTCGAATTTAAAAATTCTTAAAAGTACTCAAAAATTTGACCAAATGATTTTGCCATTTGAAAAGCATCAACTATTTCAGCAAGTCTTCTCAATCCTCTCCAAATTGGGGGGCACGAACATCCTCTAAATATTTCCCCTAACATGTACCTCTAACCTCTTTCCATTTTCCCCAATCAAGTAAAAAATACCTCTTTTAGCAAAAAGGCCTTACAAAACAAATTTTTTTTTTAACAATCCCATTAAAAATGAAATCTCTTATTTTTTTTATTCAAGTAATTCTTTTTTGCCTCTCTTTTTCTGCTTTTTCTTTTTTTCTTGCCCCCCCCTATCCAAAACACGCTTACGAAAATGGCCACCTTTATGCTTTCACTCAAGAAAAATTGCCCAAAAAAGGACAATTTTTTTTACTAGAACAAAAAAATAGTAAAAAAAAAATTAAAATTTTTTTACCAGAAGAAGTCTCAACATATAATTTTACTGCTTATAATATAGAGCTTTCCTTTAATACTCTTAAAATTTATCTTTCTTATGACAATAACAATGTAAGAACATTTGCACTGGGCACTCTTTCAGAAATAGATAAAATATTTAATCAAACAAAACCACTTTCACTTATTGACGTAACACTTGATTCTCTTCAAATAAAAAAAAAATTTCTTCTTTCTCCTGAAAAAAATACTAGTCACTATAATTTCAACACAATGGAGCTAATTTTTTATAGTAATTCAAAAAATGTCACAATATTTGTTCCAGAAAAAGAAGAACTTTCTCTCTTTTTAAATCTTAAAGATGTTATTCATGTTTCTTCTGTTATGTCTGGAGGAATCCCTGTCTTTATTCTTGAAACTAAAGAGGCCTATTTTTCTATTTCCTTTAACGAATTAGTAGAATCATGGAATAGAAAAGAAACCTTTATTACCACAAAAAAGCTACTACAAAAAAAGGCCTACTTTGACTTTAATTTTTTAGATTTTCCAGATAGCAGAATTTTTGTAATAGAAGAAAGAAGGGCCATTCATGACAACACTTATGCTTGTCGTCGTCATTATGTTGACTCCACTTCTCCACACTCTCTTTTCTTTTCAGAATTTTGCTCTTCTTCTTTTTTTGTTCCTATGAAAATTCTTCAGTCAGAAGATGAGTTTTTTTTGCATAACCTTTGGACAAATAATATAGAACCTGTTTTGTTTAAAGAAAGAAAAAGGAAAGAAGAAAAGACATTTGCCTTTCCAGAGATAATTTTAGATGGCCCTATTCCTGTTTCCCTTAATAATATTCAAAGGGCCTCTGAAACTTGGGAATCAACTCGATATGCTCCTTTTGATTTTATGTATTTGGCCAACACAAATTCTTCTATTACCCTAGTAGAAAATACAAGAACTTACGTAGAATCAGAAACAATGAGAGGCAATACTGTCACTGCTACTATAGACCTTAATTTTTTTAAATTTTCTCCAGTTGATGGTTCTGAACAGACAAAAACTTTTTCAAAACAGGAAGAAATTATAAAAAATCCTTATATCGCTGTTTCGCTTGATAGTGATTTTTTATGTAAAGATACGGCAAAAAAATGTCATCGCCTCTTGAAAGGAAATGAAAAAAAAGAATGCCTTAAAGGTCTTTCTGTTTGTCAAAACAATCGGTTTAGACTGATCCCTAAAGGGGCCGTTTATTATGCCCCTGTCACGATAAATTTTTCTCAGGGCCTTACTCTCAAGAATCAACATTGGAATTTTTATTCCATTACAATTCCCAGAAAAAGCTTTAAAAAATATTATATTATTTCTCCAATGAATTGTGATGAAGAAATAAAAACTACTATTCCAGGTGAAATTTCTTCTTATTTTTTAACTGATGAAAGAACAAAATTCCTAGAAAAGATATCAGGGCCTTCTTTTAAAAAAATTCCCAAAGGGGGGTTTAGAGTTGAAAATGCTTTTCAAGGAACTATTATGGATGAAAAAATTACATCCTCTTCTTTAATCCTCAAACAGTCTTTTTTAAAAGAAAGACCAATTGAAGTTTCTCTTAAGGCCTCTTATAAAGAGAACACTTTCATGACATTCAACTATTCCTATAACCCAAAAAAGACAAAGCATAAACTTTCCCTAAAAACAAAATTTTCTTCTATTTTAATTAAAGGAAGCTATGGTCTTTATTCAAAAGATAGCAATGCCTTATATCATGCATACGATGCCGATTTTTATTTTTTAAAAAATAAACAAAACCCTTCTCTCTTAACTGATATGTGGATCAAGCAACTTACCTGCTCCAAAATATATGATATCCCCTCTAGAATAGAAAAATATTTAAACTGGATAAAATCAAAAAAGAATTTTTACTGTGCAGATCTTAAGCTTTATAAAATATATAAAGAAATGCTTATTCAGGTTGAAGAGAATAGAATTTTAGCAAAAGAAATAATGCCTTCCCATGCTGCTTTTTTAACTTATGGAGTAAGAAATCTTTCTGTACAATCAAAAAAACTTGATGAAAATTCAATTATTGAAGAGGAAAAGCGAAAAATTATTTCAATTAAAGAATTAAAAGAAAGAATTAAAAAACTAGAAATATCTTTGCATTTACGTAAGAAAAAAAGTTCAAATTTGCCAAAAGAATGTAATGTTTGGTCTGAAGAAGAAAAAAAGTTTACGTTGCCTTAGATTGATTCACTCTTTTTATTTCATTGATAAATTTTATATTAGGTAATATTTTTTTTGTTTTCTCTAAAACTAAATCACAAAACAAATGATTTTTTTCTCCCACAACAAGATCGCCACAGAGGCCATACGTTCTCGCCTCACTCAAATCATCTTGAGAGAGTTTTGGGTATTTAGATTTTATTGATTCTAAGACAGTAGAGACATTGATTATCACCTTTCCATTAGCATCTACCTTTAAGCTTTGAGTTTGAGCTGATAACACAAATTGCTCCAATAATACTTGACATGGAGGAGAAATTTTTAATTGTTTTTCTTCTGTTAAAGTTCTTTCGGCGTTCACAAAACCCACAAGATTTTTTAATACCTCAAGCTGAGTTGTAAAAAGATGAACTTCTCCTTGATTTTCTACTAAATCTATAAGAGAAAGTCGTTGAAGAACAAGTAAAAATTCTTCTAACTTTACCTCTCCTACTGAAAAAATTTCTAAAAGATACATTTTGACTACTTTTTTAAAAATCACAATTTTTTTATTATTTTGAGTATCTGCAACTCCATGGGCCTTGAAGATAAGAAAAATTCCAGAAAGGAGTCGTATCACTTCTTGATTATTAAAAAATTTGTAATGCTGTCCACCTGTACTAGCAGATAAAGAAACTGCATTACTTTCTAGTTGTTTAACTTTAGTATTAGTTTTTCGAAGACGATCGGCCAAGGTATTAATAATTGTTTTAAACCAAGGATTAAGGCCTTGAAGCGTTTTTTCAAAAGCAGGAAAAGAAATTTCCACAACTTCTACTGCTGTAATGGCCTGAGCAGAACAGCTGCGTCTTCTCGAATCCTCATCGAAATAGGCCATCTCTCCAATAACTTCTCCGGCCCTTAAAATAGCGAGCTCTACATGTCCTTTTCCTTTTGGGATAAAAAGACGTATTTGCCCTTTTTGAATAATATAAAGAGAATTGGCAATATCCTTTTCTTTAAAAAGTAATTCGCCAGCCGTAAACTTTTTTAACCCTGATTTTGCAGTCGTAGTAGAGCTTGCTGTGGTAGTTGAAGATTTTACGGCGGGGTTATTCATAGACGTTCAATGGCCACAGTTAAGGCCTCTCCTCCTCCAATACATAAGGAAACCATTCCTATTTTCGCTCCCTGAGAGCTTGATAACGTATTCATAAGTGTGACCAATAAACGTGCTCCTGTTGCTCCAATAGGGTGTCCTAAAGCAATGGCCCCACCTCTTACGTTAACCTTGTCGACATTTAGATTAAGTTGTTTAATGGCCAACAAAGGAACACAGGCAAAGGCCTCATTGATTTCCCAAAAATCAATATCTGAAACTTTTAAATGAGAATTATTAAGACATAAATTTATTGATTCTATAGGGGCAAGAACAAAATTTTCTGGAGTTATGGCCCTAGTCCCAACCCCTAAAATCTTAAACTCTGCAAGAGAGCGAAACTCTTCTCCTGCTAACAACACAACGGCTGCTCCGTCATTGAGGGTTGAAGAATTGGCTGCAGTAATAGTCCCATTTTGACTAAAAGCAGGCCTTAATGTCGGAATTTTTTCAAATTTAACTTTTTTAGGGCCCTCATCTTCTTCAAGCCCTTGCACAGAAACAATCTCAGAGGAAAATACTTTTTCTTCTTGTGCCTTAAGGGCCCTTTTAAAAGAATTTATGGCATATAGATCCTGCTCTTCTCTTGTAAGTTTGTACTCCTCTGCTGTTTGTTGAGCACAGGCCCCCATACTTTTTTTGCTATAAGCATCTGACAATCCATCCAGTGCTAAACAATCGGTAAAAGACGTATCCCCATATTTTACTCCGTTTCTTAAATAGGCCAAATGAGGGGCCAAGGACATATTTTCCATTCCACCCGCCACCACAAGATTTCGATGCCCAGATTTTATGGCCAAATGTCCATTAACAATGGCCTGTAGACCAGAGCCACAAACCTTTCCAATTGTTTGGGCAGGAATAGAAAGGGGAAGTCCTGCTTTTATCCCCACTTGTCTGGCCGGTGCTTGACCTATTCCAGAGGTCAAGACGCATCCCATAAAAATCTCTTCAATTTTTGTTTCTAAAGATGTTTCCTTTAGCATATTTTTAAGAACTTCAGCAGCAAGCTCTGGGGCCGGTGTATTTTTAAAATGCCCCATAAAATTACCAATTGCAGATCTCTTTCCTGTTACGATATAAGTCATACAAAACCATCCTTTTTTCTAAAAAAATTAAAAGGCCATTATTTATGTTTTCAAAAAATTTAGAGGCCAAGATTGAAGAAGATCTTTCAGGCAATTCTTGGTGCCAAGAAACGGCCGAACTTTTAAGACAACAATATAAAAATCCTTGGTTCGGGGCCTACCTTTATCTTTATCCAGAAGAGATTGTGTGTGTCTTTTCTCTTGATACCCCTACAGATCTTCCTACTACACTCATTATGTCATTAGAAAGAGATAAAATAAATAAAAAGATTTTAGAGACTTTCATTGATTTTGGAGGAAATTTTTTTGACCATTATTTAAATGAAACAAGGGAAGAACAACTAGAATATTTTTCTGATTGGGCATCTGAACAATTTCAAAGTTTCTTTATTTTCTTTAAAGTAACAAGAGAATCGCCTCGTGCAACGATACAAGCTGAAAATCTTTTAAAACTGAAAGGCCAGTCCTAAAGAAAATGAGCCACTCATCGTTTCTAATGAATATTTTTGAGAACCACCCTCAAATTCTTCTTGATTCAAGGTAAAATTTCTAGAAAAATAATCTAGCTGTCCTCTAAAAAAATAATATAAGCGTGCATAAGCAAGCCGTGCAATTAAACTTGTATAAGAGGCCTTTGTCATCACTCCAAAACTAGAGGGAGAAGAAATTTTTTCACTCCCGCTAGATTTTGTGGACAAAGAAGGGCCACCCAACAATTCCAAAGAGAAAAAAGATTCTAAATCCTTTGTTTCCTTTAAGGCATTTCCAAAACTCAAGCCTACAAAAGCATAAAGATTTTCTAAATTTAAAGAAGAAAGGGTGCCACTGGAATTTTTAATAAAGGGAGTTATCTGTTGATTTACCCCTAATAAAAGCGAACGATATTTTATTTCCAATAACAAATCTTTACGTTTTGCATTTAAGTTAAATTCTGAAGAAGTTGAACTTGAGCTATTCATGGAAAATTCCATTGTACTTTGGTCATAACTTACGCCGACTGACCAAGGAGTAAAAATGTAATATAATCCCGCTTGTATTTTATCTAAAGCATAGGTTGAGCCTTGTCCAGAAACATTTTCATTTACTTGTTTTAACTGAGAATAGGTAGCGCCATAAAGGAATTCGGCCAATAAAAATTTTTCTTTTTTTCTAGGAGGTTCTTCTTCTTTTTTTAAAATTGTTTCTAATAGTTCTTCTTTTTTAACGGGGTCTGGTTCTTCTATCGCAGCAATTTTTCTTTCTGGCTCAGGGGCCTTTTTTTCTATTTCATTAAAGGAAGAATAAAACCATTGGTCTTTAGAGTTAAAGCGATGCCCTACTCGCCATTTATATTTTCCATACTCTAAGGCCGATAGTGAATATTCCATATTTTTTTTGTTATATTCTTGATGAAAAACGACTTTATTTGATTCATCGTAAATTTCTATTTTATATTCAGGGCGTTTTGAGAGAGGAAGGGGAAGAAGTTCCCATGAAAATTTTGCCAAAAAATTACCTTTACTTTTTTCTATAACTTTTTGTTCTATTTTTGTCTGGTAATTATAAATTTCTAAAGAAAATTTTCCTGATTCTTGACGAGAATGTTTTTCCTTATAACTAGTTGTAAGTTTCCAATAATAATCACCAGGGGGTAGATCTATGGTAGAAAACTTCTTTTCTTTTTCTATTTTTACAATAGAGGGATTTTCAAAAGAAGGGTTATTTGAAATTTCTAAAAAACTTTCAATATTTTCTAAGGAGTTTACTTCTGTTTTATTAACAAAAACTTTATGGCCAAAAATCATTTCTACAAAATCAGCTCTATAATAGGAAATTTTTTGTTCTTGTTTTGGGGTAAATAAGCTAATTTCTACCTCTTCAGGGGGGGCAACTACCTCTGGAACAATGATTTCTTCTTTAGGGGCCTCTTCACTTGCAATCACTTGCTTTAACTCCACTTTTTCATCTGCGACAGTTAAACTTTGTTCTCCTACTGTTGCCTCCCCCTCTATTACTTTGATTTTTGTTTCTTTGCTTGAAAGATCTAATTCTATTTTAGTCTTTTCTGTGGCCTTAATTTCTGTAATTTCTTCTTTGATTTTAATTTTTAGGGATTCTCTTGGATCAATCTCTGTCACAAAAGAACCTTTTTTAAGCTCTATAAATTTGTCGTCCAAAATAACTAACGAATTTTCTTTTAAATTTAAAAATGAATCATTAAGACGAATTCTGGCAGAAGAACCCTTTGGAGTATAAATTCCATCCTTACTATAGAGTGTTGTATTTTTCTTGATCTTTTCCCATCTAAAATCATCTTCTATTTTTCTTTTAACTTCATTATCAGAGGATTCTAAGGTTGCAACTTGCTTTCTATTGGATAGTTTTTCTTCTCCCTTGTAAAAAAAAATAAAATATAGAGAGAAAGAAAGAGTAATAGAAGGAAGGAGAATAAAAAAAATAAGGTCAGAATATCGAGACTTACCAGTACGCATATTTATCTTAAAGTATACAGACTCTTTTGTTGAAAAAATAAAAGGATCTTTTTTCCTATGCTCTATAATAACAAGAAGAAATCAAACATTTTATTTTAAGATCCGATAGTTATTCATGCTTGAGGAGCACAATTTCTTTTATTTTGACCATCTTTTGGACCCTATTTTGGTCACAAATGGCCTTGGTGATTTAATTTATGTTAACGATTTTTGTTCTGTTTATTTTGGAATTTCTCAAAAACGGATTCTAAGACATAAAAACATAAACTCTCTCTTATCTTTTTTTAAAGAATCAAAAAAGCAAGATATTCTCAACGATCCATTTTTAAAAGAAAATTATCAAGAATTTTTATTTGAATTTCTCGAAGAAAAGAAAGGAAAGGCCTTAGTTAGAATAAAAGAAATATCCTACAACGATCAAGTATATTTTGTGGTTACCTTAAGGGATATGACGTTAGAGGAAACCTTACAAAAAAAATACAAGAAAGAGCTTTTTGAAAAGTTTAAATATGTAAAAGAATTGGAATCCGCTAAATTAAAGCTTGAAGAATATTCTCAGAATTTAGAGCAATTAGTTCAAAAAAGAACGGAACAATTAAAAAATTCTAACAATTTTTTAAATGCTATGATTAACAGCCTTGGGCAAGGTCTATTTGCCTTTGAAAAAACTGGAAAAATTACAGGAAGTTTTACTAAAATTTGTCAAAAGATTTTTGGCAATAACCCTAAAAATAAATATGTTTGGGAAGTTCTCCCTCTTGGGGCCATGTCCATGGATTCTTTGAAAATTTGGGCCACTGATATTTTTAAAGAGATGATTCCCTTTGAACATTATGCTCTTTTAGGGCCTAAAAAAGTTCTCAACTCAGCCAATCGAACAATTGAAGTTTCTTATCAACCTCTTAGAAAAGAAGATGGAACCATTGAAAAAGTTGTGGTGATAGGAACAGATATTCACGAAGAAGTCTTGGCCAATCAAAAAGTAGAAGAAGAAAAATCTTTTGCTAAATTTATTGAAAATATCGCTTACCATCAAGATCAATTTATCAATTTTTGTTTAGAGGCAAAAAATCTTATAAAAAAAATTGAAATTCTTTCAGAAAGCAAAGCTCCTAATGAAAATGAAAAAAATGAAATTCTTTTTCATCTTCATTCACTTAAGGGAAGTAGTGGAATTTTTTTCTTAAAAAAACTAGAAAATATTTGTCATTTAGCAGAAGAAATTTTTATAAGAGAACGCGAAATGTCCCTTGCTTTTAATTTGTATAAAAAAACACATCCACTTATTTTAGAAAGTTTTTCATTTTATCTAGGAGTTGCCCAGCGGATTTTAGATTTTGATTTAATTTGGGGTGCAAGAAAAATAAAGGTAGAGAAGCAAGATGTTTCTAATTT
>Ga0138256_10003468_pt1 | contig 16757 bp, 10 predicted proteins | sample KNB2016incub_MG_FD_105486 | JGI IMG/M metagenome (GOLD analysis project Ga0138256, IMG submission 105486) | Active sludge microbial communities from wastewater in Klosterneuburg, Austria - KNB2014incub_MG | ecosystem: Engineered > WWTP > Activated sludge > Unclassified | place: Austria... | reverse complement strand
TCTTATCACGAAGATCGCCATGTTCTCTGGCTAATTTTCGTAAAAAGATAAATGTTCGTACAATTTCTATATTCATTCTGACGGCTATTTCACTGCGCAACAACCCGGAAAGCATAGCCACTCCATATTCTGTAAATGCAACCGGACGATAGCGCTTTCCTCCCCAACTTGAGGTCACAATTTGTGACCTCAAGTTTAGCCATTCGTTTTCTTTCAATTCAAACATGAAATCCTCGGGGAAACGGTCTTTATTTCTACGAATCGATTGTTTCAAAACTTTGGTAGGTACATCATAAAGTTCAGCTATGTCAAAGTCTAGAATGATTTTTACACCACGTAACTCATGAATTTTTCTTTGGATTACACTATCTAATTGTTTGCTCATTTTTCAAAGATCCAAAGATAAAATGACCGGTGCATCCAATAAAAGCAGGTTATTTTATTTAGCACTATAAATGGAAGATACGACTGTATCAAGACACACAACGTATTACACCGCCCTGTATTGGCCGCATAGTAGATCGAAACAGACTAGAGGGCAGAGGTCTGTATCAAAAAGCACAAGATGCCTTAGTTCCGTAGGGACGAAATGTCGGTAGCAAGAATACACACGTGGGAATAAGTCCCGTAGGGACGACATGTCAGTAGCAAATAACATAGTAAGGCATAAGTCCCGTAGGGACGATATATCTATATCAAGATGCACAAGACAGACCATAGCCCAGTAGGGGCGACATGTCTGCAGCAAAACACATAGGAGGGCATAAGTCCCATAGGGACGATATATCATTGCGGAATCTCCTGGAAATTATAACCTCATATTTGAAATGTGAAAAGCCTTGATCAGTGGATGGATATCACACAGTTTAAGGGCAAAAGATTTTGAGGAATCTTTCGCGGCAGTTCCAGCTTTTGCAGCTGTTAGCTTTTAACTGGAGGTGAAATCCTGCGAAACGGGGAAAATAAGTCTTCTGTATAAGTATTCTTCATCGAATTTTATTTATCTCCTTTTAAATGATTTCTGTCAATACTCTCATTTCCTAAATCAAGTATTTTTGTTTTGCAATTCATCCCATGTATAAATATCTTCCCTTCTTTTTTATTCTACTCATTGAAGCCTGTGCTCCGGAACGCTATGTGAAACCTCTCGCTGCGAAGCAACAAGCAACAGGCCTTGCTTTGGGTGGTCCGCTTATTAAATTTGGGGAGAATACCATTCCAATGCCTTTCCTCACGGCCAACTATGGATAAGGTATCGATAGTTCGCTTACCATCTTTGGCGCGGTGAACATTACGTCAGCTCTTTTCGGAAACGTTCAACTTGAACTCGGTGCAACGCGGCAGGTACTGAGACAACATTCATACATTCCTGCTGTGAGTATTTCACCTGTCTTCAATATTATCGCTCGTTCCCAAGCCCCGTCTAAACTTTATCCCCAGCTTGATATCAATGCTTTTTGGGAGTATGGCAAACACAAAAATTATTTTTATATCGGTCTTGGCAACTGGTTTGAGCTCTCGGCGAAGAGAACACTAGGTGAAACACAAAAGAATCATTGGCTCTTTTTTCCATTAGCCGGACATTGTTTCAGCGGAAAAAAATGGGATGTACTTCTGGAGACAAAGATCCTTGCACCGAATTTATCAAATGAAAAACTGGTTGTCGAATATCAGACACCATTGAAAAATAACGGTGCATTTGGTGTGTATCTTGGATGTACACGGAAATTTTAATTTATTCTGTGTTGAGCATCAGGAAAATGAAAACAAAAATGAAAACAAACACAATACTTAAAAGCATACGGATAAGTCTCCTGTTCCTTTTCCTGAGTCTTACATCCTGTCTGCGTCTCGACGATAATCTTTTTAATCAAAATAAATTATCGCACTATGATCTTGACAAATACACAGGAGAAGTTGACTTTACACTTTCTTCTGATTTTACTATTCCGGATAGCATTGTTCATCTTTTTACTCTGAATTCCAAGGCACCGGACGAAAGCCAGGGAACATCAATTTACGCGATTTATATCGGTGATATAGCCCGTATTTCAACTGACACAGTGATCATGTATTGTCATGGAAATAAAGATCACATGGATTTTTACTGGCCGCGTGCGAAACTGCTTGCCAACACCGGATGGAAAAACAGGTTTGGAGTGATGATGATCGATTATAGAGGCTTCGGTATGTCGGAAGGAAAACCTTCCGAGAAAGGACTATATGCCGATGTTGATGCAGCCCTCCAATGGCTTCAATCAAGCGGACTCAGCAACAATCGGCTGGTAATTTATGGTTTCAGCATGGGCAGCGCTCCTGCAACAAAACTAAGTGCCGAACCGCGCAGCATGACACCGTCCAAACTGATGCTTGAAGCACCTTTTGCCAATGCCGAAACTATGGTGCAGGATGGTTCCGGACTCGCATTGCCGGGATCTACTGTTACAGATCTGCAAATCAACAATGCGGAAGAAATTAAACATATCACACAACCATTTTTTTGGATCCATGGTGAAGCTGATGACTTCGTGAATATCAATACCCATGGTGCTATTGTGTATGCTAATTACAATGGCACATACAGAGAAGCGCATCGTATTCCTTCCGCAGGACATAGTACAATTGAAACAACAATAGGATTTACTGTATATCTTGAAGCGGTACAGAGTTTTATAATCAGATGATAAGGACTGTGTGAATTTCAAACAATTTAAAGGCAAATGATCTTGGAGATCTTTCGCATAAAAAAAATGTATCGAAGATCTTTCGCGCTAATACAATCCTTCACAGCCGTACATTTTGTCTGAACTGTGATTATGTTGATTTATGTGATTGCGTTGATTTTGGATAAATCATTATTGTGGTCAATTTCTTTTCACAAACTGAATATGCCTTCAGCTATTTCAATTCCACTTAATTTTATAGTAGCACTTCTTGAAATCAAAAAATCAACAAAATCATAGTTCAGACAATAACTTCAGGTATTTCAATCCCGCTTAATTTTATGGTAGCACTTCATTGAAATCAAAAAATCAGAAAAATCACAGTTCAGACAATTGAATAGCACGCAGTTTAAGGGGAAAGGATTTTGAGATATCCTTCGCAGTGATACCATCCTGCATAGTGGTAGGCTTTTAACTTAGGTTATATCCTGCGGAGCTGTACAGAAGTCTGTATCAAAAAGCACAAGATGACTTAGTCCCGATAGGGACGAAATATTGGTAGCAAATTGCACACGAGGGCATAAGTCCCGTAGGGACGACATGACTATATCAAGATGCACAAGAAGAACATAGCTAAGTAGGGGCGACATGTCTGTAGTAAAACACACAGGAGATTATAAGTCCCGCAGGGACGATATATTATTCCGGAATCTCCTCGAAATTATAACCTCATATTTGAAAGCTGAAAAGCACAGATTAGTGGATGAATATCACACAGTTTAAGAGCAAAGGATTTTAAAGAAATCCTTCGCAGCAGTTGCGTCCTTCGCAACGATGAGCTTTTAAATAAGGTTATATCCAGCGCAGCGGGAAACGATCTTGCCGATCCTTCGCAGCGATATCGTCCTTCGCAGGGTGAGCATTTAGCTGTAGTTATTGCCTCCACAACCGGCTTTCTTCATTATTTAAGATCAACATTATCTGGCAATAACCAGCTTTTTCATCTGGCTAAATCTCCTTGTTTGAACACGCGCCAAATAAACTCCAACAGGGAAATCCTTTATATCCACTTCTATCTTTTCTGAATTTTTGGAAGTTCCTGAATAAATTTCCTTGCCTACAAAATCTGAAATAATTACAGATACATCTTCATTTCCAAAAAACGAACAACTAACACTCAGCAATTGATTTGCAGGATTAGGATACAAAGTGAAGTTGTCAACTTGAATTCCTGCATCAGTTCCCAGCAACTGTGTCATATCTCGGGTCCAAACACCTGCATCACTTATCCCCGCAAAAATACCTGACCCGCTCGTGTACAATGAAAAGTTAATATTATTATTAGTCAAACCATCATTAATTGCCGTCCAGTTAATTCCATTATCAGATGAAAAAAAAATGCTTCCATCTGTCCCTGCAAAAATATTTGAGCCACTAACTGCAAATGACAAGAATGTATACAATGGAATATTGCTTACAAATGCCCAGTTGATGCCATTGTCAGAGGAAGAATATAATCCATTGCTTGCACCTGCAAAAATATTTGCTCCACTTTTGGACAAGGCAAAAATTGCTGAAGAACTCATTATACCGTTATTCACTGCTGTCCAGCTATTGCCGTTATTAGAAGTCTTAAATAACCCGCCATTCCTCGTTCCTGCAAAGATGTTAGTTCCATCGACCAATAATGACATCACCAGAGTATCAGTCAAACCATTATTCATAGCTGTCCAGTTACCTCCGTTGTTTGTAGACATGAAAACTCCACCGCCAGTACCTGCAATAATTATTGATCCACTTACGGCTAACGAAGTGACATCATTATTTGTCAATCCAATATTTATCTGGGTCCAGATGCCTCCGTTGTTTGAGGATAAGAACACACCATCATTCGTCCCTGCAAAAATGTTTGATCCACTCACAGCCAATGCCCAGATAGTCTTTTGTGTCAACCCATTATTGACAGCACTCCAACTGATACCGTTGTTCGTCGATAAATAGATTCCATCGCAGTTTGTTCCTGCGAAAATATTTGAATTATAGACAGTCATACAATAGATTGTCGAATTCGTAAAACCGTTATTTGAAGCTGACCAACTGCTTCCATTGTTGGTGGAAGTATATATTCCTGCACAATGCGTCCCTAAGAAAACGATTGATCCATTTACTGCAAGTGATAGAATTATTGAATCCGTCAAACCGCTATTGACCGATGACCAACTTCCTCCATTGTTGCTTGATAAAAACATACCAACTGGTGTTCCGGCAAAAATGCTTGATCCTTCTACAGCTAGTGCAGTAATAGAAGGATGTGTCAAGCCGGTACTTGCGGCTGTCCAACTTCTACCGGTATCGGAAGACAAAAACACACCGCCATTAGTTCCTGCGAAGGTGTTTACTCCACTGAATGCTAATGAATGAATGTATGTATTTGTTAAACCATTATTTACTGCTATCCAACTATTGCCATTGTTTGTTGATAGATTCAGTCCATTATCTGTTCCGGCAAATATGTTTGATCCGTTAACCATAATTGATTTTATTCTTTGGCTGCTGAAACCGCTGGAGGCAACCGTCCATGTGCTTCCATTATTGGAAGACTTAAAAAGTCCCAAGTCTGTTCCAGCTAAAACAAATGAATCACATACTGCTAATGATAAGACTGTTCTATTTGCCAGTCCATTATTTACTGCTGCCCAATTGTTACCTGTATCTGAAGAGAAAAACACACCATCGTTGGCTGTACCTGCAAAAATGTTTGACCCACTGACAGTTAATGATAAGATGTTTTGGGAAGTCAAACCATTGTAGACAGCAGTCCAGGAACTACCGTTGTTACCAGATAAAAACACACCACCTCCATGTGTCCCTGCGAAAATATTTGACCCGCTCACAGCCAATGCCTGAATTTCCCCTCCATATGGCCCATTGGTTTGTTGCCATTGAGCGTTTGCAAAAATTGAATAGAAATTGAAGAGAACCAAGAATGATAAAAGTTTTTTCATTTTTTATATAGGCTAATTCAAGGTTTTACTGCACTATAAAATTAGTATTATGTTGCGATTAGCGAAATTATTTTCGATTAAATATGAAGATCGAGTAAAAATTGAGATTTAACTTTAGTCTTTAATGTTTTTTTGTGCGGATTGTTGACAACCTGTTCTTATTGTGCGCCACTGTTAAACAACACATAGTTGTTTGAACCATGGCAATATCCCAGTCCCAATAGGGCTGAATCAACTATCCTAAGCTGAAAAAAAGGATACATCTCCTATAGGGATGAAAAATGGGTAGCAAAACACAAAAAAGAGAATAAGTCCCGTAGTGACGACATGTCTATATCAAGATGCACAAGAAGACCATAGCCCCTTAGGGGCGACATGTCGGTAGAAAAACACACAAGTGGGCATAAGTCCCGGAGGGACGACATATGATTGCGGAATCTCCTTGAAATGATTACCTCAAATTTGAAAGCTGGAAAGCAATGATCAGTGGATTGCCTGCCTGCCGCTAGGCTGGAATATCGCACAGTTTAAGGGCAAATGATCTTGGAGATCCTTCGCAGCGATACTATCCTGCGCAGTTGTGAGCTTTTAACTGAGGTTATTTCCTGCGCAGCGAATATATCCTGCGCAGCTGGAACGGCGTATATATCCTGCTCAGCTGGGGGTTTACAGGTTTCTTTTCCACAAACCTCCGTCAAAAAAAGAGCCTGCAAATAGGCTGGTGCCACAAATTGCCAATGAAAGCCAGGTGAGTGATTGCAGATTATTGCTGCTGCTTTTCCATGAGTTTCCATGGTCAGCGGAGTAATATACGCCATACAAATTATTCACCACAAACATATTCGTTCCATCGGATATCAGGGATTTATATGGCCAATAAATATCCAGACCAGTGTTAGCAGCCGACCATGTATTCCCTCCATCAGAGGAAGAGAAAACGCCAAGATTTGTTGCTGCGAATAATTTTGAATTGTGTTCCAAAAAGGAATATGTATAATTAAGGTTCATATCAGGAATGAGACTCCAGTTCATTCCATTATCAACCGATTTGTACACACCCGTTCCAGCCTCACCTGCAAGCATAAAGCCATTTCCTGCATAAACAGAATATACAGTCCCACTTGATGAAATACCCGTGAGTGCTTCTGACCAACTGGAACCTGCATTTGAAGATACCCTGATTCCTGCTTGTTCTGTACCGGCGAGGATGTTAGATCCATTTACAGAAACACAATGCAGCGTTGCAAGCGGTCCATTTGTATTCCAGTTTCCACCACCTACAACTGTTGTATACACACCAAGAGATGTGCTTGCATAGATCAACCCGTTTGCATACGTAAGCGAGTTGATTTGTATGTCTGCTGCAAACCCGGAATTCATGGTTGCCCAAGTATTTCCCCCATCTGCAGATTTATATATTCCGCCTCCGGATATGGAGGCATAGACTTCATTAGATGCTCCAACGAGTGCATTAATACGCATGCGTGTGTTTCCTTTGATCCAGTTATTTCCGTTGTCGGTCGAAGAGAAGATTCCTTCTGTCCATGTTCCGGCAAAAAGTTTTGATCCTTCCAGTGCTAAATTATATACAGATGTATTCACTGGAATTCCTCCTGAAACGACAGTCCAGCTTCCACCACCATTAGTTGATTCGTAAAGTCCGTTCAAAGAAGTCCCGGCAAATAGTTTCGTGCCGCTTTTGAATAAACAAAGAATTCCTTTTCCAGTCATCCCTGATGTGGACCAGTTGATTCCGTTATCTGCAGAATGTACAACACCATTGCCGGTACCTGCATAGATATCATTTCCATCTGTAAGTAATGTATAAATAGGACTTGGAGATGTATAGACCGACGTCCAGCTTGTTCCATTGGAGTTCGATTTACTGATACGATAAGAGAGGGAGTTGCTTTCTCCTATGAATAATGTATTATTGTTTTTTGCCAGCGAAATGATATTTGTAGGGGAGAGATTAGAGGTGATATCACTCCAATTATTTCCACTATCGAGCGAAATGTAAATGCCATTGGCGCCGGCTGAATACATGGTGTCATTGGTTTGGAGTAAACAATAGACTGCATTGTATAGTGGTATTCCGTTGTTTGCCGGATTCCAGGTATGTCCATCGTCTGTTGATTTAAACAATGTATACCCCCCGCTATAAGATGGCATCGTTCCAATAAGGAGCAACCCGTTCTTTACAAATATTTCGTTGATCAACGAGCCGCCAACTGCAATTGATTCACCTTTTGACCATGTGTTACCATAGTCGCTTGAGATGTATAGATATCCATCTGCACCAACTGCATAAATTTTATTTCCTTCAGAACAGATTTCAATGAATGTGCCACCGGAAAGTGATGTTACTTCGCTCCAGCTTGGTTCTTCAGGGATTGGAATTTCGTCTTGGTGGTTGTCTTTTTTACAGGACAATAGGCTAATGAAAAGGAAGAATACTATTCCTGAGAGTAAAGATTTGTTTTTCATTTTGTAGGGAAGTAAAATTGTGAGATTTCACCAATAATGAAGACTAACATCCAGCCTTAAAGAAACTAGGAATAATTAAAAATAAAATTTTAAATACCAGGAACCTGGAAAAAGAGATACCTGAAACATTTGTTTATCGAAAGTAGCAATTATTTCATAAAAATGAAATTTCCAGAAATAGAAGAAAATACATATATGCGTATAGCGAGCAAAACTCCCGAATTATTTTGAAGGTAAAAAATAATACACTTTTGAAATTGGAGAATCTGATTTCAGGCAGGCATTTCATAATTATCCAAGGTAAGGGCCGGGAATTTTTGTAAATCTTGGCCAACGGTATTATGCCCAACGAATTTAGGGAGATTTATTGATGCAAAACCCTCTCTCGCCCCTGGGAATATTAGTTTGGATAGTATTCTTCAGAGCTGGTAAATCACAGTTCAGACAGTGTTAATATCACACAGTTTAAGGGCAAATGATCTTGCAGATCCTGCGCAGCGATACCATCCTTCGCAGGGGTGAGCTTTTAACTGGGATTATATGCTGCGCAGCGGAGGGAGCTTTTAACTGGAGCTATATCCTGTGTTGTGGGTTTTTACTGAGGCTAGATCCTGCGAAGCTAGGATATCACACAGTTTAAGAGAATCATTCACCGGTACTTTTTTATTTCAAAACATGATGCGCAAGCACTTTTTGAACTTCATAAACATCAACAGATTTATTAAATTGTTTTTTAATACTTGGATGTTCCTCACTCGAAATCCAGATCTTCAACTCAGCATCCAAGTCAAAGGTTCCGGCTGTTTCAACGCTGAATCTGGAAACACTTTTATAAGATATTGATTTATATTCTGTTTTTGAACCGGTTAATCCTTGTTTGTCAATTAAGATGAGTCTTTTTGTTGTGAAAATAAAAGTGTCACGAATAAGCTTAAAGCCCATCTCAAATTCTTCTCCGTCTGTTAATAGACGACCATAATTGCTGTTTAGTTCCTCCTTGGTTACCGTACCTGCATTGCCAAGTAATGCTGAAAATAGTCCCATAGTATTTGAAAGTGTTAAGGATTTTATTGAATTTTGATTTTAGTATCACACTTGCATAGTGAAAGTAGTTAATTAAAACTTAATCTTAGGGTCATTTCTATAAAGTTCATCTATAGATGTTCCATCTTTGTTTTTCCATTCCGTCCAGCCATTAGCTTGTCTTCCTAAAACTGCAGCTGCAGCAGTACTTGGTGAGCCAAAGATATAGTCTTCAGTAAATTTTAAAACGTTTCCATTCCGAATGAGTATTTTACTCTCAATCAATTTTTTTCGAGTACCAGTAACCCATGCGGTTGCTGATGGAGATTCCTCCATATTTGCTATTGAGTCTTTGAATACTACGAAACCATCATCAAGCATGTCGCCTTCTGCAGCAGCTAATTTACCTTTGCAAAAAAGTAATTCATTCTTTTTTATTGAAGTTTTTCGAATTTCTTCAAATATAGGAAAACCAAGCGTAGCTATAAGAATTTTTATTGTTTCATAATTGTCAAGTAAATCTGCTTCCATACTTTCTGTGATGTATGGCTTTGCCGGAGTTGATTGATTGTCTGTATCGTATCGCCCAATTTCATTTGCACTTTTTATACACAAGTATTCTAAATATTTTACATGTGATTTTGTAAAAGTATTTGATTTTGAAGAAATAACAACTGCATAATTCCAAAATTCCTTTGTTTTATTATGAGTCTTTATTCTTTCAAAACAATCTTCAGTTTCACCGATATATGAAATTGGTTTTGCTTTCTCTTCATCGCCACCGAAGAGAAAGTAAATTCCATATCTCCTAACTTCGTCCCTTGAACTTACTTCCACTAGTTTATTTCTAGGAATAAGAACTGCGGTTATCATTCGATTTGTAAGATCAGCGATTTTGATGCTGGTTGGGTTGCCGTCCGGTAAAAAGATCTGTATTGTTTGGGGTCTAACCATAATATTTCGTTTCAGTTTTAATTGTTTGGAAGCAAACATTCGTCCGAAGTCAATCCCAAAGGTGATGGAAATTAAACAATTTTATTGACTTTTTTCGGCCATTGATTATAACCAATGGAAGGGTCATTCGAATTATTCAATCTAATAAAATGAACCTCTTTTTGATTTACTTCCTCGTCGGTTGCTGTATCTGATTCCCAGATTATTTCTTTCCTCACAGTGAAATCTTTCTGTTGGGAACGAGTGAAGTCCTTTTCGATAGAATTACTGTTAGCACTTCCGAAATAGTTTAATGTGTTCGTTAAATCCTTGCCAATATAAATTTTTCCGTTTGGATACGTGATTTTGTAAATCACTTTCATGATGTGGGAAAAAAATTGTTAGAATACCTTAATCAATAAATCTCTCTGGACTAAACTAAACATTTTAAACAATACTTCCAATTTGAAAGCTGAAAAGCCTTATATAGTGGAAGAATATCACACAATTTATGGGCACAGGAATTTTGAGAAAGCCTTCGTAAGATTAGGTTCTTTCGCAACGGGGACCAAGTCCACTTCCGCACAGGTTTGCATTAAAGACTTGGCCAGCGGGTATCTATATAAATTTAATATAAAGTCTTTTGATTTTCAAACATTTATTTTATTATTTTGTGCAATTAGCATTGTTAGCTGTTCAAAAAAATGTATTCAACTACAAAACTGTATAGATTTAGAGAAACCCTATATTGGGTCATTTTCAAAGAGGAAATTCAATGAAAACAAATGCAATGTTTGAACGTCCATTCTCATTTAAAGGGAGAATTCGAAGGACTGAGTACGTGATAAGCACAGTAATATTTGTAATAACTTTTTTATTTATTCTAGTTACAAGCCAATTGTTTAAAGGTGGTGAGTTTTTATTTTTAGGAATGATTCCATTGCTATGGTTTATTTATGCTCAAGGAGTGAAGAGGTGTCATGACTTTGGAAAAAGTGACTCATATTTATTATTACCTTATTGTCACGTCAGAATGATTATTTCAGAAGGGGATAAAGGAGTTAATAAATTTGGACCAAATCCAAAGGAATCGCTATAGTAATTAATTTAAATTCTAATTCCAATTATACAAACATCATCTGTTTGCTCATTTTTCCCGCGCCAGTTTTCGAATGTCATAAAAATAATTTCCCTTTGTTCCTCCATTGATTTAGAATGGATTGAACTGAGCAATTCCTTTAGTGATTTGCGTTGAAATTTTTTATTCAATTCACCGCCAAACTGGTCGGCATAACCATCCGTAAACAAGTATAGTATATCGCCTTTTTCCAGTTGGATTGACTGATTTGTAAATGGCACAATATGACTGGATTTTCCAATTGACTGCTTGTTGGCTTTGTATTCTACGAGCTCTCCGTTAAGTTTAACTACCCACAATGGGTTGTTGGCGCCTGCCCATTGTAAATGACCGGTAGTTGTATTTAAAGCACAAAGTGATGCATCCATACCATCTTTTATTTCATCATTATCTGCATTGTTTAATGAAAAGGCCTGAACGACTAACTCGGTAACTTTATCTAAGATTTGTGCAGGCTGAGTGATAAAGAATTCACGAACAGTCCTATTTAGTGCGTTGTGACAAACAACGCTTACCATCGCTCCGGGTACTCCATGGCCTGTACAATCGCAAACTGCAAAAAACAAAGTGTCATCTGCACCTGGTGTTTCCATCCAATAAAAGTCACCGGCAACAATATCCTTAGGCAGATACAAAACAAAAGAATCATTTAGATATTTCTTTACAACACGCAGAGGTGGGAGGATCGTCGCTTGTATTCTAGTTGCATAAGTAATACTATCCAATATTTCGTGATTCTTTTCTTCGACAACTTTCTTTTGTTTGAGTATTTCACTTGTGGCGTTGCTAATTTTAATTTGCAGTGCGTTGTTAGCAAGCTTTAGTCTATGAGCGTTCAGTCGCAGAATTGACCAGATGAATAGTGAAAATAATATAACATAGCAGACATAAGCAATTGTTGAACTATACCAAGGAGGTCGAACAACAAAATTAAAGCCGATTTCCGGTGACCAAACCTCTGAATCACCTTTACTCCGAACCTCAAATCTGTATGTACCAGCAGGGATATTTGTAAATTCCTTAATTTCATTTTTTGTTGACAAACTCCAAAGTGAATCCCTGCCCAAAATGCGTGTTTGATAAACTATTTTAGATTGGTTAAATTTCTCGATTGCAATATAATTGACAATAAAAATATCTCCATTATTAATAGTATAATCACTGTCAATATCCAGTTCTTTTGTATTATTGGTTATTGCACTAAAGCTCAGAGCTGGAAATGTTAACGGGCAAGAATTCAAATCGATGGTAACCATAACGGAAGACCACCCTGTTAGATAGAGCTTTTTGCCAATTACTTTAGCCGACCAGATGTAACCAAAGTTTTCTCCAAGATTTTTTATGAAGTAAAAATTTCCTATCTCTTTATTGTAGCGATATATTTTTGTATCGGTAAAATAAATCAGTTCATCGCTTTCGTTTAGGCAATCAGCAATGTCAAATGTGTTTGTAGGAACTGAATCAGGAAGAGGATAGGCTATAAAATTTCCTTTTTGATAGACTAATATTTCTTTAATAAAATTTGCATTTTTATTTCCACTGAGATAAATCCGATTGTTGTTATCTTGAAAAATTAAATCATCCTGCGCATGCTTTGGATAACGTAATGTGTCAAGTAAAAATAGTTTTCCATCTTGTATCCATCCTGTTTGTCGACCTTTTTGAAAATATACAATTTTACCTGTTTGCCCGATAGTGTTTATTTTACCTGTTGGGATTCCGGATATTTCAGAGGGAGCTGAATTTTTGAGTGGATTCCAGACTAAAATTCTGTCATCCACTGTGTTCAAATATATTTCCCCGCTATTTCCAGAAAATATATTGATCGATTTGCTTTTTTTGTCCAATGGAAATATACTGATTTTGTTACCTAGTAAATACTTTACAGTTTGCGAATCTGCTAATATGAAGGAGCCTTTATAGTCTAAATCAGGTGCAAAATAGGATGATAGAGAAGTTTTATAAATATCTTCTCTGCCGCTTTGAAGAAGATGGGTTATGGTCGTATCATTTTCTGAATAGGTCCAGATGTTACTGATATTCATACACCCAATGTTTATTTCACGATTAGTCGCTGCAGTGAATATTTTATTTTTATACAAGTAAATATTTGGACTTCCTCTCTTGAAGTTATTAAAAAATAAAAATATAGATGAATCCGTTTTATTGTATTCAAGAATCTGGGCGCCATTTACTCCATTTGGCAGAACGATTATTGTGGAGTTTTCAGAAATTGATATTTGCGTGGAAAGTTGTTTTTGCCATTTATGGGCCCAAAAAATATTATTGGAAGCTTTTTGAAATAGAATTTTATTTAATGCATCGTTTGAATATAGACTGTCCAGTTTAATGATGTGATTTGTTTTTATCGAATAGCAGTTATCGTCATGAACCGCATCGGTTAGCCAAATTTCATCTTTTACATTTATAGACTGGAGATAATCGGTGTTTATACTTTCAGGATATATATAACATGATTTATTATTACCAAAATCAGAAATTGTTTTGGGGCGATCGCGATATAAGACGGACATCCCATTTTGGACTTTGGATGATAAATATAAATTTCCCTTTGAGTCGCTTCCGAAGTATTGCTCAAATTTGGGATTTAAATAGCTGATTTTACCTAATGAATCACAAAACAAAAATGCTGAATCGCCTTGAAAAAACAAACCTCCTTGCATGGATGCCCATGAATAAATATTATCATGAATAGAGTATTCTTTAATTATATTTGGAGTTGAAAAATAATGATTGGTACGAAAAATATGTGTAAAACCATCAAAATTATTATAGCTTCCCCACCACATATACCCAAGTGAATCACAGATACAAAATGCTTTTACACATTTTTCATTGTATGTTGCACAATCTTTTATTCTCTCATAGATATTAACGGAGTGTTTTTCCGGCAATGGTATCAATTTGTATTTACCTGCGATGTTTCTGGCAATCATGGTCTCTTTGGCTGTTATAATCCATAAGTTATTTTGTTTATCGAATGTTATCGCTATTATGGTGTCAGATGAAAGACCGCTTTCCCTGCCAAACATATGGACAGGTTTTCCATTTAGCATCTTGTAGATTCCTTGATTAGAGCCATACCAAACAACATTATCTCTATCGTTTATCAAACTTGTCACTTTATTTCCAAACATGTGAGCCATTGAGCTGTTTCCGCAAGTAAATGGAAGAAACTGTTTTCCATCATATCTGTACAGGTCATTACTAACGTTCGAGGTAGGAATAAACCAGGTATATCCCTGTTTATCAGTCAAGCAATACGAAAAAGAGTGAATGCCATCTTCGGAAGTAAATGTTTTTACTTTCAAATCAAACTGTGCGGAAACTTGTGAAACAGCACTGAGAAGTAAGGCTATTGTAATGGAAAATTGAAAAAATAATTTGTTTGTCATATGGAAATATTGAAGTCATGTTTGTTAAAGCACCTCAGGGATATTTAGTTTCAAGGAGTTTATGGCAACCAAAATTCATGATATTAACGTATTTGATATCTGTTTTGTCGATAAATCCCGATTGCATTTATGACAGATACTTGGGTCGGTAAAAAATGAAACAATTAAATTTTATATGTCCACCACAATAGAACAATGCCAATGATTAAACTGATAATCATGACAGGAATTATATTTTTTGAAGTTCGGATTTTGTCATTTGGGATCCTCATCATTGCAATTCGAATTGCGAAAACACTAAGAAGAATAATAATGCTAGCAATTATTTTTAAAATTGTCATTGTGTTTTTACTTTAGCTGAAGCATAGTTATCTTAATGCTCTTAGGTATATCATGCGAGCCAGTGATTCCTCAAAGCTGGAGAAGAGGTAAATCGTTCCATTTTGAGCTATGGTTTCAATCGGAGAAACGTTTTCTCCGAAATTGTACTCCAATACCCAGATTTATATTTTGAAACAGCAACTCCTGTGCTGGTTTGCGACCCAATAAAAGTTCCTTGAAAAGTATCTACTACAAATCCGACATGACCATGGCTCCAATAGATTAGATCACTTTTTGCTGGGCTCTGTGTTTTTAAATCAATTGTATTAAAAAGTGTTGATGCTTTTAGGCCTGCAGAACCTAAATCAGGTATGGTTAGTTGGGGCTTGATTTTGCGAAGAACATTAATAACAAATCTTGAACAATCCAATGGTTTGTTGTCATTTATTGTTCCCTCCTTACTGCCAAATCTGTATGGTGTTGAAATGTAGAAGGAGGCTTCTATTACGATGCTATCTCCAAGTGGAATTGCTTCGTAATTTAAATTAAGATTTCGGTCAATGATGGATGGCATAATTATCTTTTTAAAGGGTATTAAATTATGTGAATTGCACTTGGATTTTTTTCAGAATTCATCGAAAACGTGGTCAATCTAGGTTACTTCACAATAATAATATTAATTAATTCTTCTAACAAATATTAATCTAGGTTGAGAGCCAGGCTTAGTTATATCTCACCCCCTCCCGCAACCTAGCCCCGGCCGAAAGGAGGTACGACTGAAGGACGGGTAGGGCGAAGGATGCGGAGGAGGCTGGATCGCTCCAAGTTTTGTTTCGCGCAAACCTACCTGATCGGTAGGCAGGGTCGCAGACCTATCCTTACGGCAGGCAAGGTGCGAAAGAGGTGATTCTCCGGTTCCCGAATTTGCCGTATCTTTAAATGCTCTAAACAGGAATTTTACGAATGATTTTTATAAATTGAACTGGGACTAGTTTGCTTGTATTCTATTGAAATGCAGTATTATACAAATTAACTTCTGGCCATTCAATTCAAATTCTGTAAATCGATTGTTTAACAAATTATGCCCATTTCCCCCACATACCAAGCCCGTTTCGACACGCTTAAAACCGCGGTGTTGATCCCGACCTATAACAACGCTTCGGCTTTGGCCGGGGTGATTGAAGGGGTCTTGGGGTTTACGTCGAATGTGATTGTGGTGAATGATGGTTCGAGTGATGGAACGCGGGAGGTCCTGGAGAAATTTCCGGGACTTAGGTGTATTCATTTTCCGGAAAATGTTGGAAAGGGTTGGGCGCTGCGGAAGGGTTTTGAGGCAGCGGTGGAAGCGGGGTATTCGTATGTGATCACACTGGATTCAGACGGACAACATGCGGCGAAGGATTTGCCGGCTTTTTTGGATGAGATCGAAAAAAATCCGGATGCGATTATTATTGGTGCGCGCAATATGCAGCAAACGGATGTGCCGGGGAAAAGTAGTTTCGGGCATAAGTTTTCGAATTTTTGGTTTCGTGTGGAGACGGGAATCAAGGCGCCGGATACGCAGAGTGGTTATCGCTTGTATCCTGTGCAGCGTTTGAAAGCGATGTATTGGTTTACGAAAAAATATGAGTTTGAAATAGAGGTCATCGTGCGTGCGGCATGGAAAGGGATCGCGATCAATTTTGTGAATATCGATGTGTATTATCCTCCTGCGGAAAGACGCATCACGCATTTCCGGCCCTTTCAGGATTTCTCGCGCATCTCGGTGCTC
>Ga0138256_10003467_pt1 | contig 16759 bp, 14 predicted proteins | sample KNB2016incub_MG_FD_105486 | JGI IMG/M metagenome (GOLD analysis project Ga0138256, IMG submission 105486) | Active sludge microbial communities from wastewater in Klosterneuburg, Austria - KNB2014incub_MG | ecosystem: Engineered > WWTP > Activated sludge > Unclassified | place: Austria... | reverse complement strand
TGAATCGATAAATTCACTATACGGCCTGCCCTTCCCGGCCGCAACCGCCCGGAGCCGCCTCCCATGACCGCCCCGCGAAAGCCCCCGAAAAGCGACCCGCTCTACGTCGCCTCGCTGGAGAAGGGCCTGAACGTGCTGGGCGCCTTCTCCACCGGGCAGCAGCACATGAACCTGCGCGAGATCGCCGAGGCGTGCGGCACGGACAAGAGCACGGCGCAGCGCTTCACGCACACGCTCGCGAAGCTGGGCTACCTGGAGAAGTGCGCGAAGACGAAGCGCTTCTCGCTGGGCAAGCGCGTGCTGGAGCTTTCGTTCAACTACCTGCGCGCCAACGCCCTGGTGGAAGCGGCCTCGCCCGTGCTGATCGAGCTGCAGCGCGCGACCGGCGAGCGGGTGAACCTGAGCCTCTTCGACGACCTCACGATCCTCTACGCCATCCGGCAGTCGAGCAAGCGGGAGTACTACTTCTCCACGCTCATCGGGCGGCGCATGCCCACCTGGTCGTCGTCGGGGGGGCGCGCGATGCTGGCGGCCCTGCCCAAGGCGGAAGTGAACGACATCCTGAAGCGCTCGGATCTCAAGCCCCTCACGCCGCGCACCATCCACGACCCCGCGGGCATCCGGAAGAAGATCGCGGAAGCGCAGCAGAAGGGCTACGCCCTCACCGTGGAGGAAGGCGTGATGGGCGAGGTGGTGGTGGGGTCCGCCATCATCGATGCGGACGGGCGTCCGGCGGCGGCGATCCATATCGCGGGGTCGCTGGGCGAATGGACCGCGGACAAGTTCGAGCGGAAATTCGGACCGCTGCTGGCGGAGACGGCCCAGCGGCTGAGCCACCACCGCTTCCCGAACCGCTAGGGCGCCCTTCGCAGCGTCACCACGGCATCGAGCCCGCCGAGCGCGCTCTCGCGCAGCTCCACCCGCCCGCGGTGCAGTTCCACGATGCGCGCCACGATCGCGAGGCCGAGGCCCGCGCCGCGGCTGGGCCCTTCGCTGTAGAAGCGCTCGAACACGCGCTCGCGCTGCTCGGCCGGCACGCCGGGCCCGCTGTCCTCGACGTGGATCTCGACGCAATCGCCTCCCGCCACGAGCCGCACCTGCACGCGCCCGGCCGGCGGCGAATGGCGGACGGCGTTGCTGATGAGGTTCTGCAGCAGGATCTGCATCGCCTGCTCGTCGACGCTCGCACGGTGGTCCGCCGATTCCTCGGCGAGCAGCATGATCTCGAGCCCGCGATCGAGCACGAGGGGGCTCAGCTCCGCGATCTCGTTGCGAACCACCGGGAGCAGGTCCGCCGTCACCGGCTTCAGGTCCGATGCGCCCGGTTCCAGTCGGGCGAGCGCGAGGAGCTGTTCCACCAGCCGCGTGGCCCGCGAGACGCTGCGGTCGAGCTGGCGCAAGGCCGCCTCGCGGTCCGACAGGTCCGCGGCGTGCACCGCGTTGTCGGCCTGCACGCGCAGCACCGCGAGCGGCGTGCGCAGTTCGTGCGCGGCGTAGGACAGGAAACGCTTCTCGCGCTCCAGCAGCTCCGTCACGTTCGCGAGCAGGCGGTTGAGGGATGCCGCCACGGGCTCCAGTTCGTCCGGCAGTCGATCGAGCACGAGCGGCGCCAGGTCCGTGGGCTCGCGCGACTTGAGCCGCTGCGTCATCTGCGCCAGCGGGCGCAGCGTCCAGCCGACCACGAGCCACACCAGCAACGCCACGAGCGGAACGCCGACGAGTTCCGGCACCATGCTGCGGAAGGCGATGTTCGTGGCCAGCTCGCCGCGCACGTCGTCGCGGTCGCCCACGAGGATCCAGTGGCCGCTGGGCGGGTTGTCCAGGAGGAAGATGTTCCAGCGCGAGCCGTCGATGACGGCGTCGTGGAAGCCCGCCGGGGTGCCGAGCAGCGTGGCGGCGGCCCCGGCCAACTCGTGCCCGTGTTCGCCCGGCCCGCGCCGGCCCGTGATTCTCAGGTCGCGGAAGTGCGCGAGGGGCGCGCTGGCCGAATGCACGAGCGCCTCGCCCTTCGCATCGAAGACGGCGAAGGCGAGCTTGCCTTCGTATTCGTGCGAGAAGCGCCGCGGCCTGCCCTGCGTGTCCACGGGCGAGGCCGCCCGGTCGAGCGCCGATTGCAGGATCCTCGCGGTGTCGGCATTCATCTCGCGGCCCGCGAGCCCCGCGACGAACCGCGCGGACTGCAGGAGCTGCGCATCGAGGATCTCCTCGATCTCGTGCTGCGCATCGCGATAGCTCCACACCGCCATCAGCGCGAGGAGCGCCGAGAGCACCCCGATGAGCAGCAGCAGGATGCGCCCGCGCAGCGAGCGGATCACGCCTTGTCCACGCGGTAGCCCACGCCGCGCACCGTCCGGATGAGCTCCGGGAAGAACTTCCGGCGCAGGTGGTGGATGTGCACGTCGATGGCGTTGCTCTCGGCCGCATCCTCCCAGCCGTAGAGCGCCTCCTCGAGCTTCTCGCGCGTGAAGACGCGGCCGGGCTGCGAGAGGAGCTGGTGCAGCACGAGATATTCCTTGCGCGGCAGGCTCACGGGCTGGCCCCGGTAGCTCACGTCCTGCGTGGCCGGGTCGAGCCTCACGCCGTGCAGCTCGAGCACGGGCTGGGGCCGGCTGAGGCTGCGGCGAAGCAGCGCCCGCAGCCGCGCCTTGAGCTCGTCCACCTCGAAGGGTTTCACCAGGTAATCATCGGCGCCGGCATCCAGGCCCGCGATGCGATCGCTCGTGGCATCGCGCGCGGTGAGCACCAGGACAGGCATCGGGTTGGCGCCGGCGCGAAGCTGGCGCAGGACGTCGAGGCCATCGACCTTGGGAAGGCCCAGGTCGAGGATGGCCACGTCGAAGGTTTCGCTCGCGAGCGCATGCACCGCGCTCGCCCCGTCCTTCAGCCAGTCGACCGTGTAGCCGTCGCCCTTCAGGGCGACGCGGATGCCTTCGCCGAGATCCTCGTCGTCCTCCACCAGCAGAAGCCGCATGACGCCACGCCTCCCATCGGGCTGGAGGAGGGATTCCTCAGCCCAGCTTCGCCTGCACCGTCTTCAGCAACTGCCGGGCTTCGTCCCGGCGACCGGCATCCGCGCTGGCGCGGCCCGGCCGATCCGCCGCGGCGAGCGCCTTCTCCAGCGCCACCTTGGCCTCCGCGAAGCGCTTCTGGCGCTGCAGGAAATCGCCGTAGAAATAGTTCGAGTCGATGCCGTCCGGGTTGAGGGCGAGGGCCTGCTTGAGCAACGCCTCGGCCTTCTTGTCGTCGCCGAAACCGATCGGCCAACCCGGCACTTGATAATACAGGCTGCCCAGGCTGGTATAGGCGGAGCCCTGCAGGGCTTTCGCGTCGAGCTGCATGGCCTGCTCGAGCTCGCCCTTGGCCTGCTTCACGAGGTCGAGGGCTCCCAGGCCGCCCTTGGCCCCCGCCCACGTGCTGAGCACGATGGCCTTCCAGATGTGCAGCTCGGCCGCCTTCGGCTCCGCCGCGACGGCGCGGTCGGCTTCCTGGGCGAGTTCGGCGAAGGCCGCCTCGCGGCTCGCCGCCGGCATCTTGTAGTGAATCTCGGCCCAGCGACCCTGGATGCGCTCGAGCTGCTGCGCGCTGGATTCGGTGAGGGCCAGCGCGGGGATGCTCGCGGCGGCGATGAGGCACAGGGCGATACGGCGGACGGTCGTTTTCATGCGGTCTTCTCCGGGATGTCGGTGCGGGCGAAATGCTGGATGGTGGGGAGCTGCTTGCGAAGCGCCTGGTCCACGAGGCGCGGCAGCAGGCCGTTCAGCTTCACGAATAGCTTCTCGGGCCAGCCGAAGTAGAGTTCCTCGCGCTCGCGGCCGATGGCTTCGACGATGCGGGCGGCCACGAAGGCGGGATCGTCCATGGCGACGTTGAGCTTCCGGTTCATGGCGACCACCGGGGCGGCGTTCATCGCCGTCTTCGTCGCGCGCGGCGCGATGTAGAGCACCTTCACGCGCGTGTCGGCCAGTTCGCGGCGAAGCGCCTCGGAAAACCCGCGCACGGCGAACTTGCTCGCGCAGTAGGCGGCGAAGCCCGGGTAACCGATGGAGCCGAAGGTGGAGCCGACGTTCACCACGAGGGCGGTCGGCTCCCGGCGCAGCATCGGCAGGAGGCGGTGCGTGAGCTGCAGGTTGGCGGTGACGTTGAGCTCCAGCAGGTCCGCGATCGATTCCTCGTCCTGCTGCTCGAGCATCGTGAAGCGGTTGATGCCCGCGGCGTTGATGAGGCAATTGACGCCGCCCGCGAGACGCACGGCATCTTCCACCGCGTCGCGGCCTTCGCGCCGGCGCAGGTCCGCGGTCACGACGGTGACCTGGTTCGGATAGCGCCGCGCGATGGCGTCCAGGGAGGCGGCGTCGCGGCCGGCGACGATCAGCTTCGCGCCCGCGGCGCACAGCTGCTCGGCCAGGGGCTGGCCGATGCCGCCGCTCGCGCCGGTGAGGAGGGCCCGCGTGTCGGGGAGTTTCATGGGGATGTCCTCAGTGGGTCGGGGTGAGGGTGCGGAACATGTCGCCGTACAGGCGATAGACCACGCGCGCGGTGTGGACGACGGCCTCGCGGTCCTCGTCCCGGTCGAGCCGCTTCATGAGCCCTTCGAACATCTTCATGTGCTCGATGTCGAGGCTGCCGTGGGAGGTGAGGTAGCTGAAGGCCTGCGGGGGCAGTTTCAGGCGCTCCTGGATGATGCCGGCCGCCTGCGTGGCGAGCGCCGTGCTGGTGCCTTCGAGCACGTTCACCATGCCGAAGAAGCTCACCGGGTTGTGGCGCGCGATGCGGTCGTGGACGTAACTCACCATCAGCTCGGTGGGCAACGCCGGGGCGCCGTGGCGCACGGCCTCGGCATCGCCGCCGCAGGCCCTGATGTCGTTCAGGATCCACTGCTCGTGGCCGGTCTCCTCCTCGATGTATTCGGCGATGGCCGAGCGCAGCCACTCGAGCCGCTCGGGCAGGCGGGCGCCGCAGGCCATGAGCAGCGGCACCGTGTGTTTCACGTGGTGGTAGGCCTGCGTGAGGAAGGCGATGTAGGTTTCCCGGGTGACGTCGCCGGCCATGGCCTGGCCGATGACGGGCGCGGAGAGCAGGTACGCGCGATCGCGCGAGGTCTGGTCCTGGAGGCGGGTGAAGAAATTCATGCGGAAATCTCGGTGGGGAAATGGGTGGCGGCGAGCGCGTCGCGGCGCAGGCGGCCATTGGGCGTGGCGAGTCCGTTGGCCTGCGTGAAGGGTTCGCGCGCCCGAACCCATCGGTGGACGCGGGCGTAATCCGGCAGGCGCTCGTTGACGCGGTCGACGGCGGCCTGGAGGTCGGCGTCGGATACGCCCTCGCCGCGGGGCACCAGCACCGCGACGTTCTCCGCCCGCGCCTCGCCGTGCAGCCACGCCTGCGCGATGGGCGATTGCAGGACGAGCTCGGCTTCGACCCACTCCGGATTCACGTTGCGGCCGTAGGCGGTGATGAACATGCTCTTGCGGCGGCCGATGAGCGTCACGAAGCCGTTCTCGACCGTGCCCAGGTCGCCCGTGGCGAGCCAGTCGTCGCCGTGCGGCGCCTCGCCCACGTAACCGAGCAGGCGCGAGCCGCGCACGTGGATCTCGCCGTCGTCGGCCACGCGAAGCTCCACGTGCGGCAGCGGCCGGCCCACGGTGCCGATGCGGCGCGCCTGCGGGGTATTGAGGCACGCGACCGACGCGCATTCGGAGAGGCCGTAGCCCTCGTAGACGGGCAACCCCAGGGTATCGGCGCGATGCAGGAGCGCGGGGGAAACGCGCGCGCCGCCGACCGCGATGAACCGCAGGCTCGGGGGCGGGCGATGCCCCGCTTCGGCGGCCGCGACGAGCGCGAGCAGCAGTTGCGGCAGGAGGATCACGCTGTGGGGCCGGCTTTCGTTCAGCACGCGAAGGAACTGGCCGACGTCGAATCCGCTCGCGCCCTTCAGGCCGATCTCCTGCATCGGGCGCAGGTCGACGCAGGCGCCCTTGAGAAGCGGAGCGTAGAGGCCCGCCACGTTCTCGAGCAGCGTGGCGAGGGGCAGCACGCACAGGTGATGGCGGATATCCAGCGCCGCACTCGCCTTGTGCACGCTGTCGGCGACGGCGAGAAGCGACTTCGCGTCGAGGCATACGCCCTTGGGGTTCCCCGTGGTGCCGGACGTGTAGGTGATCTTCCGGGTGCCTTCGGGGAGCGGAGCCGCCTGCGCCACGGCACGCTTCCACACGCCCGGGGAATGGCACTCGAAGCCGGCCGCGCCTTGCGGCGGCTCGGCGCCGATGCAGGTGTCCACGCCCGCGCTCTCCAGCACGTGGACCTTCTGCGCCGGGGAGAAGAAGCCCGGCACCGGCACGCAGATGCGCCCGCTGAACAGGAGCGCGAGATCCCAGGCCGCCCACTCGATGCCGTTGTCGAGCGCGAGGGCCACGCGGGTGGCGCCGCTCTCGTCCAGAAGCACCATGCGGCGCACGATCGCGTTCACGAGCGCGCCGCAAGTCACGACGGCGTCGCCGGTCTTCAGCGCGGGCCGGTCGGCGTCCTCGCGCAGGGCGAGCCAGAGCGCCTCAACGGACGGCATCGCGATCGCCTCCGGCGAGCGCCGCCAGCACGCGGCAACCCACGGGGATCTCGCCCACCATCACTTGCGGGCGCAGGTCGTAGTAACGGCCCCAGGCCGATCGCTGGGCACCGACGCGCGCCGGATCGGCCGAGGCGATGCGGGTGAGGGGAAGGCCCAGCCGCTGGAAGCTGTTGAGGAGCGCGGGCGTGCCGGTGAAGGCCACCCAGCGGAAGCCGCCGTGCGAGAGCCAGCCCGAGAGTTCCACGATGAGCCGGCGGGCCGTGCCGCGGCCATCGGCGGCGAGGTTCCCGACCTCCACGATCTCGTCGCGAACGACGCCCGGGCCGAAGAGCGGGCGGATGGCCTGCTCGATGGGGCCGTCGAGGTACTGTTCGAGGAAGAGCGCGCCCTCGCCCGCCCCGCGCAGGCCGACGGCGCCGTGGAGGACACCGTCCTCGGCCTGCAGGCCCAGCAGGTTCGGCATGAAATGCGTGACCCGCGCCGCGTGCTGCTCCGAGAAGCGCCGCTGGATGTAGGCTTCCACGGTGCGGCGCGGCGATCCCGCGAGGACGGGCACGAGGCGCAGGCCCGGGCTCCCGGTCGGCGCGAGGGCGCTGGGTTCCGACGGTGTTTCCATGCAGAATTCCCGCGCTTGCGCCTTCATGGGGGCCGGGTTCGAAAGGGAGCCAGCCGCCATGCTGCGGGCGGATCATTAGCGGAACATTAAGAGGACCCCATGCCGGCCAAAGCCCCCCCGAAGTCGCTCCACGCCACCCCCGCCGACACGACCGAGGCCGTCGAGGCCTTCATGGCGGCCCTGGATCATCCCCACAAGGCCGCGGTGGAAGCGGTGCGGAAGGCCATCCTCGGCGCCGACAAGTCCATCCGGGAGGGCGTGAAGTGGAACGCACCCAGTTTCCGGACCACCGAGTACTTCGCGACCGTCAACCTGCGCGCGAAGGAAGGCATCCAGGTCGTGATGCACCTGGGCGCCAAGGTGAGGGCCTTGCCGGCCGGGGGCGTGAAGATCGAGGACCCGGAGGGAATGCTCAAGTGGCTCGCGAAGGACCGGGCGATCGTCACTTTCGCCGACGGTGCCGATGTCACGCGCCGGAAAGGTGCATTCCAGCGGATCGTCCAAGCCTGGATCGAAAATGGGGACAGGTGAATTTGGGGACAGGTGAAAAATACACCTGTCCCCGATTGCACCTGTCCCCACCAGGATGCGCGACTTGCGGGATATCAAGGCACCAGCACGGGCGACTTTTCAACGGCAACTCGCGGGAGTACCTTCGGCCTTCACTGACACCCGTTAAGGCGTGGCGCCCGTTGAAACCTGCTGAATCCCGACCCGGGCGACACGACGCGCCGGCGCCCGCCGTGGCCTGACGGCCGGGCCTTCGCTCTTTCCATGCCGACCCGCGCCCCCCGCAAGAAACCGCCGCGCCCGCGCAAGGCAAAGCCGCCCGCTTTCGCCGGCCACGTCGTTTGCATCGGCGCCTCCGCCGGGGGCCTGGACGCGCTCGAGCGTTTCTTCAAGACCTGTCCCCGGGACGTCGGCGCTGCCTTCGTCGTGATCCAGCATCTCTCGCCGGATCACAAGAGCATGATGAGCAACCTGCTCGCGCGGTACACGGCCATGCCCGTCGTCATGGTCGAGGACGCGATGGCGATCGAGGCGAACTGCGTCTACCTGATCCCACCCGGCGCGATCATGCACATCACGGCGGGGCACCTGCACCTCACGCCCAAGAGCCCCCGCGGACTCTCGCTGCCCATCGACATCTTCTTTTCCTCGCTCGCCGAGGTCTACGGCGCGCGCGCGGTCGGCGTGATCCTCTCCGGCACGGGAACGGACGGCACCCGCGGCGCGGAGGCGATCGAGAACGTCGGCGGCTTCCTCATGGCGCAGGATCCGGAGACCGCCAAGTTCGACGGCATGCCGCGCAGCGCCATCGCCACCGGGTTCATGGATGCCGTCCTCACCGCCGAGGACCTCCCCGGCCGCCTCGTGGCCCACGTGCAGAACCTGCCTGTCGCGGCGCCCCCGCCGCCCGAGGCGCCCGTGGTGGAACACGCGCGCATGTCGATCCCGGAGCTCACGGCCGCCATCCTGCAGCGCCTGCACCGGCTGGGCGGCATCGATTTCGCCGACTACAAGCCGGCCACCGTCATTCGCCGCATCGAGCGGCGCATGCAGGTGCGCTTCACCCCGGGCCTGCACCAGTACCTCGACCTGCTCGACCGCGACCCGTCCGAGGTGCTCACCCTGCGCCGCGAGATGCTGATCTCCGTGACCAGCTTCTTCCGCGACCCGGAAGCCTTCCAGACGCTCTACGACAAGGTCATCACCCCGATGGTGGCCGACGCCGACTCGGGCGATACGCTGCGGGCGTGGACCGCCGGCGTGGCGACCGGCGAGGAGGCCTACACGATCGCGATGCTGTTCATCGAGGCCTTCGAAGAGCAGCGGCGCTGGCTGAACCTCAAGATCTTCGCCACCGACGCCGACCCGCAGTGCGTCGAGAAGGCGAGTGCCGGGCTGTACCCGGAATCCGCCGCCGCCGAGTTGTCCGCCGAGCGCCTGGGCCGGTTCTTCGTGAAGAAGAAGGGCGGGTACGAAGTGAAGGCCGAATTGCGCCAGTGCATCGTCTTCGCCCGCCACAACCTGCTCTCGGACCCGCCCTTCACGCGGATGGACATCGTGGCGTGCCGGAACACCCTCATCTACTTCCGCCCGGGCGCGCAGGAGCGGGCCCTGCGGTCGTTGCAGTTCGCCGTGAAGGAAGGCGGCGCCCTGCTGCTGGGTTCGAGCGAATCCCTCTCGACCGCCACCGACGGCCTCAAGGCGATCAGCGTGCGGCACAAGATCTTCCGCCGCATCGGCCCGACGGCGCCGCCCCTCACCAACAGCCGCGCGAGCCTGCCGCTGCCCAGGGGCACGGGTGGCCCCGTTGCCGTGCCGGCCCCGCGGCGACTCTCCGAAAGCGCGGTCCTCGCGGACGCCGGCATCGCCGCGCTGCTCGAGCGCTTCGCACCCCCGGCGATGATCGTGAACGCGGCCCACGAGGCCGTGCACCTCTACGGGCAGGTCGGCCGATACCTCAAGCCGCGCGAGGGCAGCGCCAGCCTCGCGATCCCGCGCCTGCTCCCCGAGCCCCTGGTGCCCGTCGCTTCGGCCCTCCTCTTCAAGGCGAGCCGCGACCGCACCTGCCTCACCTCCGACGCCGTCGACATCCGCGCGGCCGATGGCGAGCGGGTCGCCGTGCGGCTCTCGGCCCAGCCGCTCGACGGGCAGGAGGGCATGTGCCTGCTCTCGTTCCAGGCCGGTCCGTCGCACGCCCTCACCGAGGAAAGCGCGGTGGACGTGGACGCCGAGACGATGGCGCGCATCGGGCACCTGGAGCGCGAGCTGGCCGCCACCCGCGAAAGCCTGCAGGCCACCATCGAGGAGCTGGAGACTTCCAACGAGGAACTCCAGGCGACCAACGAGGAGCTCATGGCCTCCAACGAGGAGCTGCAGAGCTCCAACGAGGAGCTCCAGTCGGTCAACGAGGAGATGAACACCGTCAACGCGGAATACCTGGAGAAGGTGCAGATCCTCAACCGCCTGAACGCCGACCTCGACAGCCTGGCCAAGGCCGCGGGGCTCGCGACGGTGTTCGTCGATTCGCACCTGCTCGTCCGGCGCTTCAGCCCGGATGCGACGCGCCTCTTCCGGCTGCGCGAGACCGACGTCGGCCGCCGCCTGGACGACATCCAGCACGAGCTCGCCTACCCCGACCTGATCGGCGACCTCGAGCGGACCCTGCAGTCGGACCACATGATCGAGCACGAGGTGAAGACGAACGACGGCCGGCGCATCCACCTCGCGCGCATCCTGCCGTACCTCGTGCCCTCGACGGGCGAGCGCGGCGCCGTGGCCACCTTCGTCGAGGTTACCGCCTACCACGACGCGAAGCGCCTGCAGGCGATCATCGACGCGCTGCCCGAGCACATCGCCGTCGTCGACCCGGCGGGCACGATCGTGCTCGTGAACGCCGCGTGGCGGCACTTCGCGCGCGCCAACGGTGACCGCGACCTGGGCCGCTCGGGCATCGGCGTCAACTACTTCGAAGTCTGCCAAACCGGCGAGGAGGGCGACGGCGAGATCGCCCGCGAGGCCGCCCGGGGCATTCGTGGCGTGCTCGAGGGCACGCTGCCGCGCTACAGCCTCGAGTACCCGTGCCATTCGCCCGACGAGGAGCGCTGGTTCATGCTGAACGCGGCGCCCGTGAACAGCGAGCCGTTCGGGGCGGTGATCAGCCACATCGACATCTCCGCCTGGCGGGCAAGGCGGCGGAAGTGACCGAGCGCAAGGTGAACCTGGCCGAGCTGCGCCGACGGGCGGAACGCGCCCTCGCGGGAACGACGGATCCCGCCGGCGGTGCCTCGTCCGCACCCACCGCGGCCGACGTGCAGCACCTGGTCGAGGAGCTGCGCATCTACCAGACCGAACTCGAGATCCAGAACCAGGAGCTTCGCCAGAGCCAGTCGAGCCTTTCGCTCGCCTTGGAGAAGTACCGGTCGCTCTTCGAGTTCCTGCCCTTGCCGGCCGTCCTGGTGGACGACAACGGGTACCTCCTCGAGAGCAACCGGCGCGCCCAGGCCTTCCTCGGCCTGCGGACCACCTTGCGCCAGGAGCGCTACGCGCTCGCCCTGTTCCTCGACGGGCCCGGGCGCTTCCAGTTCCAGGCGGCGCTGAAGGAGCCCGCGACCGCCGGGCCGATCGTGGTCGCGCCTGCCGGCGTGCGCGGCGGCGAAGGCGAGATGATCCCCTGCGAGATCCACATGCTGCGCCTGGGCGAGGAAGGCGTGCCCGCGAAGGAATTCCTCGCGATGTTCGTCGACAAGCGCCACGAGGCGATGCTGGAAACGAAGTCGAAGGACCTCGAGGTGGCCCGGTCCGCCGCCGAGGCGGCGAACCGCGCGAAGACCTCGTTCCTGTCGGTCGCGAGCCACGAATTGCGCACGCCGATGAACGGCGTCATGGGGCTGCTCGCGCTCATCAAGCGCAAGACCACCGACCCCGCCCTGCGGGACCACCTCGACAAGGCGGATCGCGCCTCGCGGCAGCTGCTCGGCGTCATCAACGACGTGCTCGACATCACGCGCATCGAGTCGAACCAGCTCCACCTGGCGAGCGAGGCCTTCGACCTGCACGACATCCGCATCCACCTGCTCGACGCGGTGGCGGGCCTCGCCTCGGACGACGGGCCGTCGCTTTCCTGGCGCGCGAACCCCGCGCTGGAGCGGCGGCGCCTGCGCGGCGATGCGGGGCGGCTATCGCAGGTGCTCATCAATATCGTGGGCAACGCGCTCAAGTTCACCCTGGTGGGCGCCGTGACGGTGACCGTGAGCGCGATCGGGCGCGCGTCGGAAGACCGCACGCGGCTGCGCTTCGAGATCCGCGACACCGGCATCGGCATCCTGCCGGAGGACCAGGTGCGCATCTTCCGGCCCTTCGAGCAGGTCGACACGTCGCTCACCCGCCGTCACCGGGGAACGGGCCTGGGGCTCGCGGTCAGCAAGCGCCTGGTGGAAGCGATGAACGGCCAGATCGGGGTGGAGAGCGTCCCGGGGCACGGAAGCCTCTTCTGGTTCGAGGTCGAGCTGGAGGACATCCCGGAAACCGAAGCCGAAGACGAAGGCGCGGATCACCCGGCGAACGAGCTGGCCTCGCGGCATCGCGACGCGCGCGTGCTCGTGGTGGAGGACGAGCCGCTCAACCAGGAGGTGGCCCGCGCGCTGCTCGAGGATGTCGGGCTCGCCGTCCACACGGCCTCGAACGGGCGGGAGGCCGTCGAATACGCGCGCGCGCATTCGTTCGACCTCATCCTGATGGACATGAACATGCCGGTGATGGGCGGCGTCGAGGCGACGCGCGAGATACGCCGCATTCCGTCATCGGCCGCGACGCCCATCGTCGCACTCTCGGCCAATGCCTTCCGCGAAGACCGCGAGGCCAGTGCCCGGGCCGGGATGAACGACCATATCGGCAAGCCGGTGGTCCCGGAGGTCCTCTACCGCGCGATCCTGCGCTGGCTGGACGCCGGACGGATCGGGGACAGGTGAATTTGGGGACAGGTGAAAAATTCACCTGTCCCCGGCTTTCAAGCCGCCTTCGCGCCTTCCGCCTCCGCGAGCTTGCCCACGAGCGCCACGTATTCGCGCATCGCCTCGTCCCGGCCCATGCCGCGACGGGCACTCCACGCGTCGAACTTGGCGCGGCCGACCACGTCCATCACGCCGGGCCGGCCTCCCACCGCATCACCCACGCTGCCCTGCTTGTAGAGCGAATAGAGCGCGAGCAGCGTCTCGTTGTCCGGCGCCTTGCGAAGCTGCTTGGAACGCGCGGCCGCCGCCTCGAACTCGCGCTCGGCCGGCGTGGGACCGTCGGGCACCGGCTCGCCGCCGAAGTGCGCGTTCTCGACCGCCGCGTCATCCGGAAACCAGCGCGCCTCGAGCAACTTCCCCTGCCGCATGGCCAGCGCGATCACCCCGCTCGACGAAAGCCCCGCGCATTGCAGCGTCGCGGGCACCACCGCCATGTTCGCGTTGAAGGCGGGAGCGCCGAACGCGACGAAGCGCACGCCCTTGCCCGCCCAGCCCTGCAGCCGCGCGAGCCCCTTTCGCCCGCGGTAGATGCCGCTCGTGCGATTGGCGCCCGGCTGGAACCAGGCGACATCCGGGATGCCGCGATCGAAGAGCGCCGCGAAGTCGCCCTTCCCGAGATCGTCCCGCGCGCCCTCGAGCAGGCGTTCCATCTCCTCGCGGGACATCTTCGGGTCGCCATCCGACATGCCCAGCGACCCCGCCGCGTTCGCCTCGAAGAACTCGAGCACCCGGCTCGCGACGATCTCGCGGTCGTTGTCGACGCACACCATGTGGTAGCTGTCCTCCAGCACGACCATGCGCGCCTGCCCCGCGCGCTTGCCGCCGGCGTCGATGTGCTCGACCAGGTAGTGCGCCGAGCGAAGGCTCGTGAGCTCGTCGTGCCGCGCGTGGATCACGAGCGTGCGGCAGGCGATGCGCTTCAGGTCCTTCATCACCATCGCGCGCAGCCGGTCCACCTCACGGATGCACGCGAGCGGCACCCAGCCGTAGTGGAAGTTCTCCCCGCGCTCGAACTTGGCCTTCACGATGGCGCGCAGCTGCTCGTTCTTGATGCCGTAGGGATCCTCTTCCTCCACCTTCATGCGCGCCGGAAGGCCGGGCACGTGGTAGAGCGCGGGACGCAGGCCCCGGTACCAGGGCGTGGCCCAACCGTCGATGTAGACGGGCGGCGCGAGCGCCACGAGCCGGCCCTTGGCGTGCTTCTCGCGCTTGGCCGTCTCCACCGCCAGCAGCGAGCCCATGCACATGCCCATCAGGTGCAGCACCTCGTGCTGGCCGACGATCTCGCGGTACTTGGCGCGCACGGCCTCGAGCCAGTCCTCGGCCTTCACGCCCACGAGGTCCTCGGGCTTCGTGCCGTGGCCCGGCAGCGTGAGCGAGTGCGTGACGAAACCCGCGTTCTTCAGGCGCTTGTGCATCGAGCCCAGGTCGTACTGCGTGCCGCCCAGGCCGTGCACCAGGAAGACCGCCGGCTCAGCCAAGGCCCGCCTCCGGCTCGATGGCGCGCATGAGCCCCGCGACGGTCTCGACGCGGCCGTCCGCACCCTGCACGCCCGCGAGCCGCTCGCGCACCCGCAGGCTGCGGCCATCCGGCAGGCGCACCGCGTAATCGTGCTCGCTCGCAGGCACGTGCCCTTCGGCCACCGACTCCCACGCGGCCTTCACCATCGCGCGTTCCGACGGATCCACGCCATCGAGCCATTCGTCCAGGCCGCCGACGCCGGCAACGGAGGGCCCCAGTACCCGCGCGGCCCCGTCGCTCCAGACGGCCCGGCCGGTGACGGCGTCGTACTCCACCGTCACGGCGCCCACGGCCTGCAGCGTGCGCTCGAAGCGCAGTTGCCAATCGCGGGCGCTGGCGAGGGCAGCGCGGCGGCCTTCGGCGAGGGCGCTCGCGAGCAGCATCACGACGGCCCAAACCGCGATGAAGCCCTGCACCTCGACCACCGCTTCGCCGGGGAAATCCTCGCGGATCGCGAAGGGGCCGCCGCCGTTTGCGGTGAGGCCGATCATGAGGAGCGAGCCCCCCAGCATCGCGAACGAGCCACCGCGCAGCCCCCACAGCAATGCGGAGAGAAGCAGGAAGGGCATGGGCAGGTAGGCGAGCGTCGAGGCGAGGGCGCCCAAGCGCAGCTCCGCGCGTCCGCCGAACACGAGAAGGGCGATGATCGCGAACACCGCGAAGGCCAGCGCACCCGCCACGAACTGCGACATCGGCATGCCGCCGGAGCGTCGGACGCGGAAGCCCGCGAAGGAAAAGGCGAGCGGGGCCACGAGCAGGATGCCCAGGCCGGTCGAGCAGAACCACGCGAGCCCTTCGGCCCACGGATCGGAAGCCGGCCGCTGCCAGTGCCATAGCGCGATGGCGAGCAGGGCCCCGACGAGCGAGGCGGCGAGCGCACCCGCGATGAGCATTCCGGCGCGGGCGGGCGTCTGCGTGCCCGGCGTGTCATCCGGGCGCTGGCCCAGCGTGGCGACCCAGGCGCCCAAGGCCATGGACACCAGCTCGATGGCGGCGAAGGCGAGCGAGGCGACGAGGCCGAGCTTGTGCGCCCATGCGCCCCAGGCCGCCATCGCGACGGCGGCGCCAAGCAGCACGGGAAGCCAGTTCCAGCGAGGCACGAGGGCGAGCGCGCAAAAGGTCACGGCGCTCGCGAGCCACACGGGCAGGCTTTCCGTGACCGCGTGGGCGAACGCCTTCGAGACGAGGGCGGCGGCCATCCAGGCCAGCGCCACCCAGACGGCTATCCCCCAGGATTGACGTTCCTGTTGCATGAACACCTCGCTCGAATTCTTGTCATGGGCCTAGCGGCGGGATGTTACTTCAACAGACGGGGACAGGTGAAAATGGGGACAGGTGAAAAATTCACCTGTCCCCAATCAATCAAGCAAGAGGACCGCGCCACCCCGCGGCACGCTCGAGCGCCGTGGCGAGCATCGCCTGCTGGCGCAAGAGCCCCTTGAGACCCGCGAGATCGAGCTTGGCCCACTCGTCCCCGGCGATGTGCTGGAGCTGCCGTTCCTGCACCCACACCGGCCCGGTGGCCGCCGGCGCGTCGAAGAAGGTCGTGATGGCAGCGCGGGTCGACGCATCGAGCCAGCGCTCGCGTACCGGCCCCCCGTCCTCGATCACGACGAATCGCTCGTCGAACCTCGCATCGCCCGTGGACAGGGCCGGCTGGCGGAAGAACGTCGGCACGCGTCCCGGCACGATGCTGATCGCGTGCAACTCCCAGCGGCTGCCGGAAAGCGGCGTGGAGGTCACGAGCAGTTGTCCGGTGGGCCCCCGGTAGCTGCTGTTGCGAACGCGCAGTTCGCGCCGCACCTCGAAAGCGCGCCCCTCGACGGTGATCGTGAACCATTCGGTGAACTCGTCGCGGCGGGTCGTCGGCGCGCCGGCGGCGGCGGCCAGGGCCGAAAGTTTCCCCGCGTACCGGCGCCGTTCGACTCCCGGACCGAACACCATGACGACGAAGGTCAGGGCGAAGAACCCCAGGCCGATCTGCGCCCAGAGGGGCATGACGAGAAAACCCGCGATGGCTTCGTCCATGGTGGCCGACAATAGGCACTATCGCGGAGCACGGCAAGCGCGAAACGGGGACAGGTGAAAAATTCACCCGTCCCCAAATTCACCCGTCCCCCACGCGAAAGCGTTCAAGCCGCCCGAGATCGGGCTCCACGCCGAGACCCGGCCCTTCCCCGAGCGTAACCCAGCCTTCTTCCGGCATCACGGGACACACTTCCTCCCGCAGAGGATTCGGATTGGCGTCCACCTCCGCGTAGCCCTCGGGCCCCAGGGCCGCGCGAAGGTGAAGCGATGCGGCGAGGCCGACGCCGCCGCCGAGCCAGTGGGGGCAGAACGTCACACCGCCCTGGCGGGCGAGCTTCGCGACTTGCAGGCAGCCCGAAAGCCCGCCCCACTTGGCCACGTCGGGCTGCACGAAGGCGAGATGGCCCGAGTCCAGCGCGGCGCCGAACGGGTCGAGACCGCGCAGGTTCTCTCCCGCGGCAAGCGGCACCCCCCCGCTCTTCGCCACCTCACGCCAGGCGCCCGGCGGC
>Ga0138256_10003466_pt1 | contig 16760 bp, 14 predicted proteins | sample KNB2016incub_MG_FD_105486 | JGI IMG/M metagenome (GOLD analysis project Ga0138256, IMG submission 105486) | Active sludge microbial communities from wastewater in Klosterneuburg, Austria - KNB2014incub_MG | ecosystem: Engineered > WWTP > Activated sludge > Unclassified | place: Austria... | reverse complement strand
GTCTCACCAGTTCTGCAAACGCATTGCGGTCGTCCGAAAGAAGTACACGACCAATCAGATCGTTGTCGGTGAAACCGGCAGGATGGCCGGGGTTTGGCGCCATGGCGATGAACTTGCAGCCTGCGAGACGAGTCAGCCCGCGTTACCAGCACCGCGAGCCTTGCCAGACTCCAATTTCCAAACTACGAGGTAGCCGAGGCCCATGAAAAGTGGGATGAGGCCCACTGCCCACGGCTTGCCAAGCTGAAACATGAATAGTCCCAGCCCCAGGCCGAGCCCGACCAAAACCACGCCGCGGCGTAGATCTGAAAATGGTTCGTCGGCGCCAACGAACATCTCAGGTGGAACCGGCTGGCCCTTTTCCGCCAGCTTCAATGCCGTTTCGTGAATCAGGCGCGTGCGTCGCGATTTGTACCAGAGAACCAGGCCGATCGCAGCAAGCGGGGCGCCGATGCCAAGTACGATCGCGAGGCCGGCAATCATTGTTGTCCCGAAGTCCATTGTCATCTCCTGTGATCATCAAGCCCATGTTAACCGTTGGATGCGGCCAACATGGACTTTGGATTTAGTCGGCTGACATTTCCGGTGTTACCGGAATCACCTTTGCCTGCGGAATCGGCAACTCGCGCATGGCTCCAAGCGGCGACCACCGGAGCAAGACGAGTCCCAGCACGAGTCCGGCGATGCCGCAGATCGCGATGGTGATCCGCAGACCCAGCCAGGTACCCAGGATCCCGCCCATCAAGGATCCCAGCGGAGCCAGCGACACGGCGATAAAGATCAGCGTGGACGTTACCCGGCCGCGCAGGTGTTCAGGCGTTGCGGCCTGCCTCAACGAAAGGTAGTTGATGAAAAACAGCATTGCGCCAAGATCCATCAGGAACAACGCGCCGCCGAGCTGCACCGCTGCCCACTGATTGTTGACAACGCAGGCCACCAGTAGCCAAGCCGCGCCGGTCATGGTAAGTCCTGCCAGCATAATGTAACCGACCCCATAGCGACGGTTCAGCCATTGGCAACTTGCTGACGCGAGCAGGAAGCCGATGCCGGCCATCATGAACAAGGCACCGATGGTGCCCGCAGACAGTGACAGGTCTCGGGTGGCATAGAGGATCACGATCGCCAGGTAGGCGTGCTTCAGCACGTTCCAGATCATCAGGCTTATCGCAACCGAGCGCAGCACGGCATGGTCGCGGATCATTTTCAGCCCTTCCTTCGCATCGGCCCAGATGCCGGCCCAAACAGCGCCATCGGCCGAGGCTGCGCGCAGCTTGGGCGCATCGCTGGCGCGTGCCGGCAGTCCTCTCAGCATCCACGCAGAGATGAAGAACGATATCGCATCCATCAGGATTGCAATCGGCGCTGTCAGCCAGTGAATAATGGCGCCTGCAATACCCGGCCCAATCAGACTTGAAGCTGAGTCTGACAGCGCGATGCCTGAATTGGCCTGAACCAGATTTTCGCTACCGACGCGTTCAGCCATGAATACCTGGTATGCCGCCCAACCGATGATGCCACCGACGCCGACCAGGAAACCGACCACATACAGGATCGGCATGGACAGGAAGCCCAGCCATGCTGCAATCGGCACCAACATCAACGCCAGGCCACGCCCGACATCGGCGAGGATAATCAGGCGCAACTTGCGCGACCGGTCAATCAGCACGCCTGTGAACAAGCCGAACAACGTATAGGGCAGCGCTTCAACTGCCGTCAATACCCCCATCTCCAGCGGTGTGGCGTTCAGCAGCAGGGCGGCCGTCAGTGGCAGCGCGAGGAAGGTGACCTGCCCGCCAAAATGGGTGATGGTCAACGACAGCCACAGGGTACGAAAGTCATGGCTGCGCCAGACGCCGCCAAAATATTTGTCCTGCCAGCGACGGAGTTGCCGCGTCAGGGGTAAACCAGTTTGCGTTTTCATTTTATTGTTCTTCCAGCGGTCTTTGCGCGCCGCAGATTCAAATGGCTGCGCGCCGTTGGCTCATTTAGCCAACTGATGATCAAAGACGGGGAACTTGGAATTCCGGTTGATTCCCCGCCGAATGTTTCCGGCAGGGGCACGTCGGGTGCTAGCCGGATTATTCGAAAACTGCGCTGCGCAAGTCGGCGGTGGTGCCGGATCGTGGCGTACGGCAAATGCCCGATTCACCCCACACGCACGCCGCGACGCCGCCTGCCGATGGCAGGCTGCACATTGCAGATTTAGTGTGAAAGTGAGACATCCGGGCACCTTGTGGAGCAAATTTGTGGACAAATATTAACGCAGTTTACAGATTCGCGCAAAATCAGGACGATACACGCAGCCTGTCAGGATTTCTTCTTGGGTCCTCAACGGCGTAGCCAGAAGTCCAATAAGTCAGAACTTGAACGTATGGACACCGCTGACTGGTGGAGCGGCAGCGCCAGCCTACCCTGGCAGCGCCACGACACCGGCCTCGGCCAGTTTGATGACGATCTCACGCTCGTCGTCGTCGGCCATGACATTGACCAGCAATCGGACCGCTGCGCTTTGTCGGGTGATGCACCGAACGTGCTGGCGGCGGACATGAGAATTCGGGCCATGGAGAGTTTCAACTTATGTTTTCAAATCGGGCGCGCAAGACTCAACGTTGCGGCGAATATTACGTCTTCAACGACAGGGCTGGCACGGATTTAGGCTAAAGTCGCGACATGACAACAATCCCCTATACCGCATGGCTTGGCTATTGCCGTGCTGGATTTGAACCGGATCTCGCCACCGAGTTCAGCGCGCTGGCGGGCGCCACGCCGACGACGCTGGTTGCGGTGCCCGCCAGCGGATTCGTGGTAGCGATATTTTCCGGTCGCGACGCCAAGCGAGTTCAAGGCAAACTGAACTGGTCAAAAATGGTGTTTGCGCGCCAATGTCTGCGGGCGCAGTCCACTCCGGTCGTCTTGCCGACCAAGGACAGGGTCACGCCAATCGTCGCCGCAGCCAAAGCTTTCCTGCTGGCCCAGAACGTCGACAGGATAAGTGCGCTTCAATTTGAGTATCCGGACACCAATGATGGCAAGGCGCAATCAAAACTTGCGCAGACGCTGGAGGTTATGGTCGGTCGCCACCTGATTGATGCCGGATTGCTGCCTGCTGAGGACGTTCCAAATGCCAGTCCCGCACCGCGCCTGCACGTGCTGCTGACTCCGCAACGCGAAGCGTGGTTGGGCATGGTCGATCCGCGCACTTCCTCGCCGTGGCGCAATGGCATTCCACGTCTGCGAATGCCTCACGATGCGCCCAGCCGCTCGACGCTGAAGCTGGCTGAAGCATTTCATGTCTTTCTCGGCGAGAACCAGGAACGCCTGCTGCGACCTGAAATGCGCGCCGTCGATCTTGGTGCCGCGCCCGGCGGATGGACCTGGCAACTGGTGCATCGTGGCCTGCATGTTACCGCCATCGACAACGGTCCTCTGAAAGGCGAGTTGGTCGACAATGCGCTGGTGCGCCACCTGAAGGAAGACGGCTTTCGCTACCGGCCGAAAAAGCCGCTCGACTGGATGGTGTGCGACATGGTCGAAAAACCGCAACGAATTGCCCAGCTAGTGGCGATGTGGATGCGAGAAGGCTGGACCGAACGCTGCATCTTCAACCTCAAGCTGCCGATGAAAAAACGCTTCGATGAAGTGGTGCGCTGCCGCGCAATCATCGCTGAGGCGATGGAAAGTCGTGGCCGGACCTGGGAACTTGAAATCAAGCAGCTTTATCACGACCGCGAAGAGGTGACAGGCTTCTGCCGGTTTGTGCCGCGAGCCGAGAAGTAGTCAGTCGGCGCATGATGCCAAAAACAAAAACGGCGCCTGGAGCGCCGTCTTGTTTTCAAGCCAAATGAATTCTAGTTCGCCTTGAATCCGACTTCAGTTTCGTAGCTGCGGTTGTCGGCGCCGGGGTTGAATTTCCAGCGCGCCAGCGCTGACTGAACGGATCGATCAAATACGCGCGCCGGTTGCGCCTGGACAATAGCAACGTTGGTTACGTCGCCGGCGGCATTGATCGACAGGCGGGCGCGCACGGTTCCTGACTCAATCCCGGCGCGGGCGGCTTCCCGCGGAAACTGCGGTGATTCGCGTGAAACCACACTGATGATCGGTGTTACGTCGCGGCTGGGTGGCGGGGCAGGGCGCGCAGTCGGCGCGGCACTGGCGACGACATTACCGGCAGGGACAGCGGGAGCTGCTTGTTTGGGCGCCGGTTGAGGCGTTGGCTGCACCGTTGTCGGTATCGGCGCGGGTACTGCGGCAGCGACCACCGGAGCCGCTTTGGGCTCGGGAGTGGCAACGCGGGCTTCCGACGGCCGCGGTTCGGCCTTGGCTTCTGGCTTGGCGGGGGCATCCTTTATGTTCTTCATATCAGCCATGTAATCGACTGTCTTGCGAGGAACGAAGAAGTCAGGCTGGGTTTCCTGTTTCTCCTGAACTGAAGAAAGCCGCTCAGCTGTGGTGGGCACTCGCTCGGACTTGCCGCAAGCGGCGAGCAGTCCGGCAACGGTCAGACCCAGCAACAAGTGTGATACCTGCGCAGCGGATCGCGCAGCGCAGGCAAAGTTTGTCATGTGGTGCATAACGCTCCCTTTGGAAACAAATTGTGTTTGTCGGCCGCTGCGCTCCTGCCGGGCCCCGGGCGATTTCAGCCTGCGATTATGTCATTTTGGCGTATGTGTCGCCTTGGTGACGAACGTGACATTTTGTCAACGGTGTGCGCGGTCGTCCAACTGCGCCGATGAGCGGCAATCGGATCAGCGTCCGGGCCGGCCAACGATCGTAAACAGTGCAAAAAGGTTGGTCTCGAGGTCCGAAATTGTCTCACCCTTCGCGTTTTGGTCCCATTTCAGTGCGCGACCCATACTCCGTGCAGCAGCGTGGTCTTCCTGGTTATAGGCCAGCACCACAAAGCCGGCTTTTCGGTATTGCTCCTGCGTGTACGGTGAGCGTGCGTCAGCCTGCGGGTTGTATGGGCTCTTACCCTCCGGCGGCTTGGGGTAAAGGTTATAGATCAATAACTTGCCGCCTGGAACCAGGGCATTGAACACGGTTTTCAGGAACGCGTCGTCGCTCACGCCGAGGTCGATCTGCTGGCGCTTGTCAATTTTGCGATCCGGCTTAACATAGCCCTTTTTCAGCGTGTTCTTGGACAGGATAAGGTCGTATCCTTGGCCAACCTTTTCCACCATTCTGGGGTCTTTTGGCCACATGCCATGCGCAAGCGTGATGCTACCCGACGGCCCGAACCAGCCGCCGGCTGACGGCACCCTGCCTTGGTCGGCAGGCTGCGAGTACATTGCCTCAAGATAGCTGTCCGGGTCCACGCCGGTAACCTGTGCGCCCAGGCTCGCCAGCAAACGCAGGTGGCCAATGCTGCCATAGCCGAAATCGAGAATGTGCCGTCCCGCGGCGTCGGTGATTCCATGCATGGCGGCCAGATCCAGCGCCCGCACGTACGCCAGTGGTGAGCCGTACTTGGTGTAGTAGTAGCGCGATTCATCAAATTTCACCTCGGCCAACTTGACTTGCTGGGCTGGCGGTAATGCAGCACGTTCCGCCGGTGAAAAATATTCGCGCGACACTTCATTGATGTACGCTGTCCGCGGTGCAATGCTTGGCAACGCCCGTGTGGCATCCAGGAAACGCCGGGCCAGTTCGCTTTTCGCCATCGGCTGCAGGGCGCCAGCTTCGTCTTGCAGCTTTTGCAGCAAAGGCGTGGCGGCCGGCTCAGGTGCCGATGTCACCGGAGTTCGCTGCGCATCCGTTGTTCGTGGCGCGACGCGTAAAGGCGGCGCCGAAGCACAGCCCGCCAGCCATAACGTGAGACCGAGCAGGGCCAGACGCGTTGTGGTTGTCGTCATGTCCGGGCGGTTTTGCGAAAATGCTGGCAGGTTTGTTGCGACGATGGTTGGTTTCATCCGCCTATTCTATCCATCCGGATGGTCGACATGAGTAGTAATGTCTGTCAGCAATGTGGCGCTTGTTGCGCGAGCATGCGCGTTGCGTTTCATTTCGGCGAACTTGATGAAGCGCCGGGCGGCCGTGTACCGACCGCGCTGGCCGACAGGCTGGACCTGTACGTCGCCTGCATGCGCGGCACAGAAATTGCGCCCATGCGCTGTGTCGCCCTGTCCGGCACGATCGGCGCGGCAGTCAAATGCCAGATCTATGAATGGCGGCCCAGCCCTTGTCAGGAGTTAGTGATTGGCAGCGATGGATGCAATCGGGCGCGTCTGCGCTGGGGACTGAAGACGACCGACTGGGTGGACAAGCCGGCCCGTTGAATACCACGGTGCAATGGTTGCCCGCACTAGCATCTCAGTCCTGACAGTCTGCCGTCCGGATTGCGGCAATTTGGGGTGCGTCTAACCTTTGAACGCCTTGGTCAGCTTCGCCTTGAACTCGACACTGATCTTCGGTCCACCGATGCCGCTGCGATCGATCGCCAGTGTCCCGGCAACCGCGTCGCCTGAATCACCGGTGGTGGTCAGGTTGCCACGTGGAGCGGTATCGGAGTGCTGTACCTTCTGTCCATTGGCCACCGCCCAGAGGTTCATGCGCGCGCCGGTATCGATCTCCAGTTCCAGGCCTTCCTTCAGGTCATTGGTGGCGCAGGAAATCGTGGTGCATTTGCCGATCCCGGTGCCAATATCGTTGGCGGAAAAAATCAGCCGTCGCGCGGGTTTGCCGTCGACCGGTGCGGAGACAAGATAAACGTGCTTTAACTCGACAGTGAATTTGCCGATCGACATGGCGCCGCTGGCGCTATTGCCTTCTTGTGCGGCGGCCAGCGGGACAACTGATCCGATGACGGCGGCGACAGCGATGTGGAGAGCGGCGCGCATGTTGGACTCCCGGGCATTTTGGGCGACTTAGCTTAGGCGCTTGAGAAGGGCGGCGTCAATGTTCCTCTCCAATTGCGGCGATTGTCAGGGGTTAACGACTCGGAATAGCGGCAGCATCGAATTTGCGATTGCCGTTAGTCAGGTAGATCACAAAACTCCAGCACTGGAGCGGTGCCCCGGCCATTTTCGGCTGGAAAGCCGCGCCAGTGCTAGAGTTTGGCACTCAGGTCCATTGTCAGACCACTGCGCCAAACAGCTTGCCGACGCCGGCAGTGATCGCCATGGCAAGTGCGCCCCAGAAAGTAACGCGCCAGGCGCCGGCCAGCACGCTGGCGCCGCCAGCTTTTGCCGAAATGGCGCCCAGCATTGCCAGGAACAGCAGTGATGTGGCCGAAACCCACACCATGATGCTGCTTGCCGGTGCCAATGCGGTCACGGCCAGCGGCAGCCCTGCGCCCACTGCGAAACTGCCGGCTGAGGCCAGTGCTGCCTGGATCGGTCGGGCGCTCATTGTCTCCGAAATGCCAAGCTCGTCACGCGCATGCGCACCCAATGCGTCGTGTTCCATCAGTTGCCTGGCTACCTCCTGCGCTAGCTTGGCATCAAGGCCGCGTGCCGCATAGATGCCGGCCAGTTCACGCCTTTCCGCGGCCGGATCTTTTGCCAGTTCGGCGCTTTCGCGCGCAAGGTCGGCGTTTTCGGTGTCGGCTTGCGAGTGGACCGATACGTACTCGCCCGCCGCCATCGACATTGCGCCAGCCACCAGGCCTGCGACGCCGGTGATCAGGATATTTCCGGGGCTGGCATTGGCTGCCGCTACACCGACGACCAGGCTTGCAGTGGAAACGATACCGTCATTGGCGCCGAGCACGGCAGCGCGCAGCCAGCCGATGCGGTCGGTGCGATGGCGTTCGAGGTGGCGTCGGGATATCGTCATGTTTGTCGCCGGAGATACCCCGGAGCAGTTGAAGGCATCAATGAATCACGCCGCCACCGCTGGACGGTACCGGCGCCGGAGCGGCGGCGCTGGGCGGCACCTGGGGCAGCAAAGCGTGCTGCAGCAGGTGCGAAAGCAGCACCGCGCGTGAGGCGGGCGCGATGATGTAGTTCAGCCAGCCATGGCCGGGGTCCTTGATTTGCAGCAGCGTTCCATTGGTGACACCGGTGATATACCACTTGGGGTCGAACGTTGCCTGAATCTCGCCCTGCGGCTGCGCGTCGGTGACCGCCGGCGCCAGGCTGCTGCGTCGTTTCGCGGCGCGGGTAATGAGTTCATCGAGTTCGGCCGTGGATAAATGTGAAATGTCGATCGTCATGGGCGAATCCTGGTTTGATTAGCTTGCGTTCACTAAAGATGATGCCGTGCCGGCGCAACTTCAACCATCGCGAGCGGCTATTTATTCAGCCAGCGCTGAACTCGCGCTTGATCGCTGGAGACATCAGTTTGATGGCACACCAGCCGAACAGCAGCGCAAATACAACAGCAAGTATCAGCGACACCCAGGTCATGACTGTGGCCATGGCCTGCAATTCGGCGCGCATCTCTACCGGGAAGGTCTGCAGAAAACTCTCCAGCGTGGCGCGCATGAAGAACGGCGCCACCGCGCCTGCCACATTTGAAACCACACCGAGCATCATCATCCAGACAAACACCATTCGCGCCCAGTTGCGGCGACGCAGCAAGGCGATGGACGCAAAAAGTGTGAGCAGACTGAGGCCGAGCATCAGCATGATCCAGACATATACGTGTCTGGTGATCCACACCAGTGCGGCTGGCATGGCCTGCGTAGCCTCAAGGTCGCGGGCAATGGCCTGATAGTCGGCGGCCGAGAACACGGTAAGCATCATCAGCAGCTGAATCAGGTAAATCCCGGTACCCAGGATAGCCAGCAGCAGGAACGACCACGCAAGGCTCGTGACAAACGAGGAATGGGGCGCGGCAGCGGGGGCAGGGGAATTCATCGGCAGGAAATCACAACACGACAAGCTGGACTATAGGCGCTTGGCAACACTGATGCCAGCAGTGCCGCAAAGTTGGTCGACTATTCGTCTGCGTCTGGTTCGCGCACGGTAAATCCACGGGCCTTTAATTTCGCCATGTAGCCGTCGGTTGCCACCAGCCGCGCGACCGGCAGACTGGCAAGTGTCACGGCATTGGTTGCCAGCGACTTTTCGGCGGCCTGCAGCCAGGTTGCCTCGACTTGTGACAGCAGGTCCTGCTGACCGAGCGCCTTCATGACCGGCGCATTGCGGATTATCGCCTCGCACGCGGCACGCTGGTCGTTCGGTGGCATTTTCCGCAGTGTCTCCACGTCACCCACGGCCCACGCATTGGCACGGGCACGCATCGCACGGATATCGGTGTCAATTCGCTCCATGGTTTTGACCAGGCAATCGACATCGGCCAGACGCGTGTTGTTCAGGTCGCGGACAGCAGCGCGCGGATCGCGCAGTACCGGCTCATAGTTGACGTCGGAAAACTTTACCTTGTGCTTCTTTGCCGCCTCACGGATCAGCTTGCCGACCGGGCTGGACGAAACCAGGCCGGCCTGGCGCAGTGCGCTCGAATACAACTCCGCCGCCGCAAACATCGGCCGCCAGCGTTCGATGTCGTTTCCCTCCGTGTTGTAGCCATCAATGTACTTCTCACGGGCAACCAGCCACCGCGCGTAAATTTCAGGCGGCAGGATGTCCTTCAACGTGGCGCCGTCCGGGTTGTTCTTTACCTCCATCGCCGATGGCAGCAGCATCAGCGAAGTGAAAAAGCCGAGCTTGCTGATCGTCACCGAGGCGCGGGGTTCGCCGAGGATTTCCTGCGACTGCGCGACCACGGCCTCGATGCCCTTGGCTCGCCAGGTCATTTTCTCCGGTAGCGGGGAATGGGTGCCGACAATCCACAGCACGTTGCTGCCGTGCATCACTTTCCACATGCCCGGGCCAGGCTGCTCACCGCTTACCAGGACTCTGTCGAGCATGACCGGCGCGGTCGCGTCAGTCGTCGATTGTGCGACGGCGGCGTTCGCCAGGACGGCGCCGAGAAGAAGCGTGCTTGCTAACAGGTGTGTGGACATGCAGTTCAACGGCGGTGGCGATGCGTAACAGAGTCGCGGTGTGGTGGATAGTTCCGCGCATTTGTGAAGTGCATGCTGATGTCCCAGTCGGAGCAGCTCATTGCCGCTTGCCGCTGCCCTCCTTGCCCTGTGATTGCGGGTGAGGCGGCGACCGGTGCTTTGAAACAGCAAAGCCGGGCATCACCCGGCTCTGCTGTCGCAGTGGAACCCGAATCTGCGGGTCAGGGTTCAGGCTGCTTTCGAAACCAGTTCGCGCAATACGTACGGCAGTATTCCGCCGTGCAGGTAGTAGTCCACCTCGATTGGCGTATCGATGCGCAACAATACCTGCGTGGATTTCTTGCTGCCGTCCTTGCGGGTGATGGTGAGTGTGACATCCATCTGAGGCTTGATGCCGGCTTCCAGCCCGGTCACGTCAAATGATTCTTCACCTGTTATGCCCAGTGACTCGGCCGACTCGCCGGCCTTGAACTGACATGCCAACACGCCCATGCCGATCAGGTTGGAGCGATGGATGCGTTCAAAGCTTCGGGCGATGACAGCTTTTACGCCCAGCAATTGCGTGCCTTTGGCGGCCCAGTCGCGCGATGAACCGGTGCCGTATTCTTCGCCACCAAAAATCACGGTGGGCGTGCCGGCGGCTACATACTTCATCGCGGCATCGTAGATCGCCATCTGTTCGCCCGACGGCTGGAACAGCGTCACACCACCCTCGACGCGGCTGCCGTCAGCTTTGGGTGGCAGCATGAGGTTCTTGATCCGCACATTTGCGAAAGTGCCGCGCATCATCACTTCATGATTGCCGCGTCGTGCGCCATAGCTGTTGAAATCGGCCTTCATCACCTTGTTTTCGATCAGGTACTTGCCGGCGGGTGAAGTGTCCTTGATCGAACCAGCCGGCGAGATATGGTCGGTGGTGACGGAGTCGCCAAACAGGCCGAGTACGCGCGCGCCCTTGACGTCCTTGGCGGTGCCGGCGTGCATGCCGAAATCGGCGCCGAAAAAAGGTGGTTCAGCGATGTAGGTGGATTTCGGCCAGTCGTAGACCTGGCCGGTCACGCCCTTGATGCGCTGCCACAGCGGCAGGTCGGCACCGAGGTTGGCGTAGAGACGCTGGAAGGTGGCGGGATCCATCGCGTAGCCCATCACTGCCGCGACTTCATGGCTTGTCGGCCAGATGTCCTTGAGATAGACGGGTCCGTCGGTGCCTTGTCCCAGCGGCTCGGTTTCGAGATCCTTCAACACCGTACCGGCAATGGCGTAGGCGACCACTAATGGCGGCGAGGCGAGAAAATTGGCTTTCAGATTCGGGTGGATGCGGGCTTCGAAGTTGCGGTTTCCGGACAGCACGGCCGCGGCGATAAGGTCATTGCCGGTGATGGCTTCGTTGAATTCCGGTGTCAGGTCACCGGCATTGCCGATGCAGGTGGTGCAGCCGTAGCCTGCCAGATAGAAGCCAAGTTTCTCGAGGTAAGGCAGCAGCCCTGCCTTGGTCAGGTAATCTGTGACAACGCGCGATCCCGGTGCCAGCGAGGTTTTGATATGTGGCTTGACCGTGAGGCCTTTTTCAACCGCTTTCTTGGCCAGCAGGCCGGCAGCCAGCAACACGCCGGGGTTGGAGGTATTGGTGCAACTGGTAATGGCCGCGATCAGCACATCGCCAGAACCGATATCGATACCGTCCTTGCTGGTGAAGCGCTTGTTCAGGTCTTCGGGCAGCTTTGAGAAACCGTTCTCGGCCGGTGGCTTTGAGAACAGCGAGGCAAATTGCGACTTCATCTTGCCGAGTTCAATCCGGTCCTGCGGGCGCTTCGGACCGGCCAGCGAGGCAGTGACTGTCGTGAGGTCGAGCGACAGCGTCTGCGAATAATTGAGTTCGCCCGCTTTCGAAACACCGTAAAGACCCTGCGCCTTGAAGTAGCTGGCGAAGGCATCGATTTCATCGGTGGTGCGGCCGGTACCCTGCATGTAGGCAACCGTTGTATCGTCAACAGGAAAGAAACCCATGGTGGCGCCGTACTCCTGGGCCATGTTGGCAATGGTTGCGCGGTCGGGCAGGGCAAGTGAGGCCGTGCCTTCGCCGAAGAACTCGACGAACTTGCCTACCACCTTTGCCTTGCGCAGCATTTCGGTCACGGTCAGCACCAGGTCGGTAGCGGTCACGCCTTCACGCAGCTTGCCGGTGAGGTTCACGCCGACCACGTCCGGTGTCAGGAAGTACACCGGTTGGCCCAGCATGCCAGCCTCGGCTTCGATGCCGCCCACGCCCCAGCCGACCACGCCAATGCCATTGATCATCGTGGTGTGGCTGTCGGTACCGACCAGCGAATCCGGGTAATACACGCCGCCCTTGTTATGCACGCCGCGAGCCAGGTATTCGAGGTTGACCTGGTGCACGATGCCGATGCCCGGGGGCACGACCTTGAAGGTATCAAAGGCCTGCATGCCCCATTTCATGAACTGGTAGCGCTCTTCATTACGCTGGAATTCCAGTTTCATGTTGATGTCCAGCGAATCCTTGCTGCCGTAGCTGTCGATCTGCACCGAGTGATCAACAACCAGGTCAACAGGCACCAGGGGCTCGATTACTTTCGGGTTCTTGCCCATTTTGCTGACCACGCCTCGCATCGCTGCCAGATCGGCCAGCAGTGGAATGCCGGTGAAGTCCTGCAGCACCACGCGAGCGACGATGAACGGAATTTCATTTTCACGGTTGTCGTTGGCGCCCCAGTTGGCGAGCTGCTTGACATGTTCTTCTGAAACCTTCTTGCCGTCGACATTGCGCAGCACCGCCTCCAGTACGATCCGGATCGACACCGGTAACTTGTTGACGTTGGGAAAGGTTTTGGCGAGCTCGGGCAGCGAGTAGAACTGGCCGGTCTTGCCGGAGGCGAGGGAAAATGACTGCAGCGTGTTGAAGGAATTATGGGGCATGAAGAATCCTTTATTCTTTGGGAAGCACCACGAACGCGGTGCAATGTGGAATCGGTGGTGGAGCTATTTTAGTGCGAATCAAGTTTTCCGGTACGGTGGCCGCGCTTGACCCGCCGCAAGTTCCCGAGCGAACGAAATTCTTCGCGCGTCGATGTTCTCAGAAGGCATCGCCCGGCACGCGCACCCAGCCTTCCATCAGCACTCGCGCGCTGCGGCTCATGATCGCTTTGGTAACGGACCACTCGCCGTTTGCCAGTGTCGCTTCCGCGCCTACGCGAAGTGTGCCGGACGGGTGGCCGAAGCGCACCGCCGTTCTTGCGCCACCGCCCGCCGCCAGGTTGACGAGCGTGCCGGGAATCGCCGCCGCCGTCCCGATGGCAACGGCGGCCGTCCCCATCATCGCGTGATGCAGCTTGCCCATGGAAAGGGCGCGTACCAGCAGGTCGGTGTCGGCTGCCGTTACCTTCTTGCCGCTGGACGAAATGTAATCGGCGGGCCTTGCGACGAACGCGATTTTTGGCGTGTGCTGGCGCTTCGCAGCCTCATCAATGTGCTTGATCAGGCCCATCTGGACGGCGCCATGCGCGCGAAGTGCCTCGAACCTGGCTAGTGCGTTGGCGTCGCCATTGATGGCGTCCTGCAGTTCGGTGCCGGTGTAGCCGATTGCCTCGGCGTTGACGAATATGGTCGGAATGCCGGCGTTGATCATGGTCGCCTTGAACGTACCGATACCGGGCACCTCGAGATTGTCCACCAGGTTTCCGGTCGGAAACATCGCGCCGCCGGCACCGTCTTCCTCGGCCGCCGGGTCCATGAACTCCAGTTGTACTTCGGCGGCGGGGAAGGTCACGCCGTCGAGTTCGAAGTCTCCCGTTTCCTGTACCTGACCGTCCGTGATCGGCACGTGCGAGATGATGGTCTTGCCGATGTTGGCTTGCCAGATGCGTATGACGGCTACACCGTTTTGCGGAATGCGGACTGCGTCCACCAGGCCATTGCTGATCGCGAACGGTCCGACGGCGGCGGAAAGGTTGCCGCAGTTGCCGCTCCAGTCGACAAATCCCTTGTCGATCGACACCTGTCCGAACAGGTAATCGACATCATGATCCGGCTTGCTGCTTTTCGACAGGATTACCGTTTTGCTGGTACTGGAAGTTGCCGCACCCATGCCGTCGATCTGCTTGCTATAGGGATCCGGACTGCCAATGACGCGCAGCAACATGGCGTCTCTTGCGGCGCCGGGGATTTGCGCGGCGCCGGGCAAATCATGGAGGCGGAAGAACACGCCTTTGCTGGTACCGCCGCGCATGTAGGTGGCGGGGATTTTTACTTGTGGTGCGTGAGCCATTTCCGTTTTCGTTTCATGATGGTTTTTCTAGGCGGCCTTGCGCGATTCAAGGAAGTCCTTGGCAAACCGCTGCAACACGCCACCGGCTTCGTAAATCGAGACTTCCTCGGCCGTGTCTAGACGACAGGTCACCGGCACTTCAACTTTGTCGCCATTCCTGCGATGAATCACCAGCGTCAGGGTCGCACGAGGCGTGCGTTCGCCGATCACGTCATAGCTCTCCGTGCCATCAATGCCTAGCGTGAGACGTGTGGTGCCTGCCTTGAACTCAAGCGGCATTACCCCCATGCCAATGAGGTTGGTGCGGTGTATGCGCTCGAAGCCCTCGGCTGCAATCGCCTCCACGCCTGCCAGGCGCACGCCCTTTGCCGCCCAGTCGCGTGACGAGCCCTGGCCGTAGTCCGCGCCGGCAATGATGATGAGAGGCTGTTTGCGTTCCAGATACGTTTCGATCGCCTCCCACATGCGTGTGACCTTGCCTTCCGGTTCGATGCGCGCGAGCGAACCTTTTTTCACCTTGCCATCGACCACTGCCATTTCATTCACCAATTGAGGATTGGCGAACGTCGCGCGGAGAGCGGTGAGGTGGTCGCCGCGGTGGGTGGCATAGGAATTGAAGTCCTCTTCCGGCAGGCCCATTTTCGCCAGGTACTCACCCGCCGCGCTGTCTGGCAGGATGGCGTTGGATGGTGACAGGTGGTCAGTCGTGATGTTGTCCGGCAGCACCGCCAGCGCCCGCATACCCTTCATCGTGCGCACGCCGGCGAGGGCACCTTCCCAATACGGCGGGCGGCGGATGTAGGTGCTTTGCGGTCGCCATGCGTAGAGGGGGCTGACGGCGGCACCGTTGTCGGCTTTGAGCGCGAACATCGGCTCATAGACCTTGCGGAAATGTTCGGGCTTTACGCTGGAAGCGACCACTGCGTCGATTTCGGCGTCGGCAGGCCAGATGTCCTTGAGTGTGACCGGCTGCCCATTCGCGTCGGTGCCCAGCACATCCTTTTCGATGTCGAACCGCACTGTGCCCGCAATCGCGTAGGCAACCACCAGCGGCGGCGAGGCGAGGAAAGCCTGTTTCGCATACGGATGGATGCGGCCATCGAAATTGCGGTTACCCGACAGCACGGCGGTGGCGTACAAATCGCGGTCGATGATTTCTTTCTGGATTGCGGGATCGAGTGCGCCAGACATGCCGTTACAGGTGGTGCAGGCAAAGGCCACGATACCGAAGCCCAGCTGTTCCAGTTCTGACAGCAGTTTGGCTTCCTCGAGGTAGAGCTGCACCGCTTTCGAGCCGGGCGCGAGTGAAGTCTTTACCCACGGCTTTCTTGTCAGGCCTCGCCGGTTGGCGTTGCGCGCCAGCAGGGCGGCCGCAATCACGTTGCGCGGATTGCTTGTATTGGTACATGAGGTGATGGCAGCGATGATGACGGCGCCGTCTGGCATCTGGCCTGGGACTTCCTCCCACTTGCCGGCGATACCGCGCTCGGCAAGTGCTGCGGTCGGCAGCCGCTTGTGCGGATTCGACGGGCCGGCCATGTTGCGCACCACTGTGGAGAGATCGAACTCAAGCACGCGCTCGTACTCTGCGGTCTGGAGCGCGTCGGCCCAGAGGCCGGTGTGTTTGGCGTACAGCTCAACCAGCTTTACCTGCGCGTCTTCGCGGCCGGTGAGCTTCAGGTAGTCGATGGTCTGACGATCGATGAAGAACATGGCCGCCGTGGCGCCGTATTCCGGTGCCATATTGGAGATAGTGGCGCGATCGCCCAGCGTCAGCGCGGCCGCCCCTTCGCCGCAGAACTCCAGATAGGCGCCGACCACCTTCTCCTTTCGCAGGAATTCGGTCATCGCCAATACTACGTCGGTGGCGGTAATGTTGGGCTGCGGTTTGCCGGTCAGGTTCACGCCGATGATGTCAGGCAGGCGCATCCAGGAGGCGCGGCCCAGCATGACGTTTTCCGCCTCCAGACCGCCGACGCCGATCGCAATGACACCGAGCGCATCGACGTGCGGTGTATGGCTGTCGGTGCCAACCAGCGTGTCTGGAAATGCCACACCATCCTGGCTGTGAATGACGGGTGACATCCGCTCCAGATTGATCTGGTGCATGATGCCGTTGCCCGGCGGAATCACCTCCATGTTCTTGAATGCGCGCTTGGTCCAGTCGATGAAATGAAAGCGGTCCTCGTTGCGCCGGTCTTCCACTGCCCGGTTCTTGGCAAAGGCCTCCTTGTCGAAGCCGCCATACTCCACGGCAAGAGAATGATCGACGATCAGTTGTACCGGCACCACCGGATTCACCTGCGCCGGATCGCCGCCCTGATCGGCAATGGCGTCGCGCAAGCCCGCCAGATCGACCAATGCAGTCTGGCCAAGGATGTCGTGGCATACCACGCGCGCCGGAAACCACGGAAAATCGAGGTCGCGCTTGCGTTCAATGAACTGCTTGAGGAAATCGGTCAGCATGGCCGGGTCGCAGCGCCGCACCAGGTTTTCGGCCAGGACCCTTGACGTGTATGGCAGCTTGTCGTAGGCGCCGGGACTGATTGCATCCACCGCAGCGCGAGC
>Ga0138256_10003465_pt1 | contig 16763 bp, 15 predicted proteins | sample KNB2016incub_MG_FD_105486 | JGI IMG/M metagenome (GOLD analysis project Ga0138256, IMG submission 105486) | Active sludge microbial communities from wastewater in Klosterneuburg, Austria - KNB2014incub_MG | ecosystem: Engineered > WWTP > Activated sludge > Unclassified | place: Austria... | reverse complement strand
TGCCCGCTGCCGATCAACGAGGGGACGACCTACGATGCGCAGGCGTGGATTCTGCACACCCAAATCGCCGAGGAAATCGCGGCGGCGGCAAGCAACGAGGTCGTGATATGCGACCGCTCCGTGCTCGACAACTACGCCTATCTGGTGGCGCGGGTGGGACGACGCGTGGAATTGGACGCGCTCGTACGCGAGTGGGTGCGGAGCTACGACGCCCTGTTCAAGGTGCCGGTGCTGGGTGCGCCGACCTTCGATGGCAAGCGTGCGGTGAGTCCCGGGTTCCAGCAGGAGATCGATGGCATCATCGACGAGCTGATTGCGGCGTTCGACGTGTCTGTGCGCCACCTGCCGCCGGACGAACGACACGGATGGACCGCGCGTGTCGTGCAATCACTGGGACTGCCGCTCCATCCGCCACAGATCGATCTGTTTGGCGGAGACCATCGCGCCGGGGAGTGATCACCCGGTACGGGGCTGCTACTTGTGACGGAAGATGATGCGACCGCGACCGAGATCGTACGGCGAAACTTCCACCGTCACTTTGTCGCCGGCCAGAATGCGGATGCGATACTTCCGCATCTTCCCCGCGACCGTGGCCAGCAGCTCGTGTCCGTTGTCGAGGCCCACACGAAACATCGCGCTGGGCAGCACGTCGGAGACCACGCCTTCAAATTCGAGTGTTTCCTGTTTCATATCGTGTCGGTGACGAGTGAAAGCGATTCGACGGGCACAGCGGTCTCGTCGTCCTGCAGCGCGGTCAGACGGCGCACACAGCGCTCGGCTAGCGTCGGTGACGTCACGCCTTCCACGTCGCCCTTGGCCGTACGCCAGGTCCACGCAGTTTCCGTGAGGGCGAACGCGACCAGCGTTTCCTCCCACAGAATCGTGGGCGGCACAACGACTTTGCGGCGCGCATTGTATTCGGTCGGGTCGCCGCCGCGTGGCGCGATGGTGCCCTTCCAGTAAATGAACAACAGTTCGCCGATCGCGGCACTTTCTCCGCCCTTGCGAAGCCAGGCGACGGTCATCGCGACCTGTCCCAGCTGGACAATCACACGCTCGGGGGACTGACGGATCACCGGCACACGCTCGGGGTCCATCTTTCCGATCATCGTGGCGTCAGCCATGATGGCAGCGATCAGCCGTGCATACTCACGTGCAAAGGCGGCCTGGCCACGATGCGTGGCCAGGAACGCCTGAGACTGCACACTGTCACCGCGTTCCGCGAGCGCTTCCCGCGGTGACGGATGCGTCATGAACTCAGCCTTAGCGGCTGGTGCGCGAAACGTTCTCGGCAGCCGGGCCCTTCTGGCCGGCGACCATGTCGAATTCGACCGTCTCGCCATCGACCAGCGTCTTGAAGCCGCTGCCCTGGATGGCCGAGTGATGGACGAAGCAGTCCTTCTGGCCGTCGGACGGCGTGATAAAGCCGAAGCCCTTGGCATCGTTGAACCACTTCACGGTTCCGGTCATACGCATGGTAATGCTCCTGAAAAAATGATGTACTGAAGTCGGAGCACGGCCCTGGGACCTGATGCAAAACGAAACCGACCCATCGTACTCGTGATCACCCTCACGACGGTCGTCACCACCCGGTGACTGCAACACAAACAAAAAAGGCCCGCTCGCTTTGGCAGGCCCGTTTCGGTCGGAACTTGTCCACGCGACCAGCGCGTGTATCGCTAGGAGAACATTACACCTGTCATCGGGCCGGGACAAGCGCCGCCCAGGGCTTTTGGTCACACGGATGGCGCTTTGTCCCCGTTTGTCTCTTTCGGCGCCCCCCCCCGGCCTCCGGAAGGCACCGTCCACCCCTGCCAGACCCGCGTGTCGGGGTTGCCTGTGCCGCTACCGCCTCGTGGACGGATTGAACTCGCGCCAGCTGTGCCAGAACTCCTGTGACGCCTGCAGCGGCACCAGCGATCCCGTCGCGCCGCGGCCGCTCAGTCCATACGCGCCGGTGGCGGACACCAACGAATCGCCGCGCATCGAGAACGTCGTCTGGCTATCAGGGCGTGCGTAGACAAAAGAGCTCGCGCCGTCCTGCGCCAGCACCACGACGAGCGGTGTGCCGCCGACGACGTCGTTGACGGCGCGCGCCCGGGTGAGGGTCTGCCAGTCAAACGCCTTGGCATCGGTGCCGATCGAAACGCCGACAACCCAACTCTTGTCGTGCCAGGGCACCGTATCGGTACCGGTGAGCGCACTTCTGCTCTGCCCTGTCTCGTAGTCGAAGGTCGTGGGATAACGGTCGCGCAACGCCGAATCGGCCTGCATGATGCGCGTCTCCGGGTGCATCTCCAGCCACAGCGCGAGCGTGACTTGTTGACTGGGAATCTCCCGCAGCGTGTCGCCCCGGAGAGGGCCCGTGACCGCGGCGCCGTTGGCCTGCCGCCACCAGGTGCCGGTGCTTGCGTCCTCGAGCATCGCGTTGAAATGGTCCATGCCCACCAGTCGGAACTGCTCCGTCCTGCCGCGCACGTCCGGCGAGAACACGCGACCGGTTCGACAGACCGTGCAGTACGTCACCAGCACCGGTACGCCGCCCACGGTGTCGCGCACCTGATGATGATAGCCGATGTACTGCACCGGATACGCGCGCGCATCGCCATTGATCTCGACGCCAACAACCAGCCGGTTCTTTTCGACCCGGTTCTCCGCAGCCGACACCATCGTCAGACGGGCCGGCATGAGAAACATGCGATCGGCCGCCATGACCATGTTGGTCATATACGTGACACCGCCGGCGGCCAGCAGTAGGAGCAGCACCACCAGTCGGCGCCCGACGCCGGCACGCCACATCGGCAAGACACCCGCGGCCATCAGCAGCACGGACACGCCGCGAATCGCCCATCGCCACGAGTAGAGCGCGTACGCAACATCGATGCTGCGCAGCCGCTGGCTGTATGGCAGCGGCATGATGAACCACACGTTGGCAAGCTCGAACAACGTGAGCAGCAACGCCCCGGCGACAAACGTCTTCTTCATACCGTCTGCGGAGCGGATGTGACGGCGAGGGCCTTCCGAACGGCCGGCGCCACGACGGTACCAAAGAGTTCGATACTGCGCATGATATCAGTATGCGCCATCGGCCCCACGCTGAATTGCAGCAGCATCCGCTGATGGCCAAACAGTTCGTGCTCGTACAGAATCTTGTCGATGACCTGCTGCGGGCCGCCCACGAACAGCGCACCGTGTGGCGACGTCTCGGCATCAAACTGGCGACGTGTCGGTGGCGGCCAGCCGCGCTCGCGACCGATGCGCCCCATCGCCTCGAGATACGGAGGAAACGCCACCTCCGCCGCACGCGCGGCATCATCGGCGATGAACCCGTGCGAGTTGATGCTGACAGGGAGTGTCGACGGGTCGTGCCCGGCACGCCGCGCCGCATCGCGATACAACTGCACAAGCGACGCAAAACGCTCCGGCGCGCCGCCAATGATGGCCACCGCGAGCGGGAGCCCCAGCGCCCCGGCACGCATGACGGAAGCCGGCGTGCCGCCGACCGCGATCCACACCGGCAATGGCGATTGCATCGGGCGAGGATACACACCGCGTGCGTCGATCGACGGCCGGTGCGCACCTTCCCAGGTGATGATCTCCTGTTCCCGCAGCGCGAGCAGCAGACGGAGCTTTTCGATGAAGAGATCATCGTAGTCGTCCAACTGCTGGCCGAACAGCGGATACGACTCAATGAAACTGCCGCGCCCCGCCATGATCTCCGCACGGCCGTGCGAGAGCAGATCGAGCGTCGAAAAATCCTGAAAGACGCGAACCGGATCGTCGGAGCTGAGCACCGTGACCGCACTGGTGAGACGGATGCGCGTCGTGCGTGCCGCGGCGGCCGCGAGGATCACCGCTGGCGATGAGACTACGTAGTCCGGACGATGATGCTCCCCGATGCCAAAGACATCGAGTCCGACCTGGTCGGCCAGCACGATCTCTTCGACCAGCTCCTGCACGCGCTGCGCCACGACCTGTGGCCGGTGTGCGGTGCGAGGATCGGTTTCGCCAAACGAGTAAATGCCCAGTTCCATGACGCGCGCGGGAAAGTGGATGATCACGGTGTTCCGGATGTTAGGCTGCGGACCCGTTTGCCAGAAGATGGCACGCCAGTGTGCGAAATGTCACAATCCTGAAATGCCGTTCTGGCCGCAACCGTGCTGATCCGATACGTTGCGATGTGGACTATCGCGCAGAGATGCAGTCGGCACTTGGCGACGGGTTCGCCATCGAACGGGAACTCGATGGCGCTGGCGCGTCGCATGTCTTTCTCGCCGAGGAGTTGTCGCTCGGTCGGCGCGTCGTGGTCAAGATGCTGCCCAAACAGTTGGCGAGCGGCGTCAATGCCGAACGCTTCCGACGCGAGATTGCGGTGGCCGCGCGACTGCAGCATCCGCACTTGGTCCCATTGCTCACGGCTGGCGTGGTGACGAGCGCCGGCGTGCCGTGGTTCTCGATGCCGTATGTCGAGGGAGAGTCGCTGCGCGAACTGCTGGTACGGCGTGGCGCATTGTCCACCGGCACGGCCGCGCGACTCATGCGCGAGATCGCATCGGCACTCGCCTATGCCCACGGCCGCGGCATCGTCCATCGTGACATCAAACCGGAAAACGTGCTGCTGAGCGACGGCGTGGCGATGATCACCGACTTTGGTGTCGCCATGGCCGTCGATACCGCGATCGCCGAAGGCACCAAGGGTGGCCGTCGGCTCACCGGCGCCGGCGTCTCACTCGGAACACCGGCGTATAGCGCGCCGGAGCAGATCGCGTCCGCGGGGACAGTCGACCATCGCGCCGACGTGTATGCGTTCGGGTGTCTGGCGTATGAGCTCTTCGCGGGATCCCCGCCGTTTGACGGCCGGAATCTGCGCGACACGTTGCACGCGCAGATCAACGAGAACCCCGAGCCACTCGACCGAAAGCGGTCCGGACTGCCGCCGGCGATCGGACAGGTCATCATGCGGTGCCTCGAAAAGGACCCGGCCAATCGGCCCGATTCGGCCAGTGATATCGTCAAGGTGATCGACGGACTGACCTTGACCTCTCTGAGTGAAACGGCCGAGTCGCCTGCCGTGACCAGCGATCGCATCCGGATTGCCACGCCGATCACCGCCGACGCGCCGCAACGAGGCGCGGCGACCTCCCGCATGACGCCCCTGCTCCTGCTGGGCGTGGTGACCCTGCTCCTGGCAGCCGCCGCCGTGCTGCTCCGGTAGCCGCTCCGGTAGCCGTTCCGGTCGCCGTTCCGGTCGCCGCTCCGCCCAATCCAGACTTCCGTCGCCACCCGCCGACGGCGACATTCAGAGGTCTCCTCCCACCTCTGCCCCCGCCCCCATGGCCATCAGTCTCAAAGTCAACGGCACCGTTCGCACGATCGACGTGCCGCCCGAGATGCCCCTCCTGTGGGCGCTCCGCGACGAACTCGATCTCAAGGGTACGAAGTACGGGTGCGGCGTCTCGCGCTGCGGCGCGTGTACGGTGCATGTCAACGGTGTGGCCACGCGCTCATGCCAGACACCGGTGTCACGCGCGCAAGGCGCCGACATCACGACCATCGAGGGATTGTCGCCCGATGGGCTGCATGCGGTGCAGAAGGCGTGGAAAGAACTCGACGTGCCGCAGTGCGGATACTGTCAGGCCGGACAGATCATGGCCGCCGCCGCCTTGTTGTCCAAGACGCCGAAGCCCACCGATGCCGAGATCGATACGGCGATGAACACGAATCTCTGCCGCTGCGCCACGTACCTGCGCATCAAGGCCGCGATCCATCGCGCCGCCGACATCAAGGCCAGTGCTCCCATGACCGGAACCGGTGGCGCGAACAAGCCCGGCTCCCCCGACCCACGCTGAGGAGCCGACCATGACGACACAGACAGAATCTCAGGTGACCCGGCGCGACTTCCTGCGCGTGTCCGCGTTGGTTGGTGGCGGCCTGATGCTGGCCAGTTATGCCGACCCGCTTGAAGCCGTCGAACGGATTGGCGCGCTCAATGCGGCCGCCGACCCGACGCTCAACGCGTACGTGCGCATCACACCCGACGGCATCGTTACGATCATCGCGCAGAACCCGGAAATCGGGCAAGGCATCAAGACGATGCTGCCGATGCTGATCGCCGAAGAGCTCGACGCCGATTGGGCGACCGTGCGCGTGGAACAGGGTGATCTCGACAGCACAAAATTCCGCGGCCAAAGCGCCGGCGGCAGCACGGCCACGCCAACGCACTATATGCCGATGCGGCGCGTGGGCGCTGCGGCGCGCGCGATGCTGGTCGGCGCGGCAGCGAAGCAGTGGAATGTGCCGGCCAGTGAACTCGAGACCGACAAGGGCGTCGTGCATCATCGCGCGAGCAAGCGGTCGGCCACGTACGGATCGCTCGCGACGGCTGCGGCCACCATGCCCGCGCCGGATCTCGCCACCATTCCGCTGAAAGATCCGAAACAGTTCAAACTGATCGGCACCAAGCAGAAAACGTACGATCTCAAAGGCATCATCACCGGCAAGCCGATGTTCGGCATCGACGTGACGGTTCCCGGCATGAAGTACGCCTCGTTCGTGAAGTGCCCGGTGTACGGCGGCAAGGTCAAGACGGCCAATGTCGAAGCGATTAAGGCAATGCCGGGCATCACGCACGCGTTTGTCGTTCCCGGCGGCACGGCGCTCACCGGACTCCTTGGCGGCGTGGCAATTGTCGGCAACAACTGGTGGCTCGTCCAGCAGGCACGCAAGAAACTCATCGTCACGTGGGACGAGGGTGCCACGGCGTCGCAGAGCAGCGCCGGATTTGCCGCGAAGGCGGCCGAACTGTCGATCCTGCCGCCGCAGCGTTCACTCCGCAAAGACGGCGACCCAGACGCGGCGCTGGCGAATGCGGCCAAGGTCGTGAAAGCGGCGTATGTGTATCCGTTCATCTCCCACGCGCCGCTCGAGCCGCAGAACTGCACCGCACATTTCAAGGATGGCGTGTGTGAGATGTGGTCCACGTCGCAGACGCCGGAAGGCGGTCGCGGCCTGGTGGCCAGCACCCTCGGGATCAAACCCGAACAGGTGATCGTGCACATGGTGCGCGCGGGCGGCGGGTTCGGTCGTCGGTTGAGCAACGACTACATGGCGGAAGCCGCGTGGATTGCAAAGGAAACCGGCGTGCCGGTCAAGTTGCTCTGGTCGCGCGAAGACGATATGCAGCACGACTTCTATCGTCCCGGTGGATTCCACTACTTCACCGGCGGCGTCGACGCCAACGGCAAAGTGGTGGCCTTCAAAGATCACTTCGTGAGTTTCGGTGAAGGCGAGCGATTTGCCAGCAGCGCCGACCTTGGTGCGACGGAGTTCCCAGCGCGCTATGTCCCCAATCTGGCGTTCGAATCGTCGGTGATGCCGCTGGGCGTGCCCACCGGCGCGTTGCGCGCACCGCGGAGCAATGCCCTGTCGTTTGCCTTCCATGGATTCATCGATGAACTCGCAGTGGCGGCCGGCAAGGACCCGCTGCAGTTCCGCATCGATCTGCTCAACAGCGAAATGCCCGCACCGCCGCCAGCCCCGGCACCCGCCGGCGCACCGCCGCGTGGTCCGCAACCGGTTGGGTTTGACTCGGCGCGCATGCGCGGCGTGCTCGAACAGGTGCGCGACGTATCCGGTTGGGGCAAAACAGCACTCCCCAAGGGGACCGGCATGGGCGTGGCGTTCTACTTCAGTCACCGCGGGTACTTCGCGGAAGTGGTGCAGGCGACGGTGAGCAAAGCTGGCGTGCTCAAGGTGGACAAGGTGTGGGCGGTGGGTGATGTCGGCAGCGAGATCATCAATCCCAATCACGCCGAGCAGCAGGTGCAGGGCGCCGTGATCGACGGATTGAGTCAGGCGCTTGCGCAGGAAGTCACCTTTGCCGGCGGCGCCGCCGAACAGGCCAACTTCAACACGTATCAGCTGCTGCGTATGCGGCAGGCACCGCCGGTTGAGGTGCACTGGCGCAAGACCGAATTCGCACCAACCGGCATCGGCGAGCCCGCGTTGCCGCCCGTCATTCCCGCATTGGTCAACGCCATCTATGCCGCGACGGGCAAACGCGTGCGGCAGATTCCGCTTTCCAAGGTTGATCTCCGGTGGACCTGATTCCACAACGCGCATGAGCATCCGCATCATCGAAACGTCCCCGTTCGCTGACCAGCGACCGGGGACGTCCGGTTTACGCAAGAAGACGTCGGTGTTCGCGCAGCCGCGCTATCTCGAGAACTTCGTGCAGGCGTTGTTCGACGTGGCAATGCTGCCGGCTGGTGCGACACTGGTGGTGGGCGGCGACGGGCGATTCTTCAATCGCGAGGCGATTCACACCATCATCCGCATGGCGGCGGCCAACGGTGTTGGCCGCGTGATCACCGGACGTGGCGGATTGCTGTCCACGCCAGCAGCGTCACATCTGATTCGTCAGGGGGCGCACGGCGGCATGATTCTCTCCGCCAGTCACAACCCTGGTGGACCGGACGGTGACTTCGGTCTCAAGTACAATGCCGGCAACGGCGGCCCTGCGCCCGAATCGTTCACCAACGCGGTGGCCGAACGCGCCGCCTCGCTGGACGCCTATCGAATTGCCGACCTCCCCGATTTCTCCATCGATGTGCTTGGCGAACTGCCGTTGGCGGAGATGGTGCTCGAGGTCGTCGATCCGGTCACGGCGTATGCTGCGCTCATGGCGTCGCTCTTCGACTTCCCAGCCATTCGCGCGCTTTTTGCCGGCGGCTTTCGCATGACGTTCGACGCCATGCACGCGATCACCGGTCCGTACGCACACGAGATTCTCGAGCATCAGCTGGGTGCGCCCGTCGGGACCGTGATCAACGGCGTACCGCTCACCGATTTCGGGGGCGGACATCCAGACCCAAATCTCACGTACGCGCACGAGCTCGTGGAGCAGCTCTTCGGCGAACAGGCGCCCGACTTCGGCGCCGCGTCGGATGGCGATGGTGATCGCAACATGATTCTGGGGCGCCGCTTCTTTGTTACGCCGTCAGACAGTCTGGCCGTGATGGCAGCCAATGCCACACTGGTGCCCGGCTACGCGCGTGGCATCGCGGGAGTGGCGCGATCGATGCCAACCAGTGGGGCTGTGGATGTGGTCGCGCAGTCGCTGGGCGTCCCGTGTTTTGAAACGCCCACGGGGTGGAAGTTTTTTGGCAACCTACTCGACGCCGGTCGGATCACGCTGTGCGGCGAGGAAAGTTTTGGCACCGGATCCGATCACGTGCGCGAGAAGGACGGGCTCTGGGCCGTGTTGTTCTGGCTGAACATTCTCGCCGCGCGCCAGCAATCCGTGGAGACGATCGTGCGCGAGCACTGGGCGCGATTCGGACGCAACTACTACACGCGCTACGACTACGAAGGGGTGTCGACCGCAGCCGCCAATGGGCTGATGACGTATCTGCGCGCGCAGCTTGGTACGCTGCCCGGCTCGTCGCTGGCGGGACGCACCGTACGCACCGCCGACGACTTTTCGTATGTCGACCCGGTTGACGGTTCGGTCAGCGCGGGACAAGGGCTGCGCATTCTGTTTGCCGATGGCGCGCGTATTGTTTTTCGACTCTCCGGGACCGGGACCGAGGGCGCGACCATTCGCGTGTACATCGAATCGCGCGAGACCGACGCGACCCGTCTGGACATGGACGTGGCCGCGGCATTGGCGCCATTGGTGGACGCGGCGCTGAGAGTGAGTGAGCTGGTGGAGCGGACGGGGCGGACGGAGCCGACGGTGATTACCTGAAAGGGAAAAAGCAGTTGTCGGTTTTCCAGTGAGTCGGACAACGGCTGAGTCGTGGGTTGTCAGTCAGCGTAGTCAGTAGCCAGTGGGTTCTCAGACTGTGGACTCACTGACCACCGACCACTCGCACTGACGACCCACGACTCAGCCTTTGTCTGATAACTGACCACTGACAACTGTTCTGTTTGCATCCAGCACCTGCCTCACCTCCGCCGGCATCTCCACCGTTTTCCGTGTGGCCCGGTCCACGTACACGTGCACAAAATGCCCGCTGGCGGCGGCGGTATCCTCGTCATTGCGAAACAGGCCAATCTCGTAGCGCACACTGCTCGTGCCGAGGTGCGCCACCCGCAGTCCCGCCGTCACGCGGTCGGGGAATGTGATCGACGAGAAATACCGGCACTGTGTTTCCACCACCACGCCGATCGCGGGACTGGTGGCGATGTCGAGGACGCCCTGTTCGATCAACCACCGATTCACCGCGGTGTCGAAGAAACTGTAGTACACCACGTTGTTCACGTGGCCATACGCATCGTTGTCCATCCAGCGCGTATCAAGCGAGACGAATGCCCGATAGCTCGCACGCACGGTGTGGTCCACGGTCATCAGAATGCTTCACGATACAGCGCGCGCGCATCGTCCAGCGTGACCTCGCGCGGATTGTTCACCAGCAGGCGCTGCACCTTCATCGCATCGGTCGCCAGCAGCTCGAGATCGCCCTCGGCCACACCCACATCACGCAACCGGCGCTCGAGTCCGAGGTCGGCCACCAGCTCCTCCATGGCCCGCACAAACGCGTCGCCCGTTCGCGCGTCGCATGCGGCAGCACCATCCCGACGGAGCGCGCCCGCAAGTTCCCCATACTGCGCATCCACGACGGGCTGATTGAAACGGAGCACCGGCATCAGCACCAGCGCATTGCTCAGCCCATGCGGCACGTGAAAGTGGCCGCCGATCGGATACGCCAAGGCGTGCACGGCCGCCACCGGCGCGTTCGCGAAGGCCATGCCGGCGAGCATTGCCCCCTGCAACATCGCGCTGCGTGCGGTGAGGTCACGGCCATCGTGCAGCACGCGGCGCAGATTGTCCGACAGCAGCAGGAGCGCACGAACGGCCAGGCCATCGGAGAGATGATTCTTTTTCAGCTTCGAGGTATACGCCTCGATGGCATGCACCATGGCGTCGATACCCGTCATGGCCGTCACCCGTGACGGCAGACCCAACGTGAGTGACGCGTCGAGGAGCGCGAGATCGGGGTAGAGCAGCGTGGACACCACGCCCTTCTTTTCGCGGTCTGGAGACGTGACAATGGCGATCGGCGTCACTTCCGAGCCCGTACCCGCCGTGGTCGGCACTTGAATGAGCGGCAGACGCGGGCCCCGCGCGCGGTTGATACCGTATGCCTCGTCGAGTGGTTGTGGCGTGCGTGCAAGCAGCGCCACCAGTTTGGCGGTGTCGAGCGAGCTGCCGCCACCGAGACCAATGATGCCGTCGACCGATTCCTCGCGTGCCTGCGCAACCGCGTCATGTATGCACGATTCCGGCGGGTCTGCCGCGACACCGTCGAATACCGAGAGCGACACACCGGCCTTGGAAAAACTGGCCAGCGCATCGTCGAGAATGCCGGTGCGGCGCAGGGCCTGGTCGGTTACCACCAGCACGCGCCGCATACCGCGTTCGCTTGCGTACCACGCGAGGCGCGCCGCGCTGCCGTCGGTGACAACCACGCGGGGCGTGGTTTCAAAAGTGTAGTCGGTCACACCACAACTTCGACTGACGTCGTCAAATCGGCAACGTGGCCGCGTCGACGACGAGCCAGGCGTTACATGGACAGCTCGGGCGCCCTGCGCCGACGACGGACCCACACCAGCAGTCGTCTCAGTGAAAGTGCGAGGCCCGTGTACACCAACAGACATGCCGCGAGCGAGACGACTCCCGCCACGGTTTGTCCGACGAGTCCCAATACCTCACCTGTATGTGCGAACCGAAGGATCGATCGCCATCGGCGCGCCGTTGGTTGTTCGCTGAACGACTGCCAGCGCGCCTCGGCGCCGGCGTGCGCGATCACCAGCTGCGCGCGCTTGTGCGGTTCGCCACCCGTTCCACGGTCGATGGTGAACGTGTGCCCCGCGGAACGCTGTCGCGGCAGCGACAGTGAGATCGTGCGCCAATCCGGTGCACGCGTCTCGACGATGCGCAGGGCGTCGTCAAAGGGGATGCGCGCGGGTGTTTCCGCACGTGATGTCTCGACGCGTGACTCCACGCGTGATGCCTCGGCCGGGACACGACGCGGTGGCGCTTCGCCCGCCGCGCGATAGACGAGATCACCGGCCCACCGGTAGGAGATGACGATACCCGACGTCACCACCACGAACAGCGGCATCCACGTCCAGAATCCCAGCACGTGATGCCAGTTGAATTCGCGAGCCTTGCTGCGCAGGCCTCGGCGAAATTGGAGCACATTGCGAAAGGCCACGCGCGTGATCTGCCGTGGCCACCACAGCACGATCCCCGTCACCACGAGCACGAACAATGCGAGATTGGACAGGCCGGTGATCGAACGCCCGGTGTTGCGACGCTCGCCGCTCAGGGCGAGCCAACGATGCCAGCTCGTCACCTCGCGAAAGAATCCGCGAACGCCGGCCGATCCTGTTCCCAGCACCTGTCCGGTGTACGCGTTGAGAAAGAGCCGGCGATTCTGCGGCAGGATGATCTCCACCGGCCGTGTGCGCCCGGACCGCCAGACGATCCCCGTCGGTGCTGCCCCGGAGGCGACGTGGGCGCGCGCAATCAGCGAATCGGGTGAGAGCGGTGCCGACGCGGCGGCGGGCGCTGCGCCGTTGAGCCCGCGCAGATCGGCCCAGGTCGTGATCTGCTTCTGGTAGGTCAGCAACACGCCGGTCGCCGACATCACCAGCACCACGCCACCGGTCATGACGCCGGCGATGACATGGGTCCAGAAGAGAACGGGCCGAACGATTCGTCGCCAGACGACGGTCGTCGCCGCCGTCTTTACGGCCGACGTCGGCACGACTTCAGCAAACCCACTCATGCGACCCCTTTCGTTGATAACGGTTCTCATATACTCTGCACGAAGGAGACGCAGCATACTGAACCAATCCCGATAAAGTCAATCGGCTTTATGTGTCGCGTGCGCTTTTCTGTGACCAAGGGTCATGACGTGAGGAAGACGGGATGAGAGCCCTGGAGCTCCGGGCGGGTCCGCGGGCACTCGACATCATTCGCGAACGTGGACTGCGGCTCGACGATATCGACGTCTTGCCGGGGGCATCTGGCGGAGCCAAATGGCTCGTGCTCGCGGGACTCGACCGCTATCTGTTTGGCACGGTACTCGGGCCCGGCGCCGCTCACGCTCGCACGCGTCCACTGCACTGCATCGGCTCGTCCATCGGCAGCTGGCGCATGGCCTGCTTTGCCCAGCGCGATCCGGTCGCGGCACTCAACCGCGGGCATCTCGCCTACATCTACGAGCAGGTCTACACCAAGAACCCAGAGCCGCGCGAAGTCACGGACGTCCTGTCGCGATGCCTTGATCGGCTGCTTGGAGACACCGGCATCGACGAGATGCTCACGCATCCGTTCGCGCGCCTGCACGTCATCACCGCACAAGGGCGCGGACTCGCCGCCAGCGAACGTCGGCTGGTGCTCGCCACCGCGATTGCCCTCGCGGCCACCGCCAATCTGGTCGGACGGCGCTCGCTGGCCCTCCAGTTTCGGCGCACGGTCTTCCACAGCGCAGGCGACACCACGCCCTTTGCGCACTGGCGCGATCTGCCCACCGTGCACCGCACACTGTCGCGGGAAAATGCCCGCGACGTACTGATTGCCTCAGGCTCCATTCCACTGTTGGTCGACGGTGTACGTCTTCCCGGCGCGCATGAAACAACGCGACGGGAGATGCATTGGGATGGCGGCGTAACCGACTACCATCTCGATCTTGATTTTGGTGCCGGCGACGGGCTGGTGCTGTATCCGCATTTTTATGCGCACGTCGTGCCGGGGTGGTTTGACAAATCACTCCGGTGGCGTATGGCACGCGCGGCAAATTTCTCGCGTGCACTGCTGCTTGCACCAAGCGCGGAGTTCGTCGCCTCGTTACCCGGCGGCAAGATCCCCGATCGCCGCGACTTCTCTGCGTTTCCGCGCGCTGAGCGCGAGCGTCGGTGGCAGGCCGTACTCGACGCGTCGGCGCGGTTGGGCGAGGAACTGCACGAGTTGATCACCACCGGGACGCTCGCGGATCGCGTGGTCCCGTGGTGACGCTGCCGATACCGCGCTAGCGCACCGCCGCCGCAGCCGCGCGCCCCGCCGTGCGCCCGGAAAATATGCCCCCGCCAAGGAACGTGCCTTCGAGCGAGCGATAGCCATGCACGCCGCCGCCGCCAAATCCGGCGGCCTCGCCTGCGGCGTAGACACCTGGCAGTGGTGTGCCATCCTCGCGCAAGACTCGCGCGTCGAGATCGGTTTCCAAACCACCCAGTGTCTTCCGCGTCAGGACGTGCAATCGCACAGCAATCAGCGGACCCGCGTCGGGATCGAGCAATTTATGCGGCGGGGCGACGCGAATGAGTTTGTCGCCCAGATACTGCCGAGCGCCGCGCAACGCGGTGATCTGCAGATCTTTCGTGAACGGGTTGTCGATCTCGCGATCCCGCGCGCGTACCTCGCGTTCAATGTGCGCCGCATCGAGCAACGGCACCGGCGTGAGTGCATTCATGCGCGCCACCAGCGTGGGCACGTCGGGCGCTGTGACAAAGTCGACGCCCTGATCGATGAATCGCTGAACGGGCGCCGGCACCGCACCACCGGCGCGCCCGAGTACGCCGCGCACACTCTTGCCGGTCAGATCGGGGTTTTGCTCTGAGCCGGACAGTGCAAACTCTTTCTTCACGATGCTGGTCGAGAGCACGAACCAACTGTGATCGTGTCCCGTGCTGCGCAGATGCGCGAGAGTCCCCAGTGTATCGAAGCCGGGAAAGAGCGGGACCGGCAGTCGGCGGCCAACGGCATCAAACCATAACGACGACGGCCCGGGCAGAATCCGAATACCATGCCGGCTCCAGACGGGTGCATAGTTGGTGATGCCCTCGACGTAGTGCCACATGCGATCACGATTGATCACATGGCCACCGGCCGCCTCCGTTACGCCGATCATGCGACCGTCGACATGATCCGGCACGCCCGACAACATGTGAGTGGGGGCGGCGCCAAGTCGCGCGGGCCAGTTCTTCCGAACAAGGTCATGATTGCCCCCGATTCCGCCGGACGTGACAATCACCGCCTGCGCCGTCAGAGAAAACGCACCCACGACCGTGCGTGAACTCGGCGCACTGCGCTCCACATCGCTTGCCTCGAGGAGCTCCCCGTCGACGCCCGTGATCACCCCGCCCTGTTGCGACAATCCTGTCACGCGATGGCGGAAACGGAGTGTCACCAACCCGCGATCTGCGGCGGCACGCACACGCCGAATGAACGGCGCGAGGAGACCGGGTCCCGTGCCCCACGTGACGTGAAAACGTGGTACGGAATTGCCATGGCCAATCGCACCGTATCCGCCGCGTTCCGCCCACCCGACCACTGGAAAAAACCGCACGCCCTGCGCGTGCAACCACGCGCGCTTTTCGCCGGCGGCGAAGCGCACATACGCTTCCGCCCAACGTGTCGGCCACGCGTCTTCGGCGCGATCGAAACCCGCCGTCCCCAGCCAATCCTGCCAGGCGAGATCGAACGAATCGCGAATGCGCATGCGCCGCTGTTCCGGCGAATCCACAAAAAAGAGCCCGCCAAATGACCAGAAGGCCTGTCCACCGAGATTCTGCTCGGGCTCCTGGTCGAGCAGGATGACGCGGCGTCCCGCATCGGCGAGTTCCGCGGTGGCAACGAGACCGGCCAGGCCGGCGCCCACGACAATCACGTCTGCGTCCATGGTGAAGAGTGCGGACCAAACGTCCGGTGCGGAAGACACGGGTGGTGCCGGACCCGTCGTGACGTGTCGGCGCGGGCACTCGTCGTCATGGCACTGGTGCGCGCGCCGCTCGGGTTGCTCGCGCGCGCCGCGCCTTGTCGTCTGACGCCTTGCCGGGATCGCTACCGCCGCATGAAGACTGCAGAAGCTGCCCTTGCAATCTGTGTCGTCGGACTCGCCTGTTTCATCACCGGTCAGGCAATCGGCGTGCGACGCGCGACCGCGTTGCACGTGGCGGCGGGTGCCATCGGCGAGCGCATCGCCTCGGCGTCCGACAGCGCACGCAGCGACAGTGCGGCATCGCCAGCAGTGACCTTTGGCACCGCCGAACCGGAAATGCGGATCAGTGAGTCGCTGGAGTTCGATGCGCCCGAGATGGAGCCGGCCGAAATGCGCCGCCGCATCGCGGATGGTGCGGCGGGCACGTACATCGACGAACTGGTGACCGCGCGTGACTCCGCGCTCATCCGGTGGCCCGATCGCCGCACACGGCCGCTGCGGGTCTGGATCGCGGAAGACGAACAGATGCCCGGGTGGAATCCCGATTTTGTCATTGCGGTTCGCGATGCATTTGAAACGTGGACGCTCACCGGCATTCCGGTGCACTTCATCTACGTGGTGGATTCGGCAACGGCCGATGTGCACGTGCGTTTCACGGAACGCTTCGCCAACGGCATCAGCGGCAAGACCGTCTGGAGCCGCGACAGTGCGTGGTGGCTGGTATCCAGCAATATCACGCTCGGACTGGCGCACCCCGGTGGCGGCACCGTGTCACCACCCCAGATGCGCGCGATTGCGTTGCACGAGGTGGGCCATCTGTTGGGCCTCGATCACTCGGCAGCGCCTGACCATATCATGTCCGCGCGCATTCGCGTACGCGATCTCACAGAACCGGATCGCGCGACGATCAAACTGCTGTACAGCGTCCCGGCCGGCCTGCTGCGTTAGGCGGCACGCGACGCACCGCGCGCGACGCATCGCGTGCGATGCCTCGCGCACGGATCACCACTTCAGCAGCACGACGCGCGGCGC
>Ga0138256_10003464_pt1 | contig 16765 bp, 22 predicted proteins | sample KNB2016incub_MG_FD_105486 | JGI IMG/M metagenome (GOLD analysis project Ga0138256, IMG submission 105486) | Active sludge microbial communities from wastewater in Klosterneuburg, Austria - KNB2014incub_MG | ecosystem: Engineered > WWTP > Activated sludge > Unclassified | place: Austria... | reverse complement strand
TTTCGGCTTCGATTCCCCCACCATCGCAAAGCCGTTTAACGTTGGGCGTAATTAATCGGACACCTCGTCATTGAAGCATACATTTAAAGCATACTTCCAAACCCAACTCGACCCATCAACATACAAACGTGGGAAGTCAAATATTTTTTGACCTTCTATACCTAAATACCTCACATTTTCTAATGGTATTGCAGGCATTTCAATTTCGTGATTATGATTTTCATTCCATGCTTTATAGGTATGCCTGCCATCATCTTCTACTTTGACAAATTCATAATTCACGTTTATCCCCAAATCAGCAATGAATTGTTTTATATTTATTTCGCTTTGTTCTTTACTTCCTTTTTGGACAGGACCCGAACCTGGATTAATTAGTACTTGCATAAAATTTAACTACGCCCAAAATTATATTGGCAAAAGCAGGGCTGATGTGCTTAAACCAACAGAAGTACACTTATTCATCCTTTTCACATTTACCTACTTGCAAATACCAAGTTTCTCCATTCTTAAGGGTTATCCAAAAAGAACCACAGTTTTCTTCAACTGTTTCTATTTCATCTTCTTCAAAGCCTCCAACTACATAACTTATGATTTCATTATTGATTTCTTGTTGTGTCATATTTGTTTTTGTATTATAATTTAAAATTTTTGATACCACTTTTTAGCTTTTTCTTTTGTCAGTTCTTCTTCTAAATCTTTAACTTTTTGCTCAAGTGTTCGCATATCTTTTTCTTCTTTAAAGTCGTTATATTCTTTCAATAAAGAATTATATTCAGAATCTTTAAGTTCTAAATTTTGTATATGACGTTCATTTAACTTAATTATTTCTTCATTGTGTTTATTTTCAATATTACTCAATTTTAGAAGCTGTTGGTTGTTATTGGAACGCAGTTCTGTAATTTCTTTTATAAAAGACTGTTCTATATGCTTACGTATTTCTTGTGTTACATCATCAAAATTAATATATTCTGTGGTTAATTGCTCTTCAGTTTCTTCTTTAGGTAAGTTATGCTTAACTATGTCTATTATATTCTCTATATAATCACTATCACTTGTTATCATTGAAGAACTTTTTAACAATTTTGTAGATAAATCCTTAGCTATTAGTACTATACAATTTTGTTCATGTTCAATATCCATTACACTATCAGTATCCCATCTACAATCTTTACGACAAAAAGGACATTCTGCACCACTCCCATAATCTCCAGTAAGATTTACATTCATTTGTTTAATCCCTTCACATAATTTTTGAATATCCTTTTCTCTTTCATCAATATAAGAATTTCCCATGTTTTTATAATTTTCTAAAACTTGTTTTTAAATCAAACCCCGCATTTAAAATTCTTGTTTTATCATCACCTATAGGAACAATAGGTTCATTTTTAGTGATTTTTTTACCTAACCATTCTGAAAGTTCTATCCATATCTCATGAGCACTTAAAACTTTTTGTATATTATACTCTTTCAAAATAGGATGAAATTCATAATCGTTATCACTATTAAAATACTTATCAGCTCTATTAATTAATATAGGGCAGTCATATTTCCATGTAGGGCTTTTATCATCTAAGTTTTTAGGTTTTTTTAAAATGGTAATATTACGCATTTTGTTAAGAACTATCCATGATTCTTCTTTATTAGTATCTTTTGGAAAAGACCAAAACTTATTTGCTAATCTTTTATCCGAAAACTGTTCTACATCATTACCAGTATAAGGTTTCCCATCTATCCATAAAACGTCAACTTGTAAATTTCCTATATATAAAGAATGTTTTGTTTTTACAGAAGGTTTATATGATAAAGGTGTATATTTTGTTCTATCTATTATCAATTTATCATCTACACCATATACACCTTGTAGATAATCATAATAGTCTTTAAATTTACTTATTATCTTCATACCAAAAATTTTATTTTTTAAATTGTAGTAAGGTCGCCTGTCACATGGTTACGACTTTTCATACATGTAATAAATTCTCGATGTTGGAGTTTTTCAATCTGTTTCATTTGGGTTTTAAACGTCCCTGAATCAGGAATAACCCATTGTAGTTTTTGTTCCTTAATTAAACCAAGTGTAGAATTAATGTAAAGTGTGTTATTCTAATATCATATTTCGTGAATTGAATGTGTATCGACATCTATTTTTCCTACAGGGTCAGCTTCATCAGCCCAAGTCCAGTTAAAACACTCTGCTTCTAAATCCTTTTGTTTTTTCTTCTTTAATATTCTTAAAGCTTCTTCTTTTGTGTTAGCTTCTATATCAAGATTACCTTTATAATAAGATTTTAAATCCTGAAAAACTAAAAATCTAAATACTTTCATCGTTAATTTGTTGAAGAGTTATGATGATCAATTACTGATACTTCTCTATTATTCATTATATCAATGATCTCTTTAACACTAAACGGTTCATAACGTTTAAATATACGATAATAAGCGTCAATCCCAACATCCATACTTCTACCGTATGGTTCATGTTCAAGACTGGCATGGCTATGACCGTATAAATGTATTCGCCCATGATGACTTTTGTTCCATACACGGTGAGCATAATGACTAAGAAAAAAGCTATTTTTTCCAATATTTACAGTTTTAACATATTGGCAGCTTTCAAATAAATTTGTTGCATGTAGTTGTGTAATATGATGATTAGGATTTGGATTTTTAAGCAATTTATTATTTTCAATATGGTGGTCATGATTGCCATAAATTAAATGAATATGTTGGCAGTTAATTTGGTTGCGGAACTCCCAGATACTTTCAGCTCCCCCAAATGACCAATCTCCAAGAAAATAAAGTATATCGTCTGCACCCACCTTTTTATTTATACCTTTTACAATAGCTTTATTCATATCATCAAGAGAGTTAAAATCTCTTGTTTGTTGATGGCTGCCACCTTTTTCAAATTTATCCCAAGAACTTGTTCCTCTACAAATGTTCTTGTGATTGTAATGAAAATCAGAACTGAAAAATACTTCACTCATTTTTAAATGTTTTGTTGGTGAAACTATTACCTACTATTAGTAAATCCTTAACACACCCAACGTTTATAAAAACGTTATCGTTTTCAATAGCTTGTAGTAGTTGTTCTTCATGTACAATTAAATTTCCAAACCCGTGTTTGGAAACTTCATAAAGTTCAAACAAACCTGAATTCCAAATTTCTTTTGCTTCATTTGAAACATTTTTAAAACAAAACTACTTGTTGATAATTTCATAAAATATTAATTTGATATTGTAGTCTACCTCAACACAACTTTTACTTTTTTCATTATTATATAGTTTTACCAGGATAGGTTTTTATTACCCATTCCTTAATCAACTTATATTGTTCATATTGCTTATCTATATAAGCAAGTTTATCATGTGCCTCAACTAATGAAAGATGCGGGTAGTCACGATGTAGCACATCCTGTTTTGCATTTATTACAGAAGCATCAAACATTTTAAACTGAAATGAACTGCAACCCTGAAAATTTATAAACTGATTTATATATTTTTGTGTTAGGTTTGTGTTATCGACAATAACGTTGTATCCTTGTCTATAAGCGGCATTTAAGATACCATCTGAAAGTTTATTTACTATTTCTTCAAGCTTATTGACATCATTCCGTTTGTAGTAGCCGGATAAGCTTCTTACTAAAGACTTACGTAAACTGTCTCTATTTATACAAACGTAGTTGTTTTTATCCATAATAAACTCGTCAACCCACGTGCTTTTATGGCTACCACTAATCCCTACTGTCAATATTATATTCATAAACTTGTTATTTTACTACACCTGATTTTCTTCTATACTACATTTTCCTTCATCCAATTTTTTAGTTTCATGCTCAAGAAAACGAAACGACTTTAGTTTAAAAGCCTCATACCCAAATAATAAATTGTTTCGGATGACAACCCCTTCTTCAGGAACATTATTGTATATACACATATCACAATCTTTTTCTGTAAACTTTGTTTCAAGTTCTTGTATAAAAGCTTCTCTCCATTTATCGTCTATGCCCCCGTAATATACACTTTCTATAAAGTCATTAACTGTCCCGTAGTAAACAAAAGTGTCAGCATAGTTTAAATTGTATTTATTGCAAAACTGCTTAATTTGCATATCATCTAGCTCTATAACATAACCATCTTCATTTGTAATTGTTATTCTATAAATGTAGACCTTGTGTTCCTTTTGCGTACACCCATAGTCAAAATTTTCTTGAATATACTCCCCTTCTGGGGTATAACCAAGGATTTCCCCATATAACGTGTACCCTTTTGGGATACAATCTTTAATCTCATCCTTTACTATACCCCATATATCTGATTTATAATACCCTTGTTTATTTTGTGTTTCATATTGATTTTTAACAACCTTACGACTGGAGTAAACGTAATCGTACATTGTTACTTTTAAATTTACCCCAAAGTATATTAATAGCTTCTCAAACCACTTTAATTTCCGCTTAGTAAGTATATTACCCACAACAAAGCTTGTACCGTGTTTCTTTTTATGAATACCGATATAGTCAGTAAGGTTTAATTTACTAATATTACGGCGTAGCTGTTCAGTGTCACAATGCAAGCGGAACTGGCCATCAACAAGTCTACTAAACCCTTTAACAGATTTAGACTGTTTTACATTAGAAGAATTTATACTGTTTGTTTTAGGAACATATTTTTGACATATTGTTATGTTATTGAAACTATCAAATTCCTCAAACACATCGTTAGGATTAATAGCAGCTTTACCTGTTTTTTCTAAAAGAAACTCTTTTAATATGTTATATTGTAAAATAAACCCTTGACTTGGATGTTGTCTTAATCTCACCGCCCTAACTCTACCATATTGATTAAAAAAACCTTTTACTTCTTTATTTTTGTTTAAAGAACAATCTGTGTACCCATTTATATAACTTATTAACTCTTTATTTATAGCACACTCCAACGGGAAGTACACAACATAATCTCCTTCATTATAAGAAGTATCTGTTATAACATCTTGAAAATCTACTGTAAATATTTGCAAACGGTCGGCGTTCGGGTGCGGCTTGGGCTCCGTCAACTTGACCACCTTTGCACGATAATTTGTGTCGCTTAGTAATGTTTTAAACATTTTCCTTATATTGAATTGTTTTTATATTAGAGGTGTCCATATCTTTTAAAGAGTCCATAACCCACTGTAACACAATAGTTGGTTTTCTTTCACCCCAAACAGTTAAAAAGTATGGTATTAAGAAAAAAACATTTAGCTTTTCATTAACATTTAAACGCATACCACGACCATTGCGTTGCACCATCTTTGTTTTACTTCTACCTACAGACTCGTGTATAATGTTTTTTACACCTTCTATATTTAACCCCCTATCAACTTTATTTACAACTGTAATAACTTTTATTAACCCTTTTTCAAAATCTTCAAAAGCCTTATGGTTTTTATTTTTTTCATGAAAAGAGTTTATACATATTCTATCTGCTTGTTCACTTAACCCACAAAACACTAACACCTTTTCATCACGTGGTTTTAAATTATTTATTAACCACTTAGTCACTTTTGCACTACTTTTAAGACTACTTAAAAAATGTTTTCTTTGTATTTGCAAACCTTCAAGTTTCTTTTTTACATCATTAGACTGAAATTGATTTAGAAGTTTTTTAAAAGAAATATTATAATGAAGATAAAACCCGTTTTCTTCAGGTGTCAAGTTATAATTGATAAAATAAAGGTTTATACCATTTAGTATTTTATCATTTATAAGTTCGTTAACCCCCCTTTCAAAAATAACAGGTGCTATTTTTTCAGCCTTTTTTCTTTTTTCATCATCGAGTGTAGCGCTAACAAGTATCTTGTTTTTATATAAATTGTTTGTAAAAGTTTTTACATACTCTGGTGTAAGGCTTGCATCAAATTCATCAGCCAAAATCAAGTCGTACTTGCGCCCAACCCACTTATAGGTTGTTTGGTAACACTCAAAGTCAATTATGGGTATAAGATACTCAGCACCCCACTTACGAAGTTCATCTTTGAATGTTTTATCACGTAATAACGTAGTGTTGCAAACATATAATATGTTTTTTGGCCTCAGTATTTTTGCTATTTCAATCATGAGACGCCCTTTACCACTACCTGTTGGAAGCAGCACTACACCGTTATAACCAGATTTATTACACGCACTTAACGCTTCTTTTAATAGTTTATCTCGTCCTGTCAATGGTACTAATTTAAAGAGTAAAGTTACATTATAAAACAGCAACAAAAAGTTAAATTATGTTTTGTATGTCTTCTTCATCCTCTTCAAATGTCTGATTTAATTCATCTTCTATTGCTTCTTCTTTAAGTATAAGAAACTCTTTTTCTTCTTTACTAATTTTTTCTAAAACACTGTTTTCTTCTACTTCTTCTTTAATTTTCTTTAAACGCTTTTGTGTCATCTTATTATCTTTTTACCAAAAATTTTTACTAAATTCCCTGTGTTTGTATTTGTAAATTCATCGAGTTCTTTAAAGTTATTGTTTTCAAGAATTTTTAATTCTGGGGCGTTATTGGCACGAACAGTACAGATAATATAATCATACCCTAAAAACCTTGCACGTTCATAACGAAGTTCGTGATTCTTTTTCCCACAACCTTTTCCCCGCTTTTCTGGGTATATAAATGCATGATTACTAACAACAATCTGGCTACATCCTGGAAAACTATTAAGCTCGCAGTAACCGTTTTCATTTGCAAACCTTGTACTACTCATGTTTACTGTCTTTTATATAAAGTTGGCACGGGGTTTCTACATTTGTTCTTGTATAAGCCATAGTATTTACCCTTTCGTACATATTCCCTTCGTAATTATCAACCGGCACAATATTTTCGTATTCCACAATGTAGCCAGGAACAACGTCTTTTTCATCCCCTGTTTTTGAAAGTTGAAAGTAGGGGTAGCCATTGTTGTTTTCGCTTGTTAAAAGCTTGTACCCTTTAACATAAACAGATTGTGTCACTTTACCGCCTAATGAATTAAGTACGTCAGGTAACAAAAGTGTACCGTAGCAAAATACTTTCATAAGTTTTATTTTAAAAGATTGTAAAATGTTTCATTGAGCAAAGAGTTATATTCATCTCTATCTTTAAAGTCAAACTCTGATTTATTTCTAATCTCCCCCCATTCTTTTAAACGTTTAAGCATATTTGTAATGCAAGATTGGTCGTTTTCCAATAAAGCCTTTGAAAATTTTTTCATAAATGTTTCATATTTTCCCAACTTTTCTGTTTGACTTGGAAAATAATTAGCATATATATATTTTCGTATAGACCAAGCTATTGTTTCTTTTGTTACAGGCTCTTCACCTATATACCTTTCTATAAAGTCGTTAATGTTCATCTTTATTTAAATGTGTATCCAAAAATATCGTTAGCAAATGTTTTTAAAAGCGCAATACACGCAACCCACCCATCATGTGTTAAGGCGGCGGTAGTGTCTTTAAACACACCGTTTTCAAAATTCTCGTTGTTTTCTTTTAGCTTTGTTAAAATAATAGGTTTTAAAGCAGCGTGTAACTCTTCTTTGTTATAGCCAATGTTTGTATTTTCACATAACTCTTTAAGCATAAAAAAATATAACCGCTGTAAATTTCTTTTTGGTGATTCTTTTTTCCAACTAACCTTTGGCAAACCAACTAAAACTTTATGTATATCATCACTAGAATCAATATAGTAAATTTCACCATTTGATTTGTAAACAGTTATTTTATTAACTTTCATAATGAAATTATTTTTACTCATCTATATCATTCACCTGTTCATAGTATATTTCAGCACGGGGTTGTTTTGGTTTATTTATTTTTTGCGCTTTTTTGTTAAAAGAAATCTCTAAACTAAAGGGTTTATCTAAAAACGTTGAATATATCCCATACGCATGAAACATTTTAAAATAAAAACTTGAATCGGAATTGATTTCTTTAACAAAAGAGTCATCAATTTTAATAATTTCTTTAGGTACATTTGCCATCGCAATCTTAATGCTTTTACCTATATACCACCCTTCTTTACTAAAACTGTCTATTCTTTTTAACAGGGATATGTCATATATAAAAGGGTTGTATTTTAAAACGTTAAAATCAATGGTTTTAGAGTTAAAGTCTTCTAAACTTTTTTTTGGGTAGGCTTGTAACTCACCTTGTTCACCTACATATATAGAGTCTACAGAAAACAATGTTGAGTAAGAATGTCTGTAAAACCCTTCTGGTTTAAACACTAATTTATTTCTTACATAGTTAACACTATGCGCTAATGTGTAGCAAGAATTCTCTCCATACACACTACATACTGTTTTTGTTTCAGGGTTTACAAGAATATTTTTCTCCTTCAACTCTTTAATCATTTGCATAACGCCTTCTTCCATAGTGTAATCTTTTGGGCACTTTAAGGCACACACATAATTTTTTATACCGTTTTTAACAATTGATGTCATTTTATATATTTTCATACTAACTGATTTGTGTTACGTTGTATTTAAAATTTTTATCTTCTTCTTCGTCAATACATAAAAATTCACCCTGCTTAGTTTTCTTTTTAAAGTATTTTACTCTATCGTTATAATAACCTATTAAGTTATAACTAAGTTTTTCGCCATATTCTGTATTACGTATTTGTTTGTAGTATAATAACACGTCTTTAAAAGAAATACTATCGCCCGATATACATTTTATTGGATGTTGTTGTGCGTACTTAATTATAGCAATACACATTAACAACCAATTTATACTTTTATCTTGGTTAAAGGTAGGTGTATGTAAACGAAACTCAACGGTATTACGGTTATTAAAAAACATATTTGTAAAATTAACCCAATGGTATCTTGTTGATATATTCCATTTGTGCGCACCGAATGGGTTTTTCTTATTTTTGCGGTTATATCTTATACATGAATCAACCCCATCTGTAATATACAAAAACAAGTCTTTATAAATATCATTGATGTATTCATTAAAATTTGTTGTACCAAAGTCAGGTAGTATATCAGGGAGTTTTTTACAATATTCTTGCTTTTTAAATTTAAGCTCATTAGATTTATAGCTGGGAAACATTTCAAATACTTGGTCTTGTATTTTGTAACACAGTTTAAATAAACTTACCATGTACAATCGAGAAGTGGGTATGCCACCAATATGAATATGTAAAGAGCATTTATCATCAAAATGATTTCTTAAAGAAAGATCTTTGCAAAGGTTGCGTATAGTTTGTAACCCTTTTGCACCGGAAAGAGGTATTGTTACATATTCTGGAGGATATATATTATCTCCTTCTTTTTTCAAACTACCGTCTTTACATATAACAACACCGTGTTTGTGTTGTAAATAAACTGGTAAGTTGCCACAAGAAGACTCATACTCAAAACCAAATGTTAGTGGTGATATGTAAGAGTTTAAATATTTTAAATCTCTATCAACATTAATAAAAGAATCATTGTAGTAATCTGAAATAGAGTCTAAAAATAAACTATCTTCAACAGTGTAATTACCAACATTATTTTCTGCATTATTACCAATAACACTCAATTTTTTTAGGAAAGCTGGTGAGCATTTTTCAATATTATAAAATACACCACTGGAGTATTGTTCAACATAATATGGTGGGAGTTTTCTATAATCTTCAAAATAAAGAAGAACACCATTGTTATATATTGAACAATTAATACCAGGATTAAAGTGAAAACTACCCATTATTGGTTCTTTTTCATCATTAAAACCTATAACCCCTTTTATTCTTTTTTTATACTTCATTGTTTTAACCCAATGGCTACCGTCTTTACTAATTTCAACATCTACCCCTTTTATAAACCAAGAATTTCCAATAGCAACACAGTTATCTCTATACTCTATTATACCACCAATAGAAACTGTTTTGACTGGTTTTAAATTATCACAATAAATGTAATACGGATATGGGTTATAGTTGCTATGATACGGCAATGTAACGCCATTAATACTTATTGGTTTAAACCCCTCTGGCGATTGCGTAATAGCATAGTCAGTTTTTATCATAATACTTACTTTAGAGTTTAGTAACATTTAACCTGTTACAAATATCATTTGTTAATACCTTATTGACATTATTTTTATAAGTATCTATTGAAGAGTACCCTGCAAATGCAATATCTTGTGCAAGATCACTGGTGTCTATAGCTTGTAGCTTATCTACCACATTAGAAAATTCTGTAAGACACTCCTGTGACTTTATGTAAAGGGTTTTTATTTCCTCATCTTTATTTTCAGGTGTTGTCTTTTTTTCAATGTCTTCATCAAACTCCCTGTAGTTATATCGATTATTATATAATGACAACTCTTCAACCGATTCACCAAATGATAAAAAGTAATCTAATATTGATTTTTCTGTTGCAAAGTCTTCAAATTTTTCTTCAATTAATATACTACTAATAGATTTATTTTCTATAAAAGAGTCATTTAATAACCTACTAACCTGTTCTTCAATTTCATTATCTGTTGGGCTTAATGACGGTTCTTGCATAGAAATTATTTCACTCATAACATGGTCAAGGTATAAAAGAAATGGTTCTGGTAACTTGGTGAGGTTCTCTTTTTTTAATTCCCTGTTTAACAAATCAAAACATATATTTGATAAAGAAGCTAAACCTTGTTTTTCATAAGTGTCGTCTTCTTTATCAATTTTATATACGCTATCAGCGAACACAGAGTTTGCTTCACAACAAATTTTTTCTTTATTATTTCCAGTTATTTCATGTAGCAACCCTTCGCATATAATATACTCCCTTGAAGAAAACATAGGTTTAAACACTACATTTGCACGTTTCTTTTTATAAAACCAAAACTTTCTCATGGGTAAGCTCACCTCTGTGCTTTCATTGTTTATTAGAAATACAGGGTATTTGGAAAACTCGCTTATAATGTATGCAAAGTTATCTTTATTTGCAGTTTCAATATTAGGATATTTTTTGTAAACCTTTTTATATTCTTTATGCGAAGAGATTAACACACCACGTATAAAGTATTGTGTTGTGTATAATTCTCCTTTTTTAGCAAGTTTGCCATCATTAGTTATGTTATATATACCATTCAATAAAACAGTATGACATTCTTTATTAATACGAAAGTGTCTCCCAGAACGGTAAAATACAACAAACGGGCTAACTTCATTTGGTATAGGCTCGCAAAGCGCCAACGGGCTTCCACCATGATTGATGCCGCTTGATACAGGTATATGGCCATGCACGTTTTCTGTATTGCTAAACAATACATTGTTTCTTTTTCTTTTACCCGATACTGCTACTACAGGGATGTTGTTTTCTGTACGTTCTATTGTACAAACTTCTTCAAGGACACCATTTTTAAAACGGTACACCACATTATGCGGAACACAAATTGGTTTTTTACCAGAAGAAATAAATTGCAAACTTTCTTCTAAACTACTATAATATACACCTTCTGGTTCATTAAGAACAAATAATGGTCTTTCTTCTTTAACTTCACCATGAATAAATTCTTTTGACGCACCATGATATAAATAAAGTGCCCCTTCTTCTTCAAACGTTGCTGCTATGGCAGCATAACCGTTATATTCATTTAACACTCCCCACCCATCTTTCTTTATAATAGCTGCCAACCCCGCACTATCTACATCATAATCTTCATCATTAACGTCGTGTTTATATGTTAAATTCCATATATCTCTTATAAACCCATTATGTGTTTGCACATAGTTGTCAATTCTATGAGGGTGTGCGTTTTTCTCATTGTGGTCACCTGATGTTGCTTTACGTGTATGCCCTAAAAAAATACTCGAGTTGATTTCCCCAGGAGTTATCTTATTATCTACAATAAATTTTCCAAAATTAGCCATAGTATTCACCCCTTTTTGAATATTCCCGTTGTAATAATATCCGCAGCTATGCTCCCCCCGTTGTATATTAAATATACCAAGTATTCCTAATTTTTTTATATCTAATTCTTTCCCTTCAAAAGCCTGCCCTCCCCAAAGGCCGCATGATAACACACCGCTTTTTACTTTAAAAAGTTTGCAGTATAAAAAATTAATCACTGCACCTAATAAGAATAATTGAATATACAGTTCGGTAATAAAATAGTACATAAGTTATTATTTATAATGATAGAATTATGTTGTCTTTTTCAATTATATAGTTGTTAAGAAAAATGTTGTTAACAGCTTTAACAACTTGCTCTTTGGTTAAAATCTTCTTTTCTTTTACGCATGGTTTCTTTTCTTGCTCTTCTATTTTTTTGTAAATAAGAGGAGGAAGAACATTAAGGTAGGCATTATATGTGTTGTTTAAAAACTCAGGGTTTGTGTTACACTCGCTAATAACAAACTCATGTTTGTCATTATTGCTGCTATCATAAAGAACATCAAAGCACCCAATATCTAATTTAAGAGCATTAATGGCTTTAACACAAGTTGCTGTAATTTTCTCCCATAATCTGGGTTTTAAAAACTCTTTTTTGTTATAATGATTATACCGTGTTATTATAATGTCTTCTTGGTTACGCTTGTGTTTTTTTACAGCAAAGAAAACTTGGTCTTTTGTGCAATGCAACCGATACTCGGAAGTTGTGTTAAATAAAGGCTCTGTTATAAAATCAACAAGCTTTTTACTATATTTGTTGTACTCGTCTTGTGTTTTACATAAAAACACATTTTCACCACCACTGCGGACAACCCCTTTTAAAACACAAGGGAACACAGGTCTATCGAGGTTGGGTTGTACAGGTATATTTGCAGCAATAAGTAAATCCTTTTGCTTTCTTTTATCTATACTATTTTTTACAGCTTCTGCTGTGTTTACCTCAATGTTGTACGCCTTATAGGGCATTGTCCCACCAAACCTTATAACAATACTGTTACCGCAAAAGTCTTTTTTTCCTAAGTCGTTTGTAAAATGCTGTGCAACAGTTATACCATCAACAGGTTTTTCTCTTTGATACGTGGCAACGTGTATTTTACTATTTTCCATTATATACTGTCGTTTAAAAAGTTATTAAATATATTTTTAAGCTTTAAAATACTTTCAGGGTGCTTTTTCTGATAACTCAAAAACTCAGGATGACCTTGTATTCCTAAGGCATTTGTATAACGGTAATAAACAATTTCGCACTCCTTCCCGGGTTTCATTTCTTTTCTATCCCCATCTTCATGAATGATACTTACTCCTTCTGTCCACCCAATAATGGTATATTTATATGATGGAATGTTGTAAGGATAGGCAGCTTGATGGTGTGTACTAGATATAGTTAGCTCGCCATATTTTGTTGTTTTTATAGGGTGCTCTGGTATATTATACTGATGCTGAACAAGTCTACCACCAGACATTACACACAAAAACTGGCTACCTCTACATATCCCCAACATTTTCTTTTTTAAACGCAAGGCTTTATTAAATATTTCTTTTTCCTTTTTATCTCTTTCAGGGTTACAATATGTTAATGGGTGCTTTTTTTCATTATACAACTCAGGGCTGACATCCTCACCACCTGTAAACACCACAAGATCTGCACTTTCTACATCATTCACAAAAACGTGCTTTGGCAACCAATTAGTATAAGTTGTGTCTCCACCAACTACATAAATGCTAAATGTCTTATTGTTGCAAGCTTCAAAAACCTCCCTGTCTGAACCAGTTATTTTAAACACTTTTCCTTTTTGTTCCCAAAAATTGGAAATTGACGGATATGGGTTTTTGTAAATAGAATGCTTGCTTTTTTTAAGACTGTTTTCAAATTCTTCACGAGATAACAAACCTGTTAACTGAGTATTTTTAATAGTATGGTTTGTGTTTCCTTGTATATACCTGTGAGCATACTGCATTAGTTTAAAAGTGTCAAGATCGGGAAGTTTCATACGTAGTTCAAAAAATGTTTTAGGAAACTCATTTATTCTGCTTTCCATTAAATATCTAGCAATTTGTAAAGCAGAGCTTAGATGTTCCTTTACTTCATAAAAAACTTTAGTTTTTGTTTTAATAGGGAGTTGTATAACAAAAAAGTCACTGCTTATACTAAACTTTTTAGAGCCGCTACCAAGAAATTTTGCAGGGAATCCCCAGCCGCACATATAATTCACCCATTCTTCCCATTCTTTTTCATTATATGGTGTTGACTCTTTATGATGATATAATACTATGTCTGTTACTTCTTTATCCAACGCCCCGTATGTTATATACGAATAACAGGCTGAATTAACACAGTCATGTAGCAATTTTTTTTCTGCAAAAAGTTTATAACTAACATGTTTTGTTTCTTTCATTGTTTATTATTTACCAATTTAAAAAATACATTTTTAAAAACCCTGTTTTAGGATAACCGTTTCTTCTATCAAAGGTAGCAACTTGTTTAAATCCCAAGTTAATAAGATTTTTTTCTAAAATATTTTCACCAGGACTAACAATTACAAAACAAGCACGTTCACCGCTATTTCTATTGGTATAGTGCCAATTATTCTTTGCTTCCAACTTTAGCTTGTCAATATGGTATTGAAGCTCTTCTATTGGCGTTTTATTACTTGCTGTAATTTGGCATAATGCACAGCATGAAAGCTGCCATTTAACAGCTGTTTCAGTTATAATGTTCATATTATGAAAGATTTAAATTAAATTCTTTTATTAATTCTTGCGCAGAAGATTTGTCATTTTTGTTTATTACTTCACTAATAAAACCCCCTAACACTTCATCTATTCTGTTTCCTTCATTGTAAAAAGAAACAGCACTCATGACAGCATTATACAACCATAGTATTAGGTTTTTACTTTGAAGATAAAAATTACTCACTGTCCGATACTCAACACCATAAGACTTCGGCCTGAAACAACCGGCTTTACCGTATAGCTCTTTACGTTTATTATCCGGCTCTAATATTACACTTGGCACACCAACAAATAAGTCTAATGTTTTTATAACATCACACCTTTGGTTGTCTCCTGTGTAGAATAACACAGCGTTTTCTCCTTCGTACAACTCTGGCGAGTATTTAAATTCAGGTGCGGCAAAGCCAACGTGGACATGACCACCTGCACTTCTCAGTGTTTTATCTTCACAATGAGGTTTGCGGTTTATGGTGCGGGTGTATGCGTTAAAGTCAGGCTCGCACCCAAATATTTGAGAATGTTCTGACTGTAACCATTTCGAGTCAAGACTGTATGAAGGGAATGCAGATGTACAGTATTTTTTAGGAATTGAGTTATTGATGTACGCAAGAGACTTGCGTATGTAGTTGTAAAATTCAACTTTGTTTCTAGCAGGTGGGATACAAAACTCTGCAAGAACATTATCAAGAGATGTTGCAAAGTATTTGTTTGAAGGGTCGTAGTTGTAAGGAATACTTTTTGTTCCTTTTATGAACCCTTCAGCACTAATTATTTCTTTTGTTTGTTTGTTTTGTAGAAATACTTCTATGTCTGCGCCTACCGTTACATTTGTTAACTTGTTCATATGGTCTATTTATTTTTTCCAGCTAATGTTTCATACATCCATACACCTATACAAAACGGTATGGTTGATATAAAAAATGCCGCATACAAAGGGCTATGCGAAATAGTGTTAAACTCACCTCCAAAAAGAAAAACAATTAAAGGCAATAGACAATATGCCCCAATTAGTATTATAATGTATAATAAAAATACAGCTATGTCTTTAAACAACTGTTTCATTTCTTTAGTTTGATATGTTTATACAGATGGCTTTTTGTTACAAGTAAAAGTTGTATTAAAAATTGCTGTAAGCCATCTTGTTAAAATTTTACTTTTTACTAATTGTGGCAGGTGTAGGACTCGAACATACATAGTATCGTTGTACCCAACCCCAAACGGGTTTATGTCTCTCCAATTCCATCAACCTACCTAAAAACCAGCTTTCTCTTTTGCTTTTAAATTATAAATGGTAATTCTTAAGGTTTTAAATTGCTGTTAGAAAGCTTACCGGAAAACATTTTGTTTGAACATAGTCATGGTAAATGCTGTTGTTTTCCTATAACATTAACTACCTATTAAGCAACACATTTGTTCCGCTGCCTAATGTAGTTGTAGGAAGTTTACCGTCCCACAAAGACCATTTAATAAACTCAATATACTCAGGCGTGAGCTGAGATTGTTTTAGCTTTATTGCTTCAGCGGCTGCTTTTGCTGCAATTACAAGGCTTGCACTATCGCCTTTAGCTGTGGCAATTTTTGTTTCAGCTTCTGCCTGTGCTGTTATTTTATCAAGTTCGGCTTGTTGTGCTCGCTGTATTGTTTCTGTTTTAGCCTTAATAACCTGAGAAAGCTCTGGTGGCGGTATTGTTCCCGGGTTTATTTGTGTTACTATAAAGTATAAAACAAGCTCTTTATTTAGCTCATCGGCAACAGCCATATTATACCTTTCTTTATTATTAAAAATACTATCAATAGTGTACTTATTGCTTGCGTTATTTAATGCAAGTATGGTGGCGGTTGATAAAAAATTGTTTTCGAGTGAAGAAAAGTTACCACCTTTAAGCAAATTAACATATAAATCAGCGGCTTTTTCAGGCTTTAGGGCATAGTTAAAACTTGGGCTTACTGTTATTGGAAACCCACCTTTTGTTGTTACAGAAAACCCTTTATAACTAACATGGTTTTGCCTAATAGAATATTCTACAACGTCTGTTGTCCACGAATTATAAAACACCCAACCTTTAACTTGTCTGGCAACAGGTATTCCTTTTTCGTTGCCAATGCGGTCAATTTTTAACCCAACGTTCCCGGCATCAATTCTTTGTATT
>Ga0138256_10003463_pt1 | contig 16781 bp, 16 predicted proteins | sample KNB2016incub_MG_FD_105486 | JGI IMG/M metagenome (GOLD analysis project Ga0138256, IMG submission 105486) | Active sludge microbial communities from wastewater in Klosterneuburg, Austria - KNB2014incub_MG | ecosystem: Engineered > WWTP > Activated sludge > Unclassified | place: Austria... | reverse complement strand
GAAGCGAAACGTGGGGTCAATCGAGCCTAAATCTCATAGCCCGTGTAACGGGCGCCAGACTTTCGCCAAATTATCGAAATCAATAGATGTTACACGTCTCTCTATCAGAGTCTTGTTTTCAATCTAATTACGGGTTCCGCGTTGCTCCACCCGTGGCTACCTCTCTGTCACTGCTCCGCAGTTTAAGACAGTTTTGACACAGCCACTCAGGCGCGGGCTTCTGCAAGGTCGAACCGTCTGGATAGAAAATCGAATCTCCTTTGTGATACTTTTCATTTGTCAGGATCACGACAGAACTACGAAATACATTTAATGGAAGAAGTTTTGGAACCAAACACGCCCGAGCGGCCGGAACAGGCGACGGTGCCCGAGCCGAAGGCCGGATCCGGGTGGAAAGAATACCTCGAATCGGAAAAGGCCACGCGGATGGTCTATCTTGTGTTCGCATTTATCGCGATCGCAATGGTGATGGCGTTTTTGCAGTTTCGCACCGACGCGATCTGCTGCGGCGACTGGGATGGATACTACCATATCAAATGGAGCAGTCTGCTGTGGGAAAACTTTTCACAAGGCAAATGGCTGCCGACCTTTGAATGGCTGCCGCTGACCGTTTTAAATCCGCAGCATTACAACGACCATCATTTTCTATTCCACTTGCTGCAGATACCGTTCCTTTGGTTCTTTGAACCGGTAATGGCCGCCAAGGTAGCGGCGGTCGTGTTTGCCACATTTGCCGTCTTTTCGGTCTATTGGTTGATCCATCATTACGACATCAAGTATCCGCTCGTCTGGCTGGCCGCGATCTTTACATGCGCCAATATGTTCTACTACCGGATGAACATGGCAAAGGCGCCGCCGCTTACGATCATCATTACGGTCGTCGGCATCTATCTGCTTTTTGAAAGGAAATACAAATGGCTCCTTCCGCTGATGTTCGCGTTTGTCTGGACGTACAGCCTGTTCCCGCTCTTGTTTATCGCCGCCGTCGTCTGGGCGCTTATCGTAGGGTGGAACGAACGAAAGATCGAATGGGAGCCGGTCGCATACACATTTGGCGGAATGATTTTGGGAAATTTGATCAACCCTTACTTTCCAAATAATCTGCTGCTTTTCTGGGAACATTTTGTTACAAAATTTAAGGTCGGCAGTGATTTCGCGGTTTCGGTCGGGGGCGAATGGTATCCGTACACGGGCATGGAGTTGCTAACGCATTTCCCTGTTGCGATGTTGGCTATGCTAATTGGCTACATCCTCTTCATGCCTAAGAACCACAAACTGCCTGAAAAAGCTTCTTTCTTTCTCGTGTTCGTAACAATCCTTCTGGCGGCACAGTTTCGCTCTAAGCGATTTGCCGAATACTTTCCGCCCTTCGCGGTCTTATTTGCGGCGTTTAGTTGGCAGGCGTTTCTTATGCCCAACCGGGTCGAACTCCCTGCGGAATTCCGCCGCGAGATTGAACCGTTCCTCGATGCTGACAAAGGGACAGAAAAGGATGAGTGGGCAAGAGCGGCCAAGGCGGCGGCCGTCTGGGTCCTTGGTATATTGCTAGTTTTCTACTTCTATGTGAATACTGTTGGGCTTGGCTGGCTTGGCGTCGATCAGCCCGGGTTGATGAACACGATCGCTGAAAACGAGCCAAATGATAAATACCGCCGGGCAATGGCCTGGGCGACCGGCGTTGATGCGAACGGCAAGGACAATATTCCGGCCGGCGCGCGGATATTCAACACCAACTGGGACGATTTTCCGAAGCTGTTCTTTTATGACACCAAGCACAGCTACGTTTACGGCCTGGACCCGAATTATCTTTATTCCGAAAATCCGGAACTTTACAAGCTCTTGCTCGACATAACCGCGGGAAAAACGGATAATGCCGGCCCGTTGATACGTGAACGGTTTGGCTCGAACTACATATTTGCCGATGCCAAAGAGAATGAAGCGATGATCGCAAAAGCTCTGGAAAGCGGCTGGGTCGAAATGGCCTATGAGGACGATGAGGCCCGTATTTTGAAGATACGCGAGCAAAAAGGTGATCCGGCCCCGGATTCTGTCGAGGATGCTCCCGAAACCCCAGAGGAAAAGCGTATATTGGACGAAGAAGAAAACGCCGCGAAAGCGGCAAATATGAATTTGGAGGAAAACGAAACACCTTAATGGCGGCAATTCACCGCCTTGAACGCTTTGACAATGAAATACTCTGCAGTTTTATTGTTCCTCGCGGCATTGCTCGCGGGATGTACGCCAAATAAGCGGATCATAAGCTCGGCCGCCGAAACACCCGTCCATGTAACATCAACGCCTGCGAGCAGCAATTTCGAAAGTGACATGCAGGCAATGCGGAATGCCGACTTCAAGTTCATCCTTGTCTTCCGCCGCCGCGACGGTGCAGCGATGGACGCCGAGGACAAATCAGTGATCAACGCCAATACTCCGCCCGATGCGAACCGCCGCCGGTTGTCGGACGACGAAAAAGCAGTGATCATAGGTAGCAATTTCCCGTTTCTGCCAGGGTCTATCGATAATCTAACGAGCCGTTTTGTGATGGAGGACCATTCGAGGTCCGACGCCGGCCCGCTGGAGGTGGACCGTACTGCTAACGCAAACGCCGCCGCAAATACCACCGCGACGCCGACATCAGCCAAATGAACGACGGTGACATCAATAAGACTGAGCAAGACCCGCCTGCCGAGCCGGTTGCCATTCAGAACGAGGGGCCGCTCATAGTTGCTCTTGACCGATCAACGATTTCGCTTGGAAATATTGTCAAGGTCGTGGCTGTTACGCTGATGCTTCTTTTCATCGGCGGGTTCGTTCTGACCATAATCACCTCGCTTACCTATCTGTTCTTCCTGCTTGTTCTTTCGATCTTTTTTGCATATCTGGTCGATCCGCTGGTGCGGGCGATCAGGCGCCCGTTCAAAAGGTGGAATGCAGACCGGTTTATGCCACGGGGATTGGCGATCCTGATAGCATATCTCCTTGTATTTTCCACAATGGGGATCGGCATTTGGCTGATCGCTCCGTCCGTGTCCGAACAGGGAAAGGAGTTTGGCGCCAACCTTCCGAAATATGCGACCGAGGTCCGGCAGACGTTCAATGATATGAATCGCCGTTTCGACCGTATGCGGATGCCTGAAGATTTTCAAAACCGCATTAACGAAGAGGCAATTGCCATCGGTGAACGCATTACAACTGCATTCGGTACATTTCTACTTGGCTTTGCGTCATATTTGCCGTGGTTCGTCTTGGTCCCCATACTCGGTTTTTTCTTTTTGAAGGATGTGAATCTGGTCCGTGTGGCGGTTCTTAGGGTTTTTCCGCCGGGCCAATGGCGTCAACGTGCCGAGGCCGTGATGCACGATGTAAACCTCACGCTCGCTGCATATACGCGGGCACAGCTTATTTCCTGCTTTCTTATCGGCTCTGTGTGCACCGCGGGATTCTATTTGATCGGCCTTAAATATGCCTTGCTGCTGGGAATTTTGGCGGGCGTATTCGAGTTTGTTCCACTTTTGGGGCCGGCGACGATCGGGCTTCTTGTCACGGCGACGGCGACGGTTTCAGATGACCCATGGAACGGGCTTTACGTTCTTATTTTTCTGGTCGTGCTGCGGGTGGTCCACGATTACATCACGTATCCGCGAATTGTTCGCGGCGGCCTCGACCTTCATCCGGTGCTGATAATAACGTCAGTTCTCGCCGGTGAGCAGGTCGCGGGAATTCCCGGCGTGTTTTTAGCAATTCCCCTAGTGGCGATCGTGGTCGTAATTTATAAACACGTTGTCGAACATAAGGGCAGTAAAGGACTGGTCATCGAAATGATCGAAGCGACCACGAAACCGGAGGAATCCGCCGATCGGAACGCTGCGGCAGACCGCGAACTTGAGACACCGGCTTAATTCTGCCAATAGATTTACGATCATGCTTCACGTTTAATCATTGCTTGACCGATTTTGAAAAATGAACGGTTTAATGTGCTGCTCCGTTTTCACCCGAGGACCATCTGTTGGAACGTTTTCTCGTCGTCGAGTTCTACGCTTGCTTCGGCAACCCAGACAGGCAGGTTGAAATTTAGGCCCGTCAGTTTAACGGCATCCTTGCCGGTCGTGATCAATGATTCCGCATAGCATTTCACTGCCTTTTTCTCGATCGCTTCGATGTCGCTCTGACAATAACGATGATGGTCACTGAATGGTATGAAGCCCACAAGTTCGAAATGATCGGCCAGAAGCTGTTTTCTGAAATTCTCGGGATTCCCCAAGCCGCAGAAGGCGAATGGCCGTTCCGGTCGTTGGAACACCTCTGCGGCCCGCACGCGTTGTCCGCAGCTAAACTGTTCAAGTCTGACAAGCCCGCCGATTTTCGTTGATGCACGCAGCATCACGGCCTTCGGCGCCAATTGGAAGATGTTTTCGCAAAGCGTGTCCGTTGAATCAACCAGGTTCGTCCTGGTCAGGATCACGATGTCGGCCCTGCCTAATCCGGCGGCACGTTCACGGGCAGTACCGGCCGGTATCATCCCGCCGCCGAAAGGGTTCATTGCGTCAATACAAACGATGTCAAGGTCCCGCCTTGCGCGCCGGTGCTGAAATCCGTCATCAAGAATGAACGCTGTTGTTCCGAATCGTTTCCGGGCACGCTCTGCCGCGGCAACGCGGTTGGCGTCGGCTACGACCGCGGCTTGGCCAAGCAGACTCCACGCCAGCTCGACCGGCTCATCACCGCCGGCCGCGGCGTCCGCTAAAACCTTCTCACCGTCCGAAACCACTACAAACTGGGCTTCGTTTGCCCGGCCGTAACCGCGAGTCAAGACACACGCCTTTTCACCATTTTCAGCGAGAAGTTTGGCCGTCAAAGCAACGAGAGGTGTTTTTCCGGTTCCGCCAGCGGTCAAATTTCCAATACTGATCGTTCTTGCACCAAGCGGATAAGACGGCAGAATGCCGAGGTCGTACAGCCGGTTACGAGCCTCCGCCGCAAGCCCGTACAGCGTTCCAAATGGCATCAAAGGATTCACACCGAAAGGTTACAGAAGATGCAGGACAAACGCCAATTTCAACTTTGAAGTCGAGATGAACCTGATGACGGGCGGACTGCCGTTCCATAAAGACGGGAGCGGTCAAAGTGCAAGAAAGTTTGCAAGCATTAGCTTTCCGTGTTCGGTTAGGATCGACTCGGGATGAAATTGAACGCCTTCGACAGGAAATTCCTTATGCCTAAGGCCCATGATCAGGCCATCCGGCGATTCAGCCGACAACTCGAGCGAATCGGGAAGTGAGCTGCGTTCAACGATAAGTGAATGATACCTGCCGGCCTGAAACGCGCCGTCTATTCCTGTAAACAGCGTCTTTCCGTCGTGTTTGACGGTGACCGGCTTTCCATGTACAGGTTCCGGCCCGCGCACAACGCGGCCGCCGAAGTGCTGTCCGATGGCTTGGTGGCCAAGACATACGCCGAGAATCGGTATTCGGCCGGCAAACTTTTCGATGACGGAAAGTGTTATCCCTGCGTCGTCCGGCGTGCCGGGCCCGGGAGAAATAAGTATCCGTTCCGGAGCAAGCTGATCGATCTCATCGACCGAGATATCATCATTCCGAAAGATCTTCATTTCAGCGCCAAGTTCGCCAAGGTACTGGACGAGGTTGTAGGTGAACGAATCGTAGTTGTCTATAACCAGAAGCATGTTTTAGTTTTGCAAATCCGCCAATTTTCGTCGTTCTCTATTTACTATTATGGCGGACATACCTATCATATTCGAAACAATTGCCGGAGGCAGAATGATATTTAGAAAATTTGCTTGCTCTCTCACGCTTGCTGCCATGACGGCATCAACAATTTTTGGACAGGCCTTAAACAACAAAAAACCAACGGATGATCCCGCAGCTTTGAAGAAAGAGGCTGTCGCCTTTCTCCGCGAAACGATGTCGGACGTTAATAATCTTCGAACCCTCGAGAACCGGATCAGTTTTTCATCTGAACTTGCGGGCCTGATGTGGTTCCACGATGAAAAAGAGGCACGGTCGTTGTATCTTACGGCCTTTGGTAATTTCAAAGAGCTTTTGATGCAGTACGACCAGCAGATGAACTCGTATGGAGACGGTGCGGAAGGAGAAGAAGAATCGTATCGCGGCGGGCTTTTCGCCGATGTTACCGAGCGTTCAAGGATAGCCAAACGGTTTCAGGCAGCGATGAAGGTTAGGCAGCAGATCGCTATGAGCCTCGCCGAACACGACGCCGAACTCGCTTTCGCGTTCTATTTCGAGAGCCTCGCCGTACTTACCAACCCGGAATTCAGACGCCAGATGGAGATGCGTGACCAGTATTTCGAAGTCCAATTGATGACCCAGATCGCGGAAACAAATGCAGCCAAGGCATCCCAATTCGCCATAAAATCGATAGCTGACGGCGTGAATTATCAGCATATTGAGCTATTGAAAAAGATCTATGCAAAAGACGCGGAAAAAGGTGCCGAATTTGCGGCGTCGATCCTAAGCAAACTCAAGACGGACAATATTGACGCGGAAAAGTTTTGGGTGGTTGGTGCGTTCCTGGATTTTACGGGTGAATCGTTTGAGAAATCGAAGGGCGAGGGCGGCAAGAAAGCTGCACTTAACCAAAGCGATCTTCGCGATCTGGCGGACATTTTTGCTCAGGCGATATTGCGGAATGAAGATGAACCTGGAATGTTCCAGCAATACCTTACGAATATTGAAAAATATAATCCTTCTCGCGGTGTCCAGATCCGGGCAAAATTTAAGAAATCGCTCAATGGACCTGCAGGCGGAACGGGCTACGCAAGTAATGCGGTGTCGAACACTGCCATTGCTATTGGTAACGCAGCAAGTAATTCAAACAATTTGAACTCAAACGACGATTACGTACGTGAACGTGAACAGCGGGCCAAGGAACGTGAACAATCGGAAAAACAATTTCAGGAAAGTGTCGAGAAACTTGGCTCAAAGCAGCTTCCCAAGGAAGAACGGGAGAAGATAGTTGCGCATGCCCGCCGCATCCTGCTTCAAACACCCGGAAAGGACAAAAAAATTCTCGGTTTGAGCGCCCTGGCAGCACACGTGGGAAAAGCGGGAGACAAAGAACTTGCGGCCGAAATAATGAAGGACGCCCAGGCCCTTGTCAATCCGTTACCTAAGAACTATCAGGACTTTATTTTAACGTGGATGCTTGCGAGCGGTTATGCCGCCGCTGAGCCGGAAAAGGCATTTCCGCTGCTTGAAGACACTATTCTTCGTGTAAATGACACCTTGTCGGCTTTTATCAAAGTTGGCGAGTTCATTGATGTTGCCGGTGAAATGATCGACGAAGGCGAGGTCCAGGTCGGAGCATTTGGCGGTCAAATGGTCCGCGGCCTTACATCTGAATTGAACATGGCGGACGCGACGCTACGTCTTCTGGCCAGGGCCGATTTCAATAAAACGAAGAACCTCACAAGCCGATTTGACCGTTCAGAGGTCCGCATCCTTGCAAAAATGATGATCCTTCGGTCGGTGCTTGGCGAAGAAAAGCAGAAGAAGGAAAAAGAAGCCGATGTGACGGTGGACAATTGAATTTATCGATCAGGAGGAGATCGACCTGTAATCGCCGCGAAAATAAAGTATCGGGTCGCCGTCGTTAACGGCGGCCCGTTCCACTTCGCCCACGAAGATGGAATGATCGCCGCCGTCGTATGAAGCAGTTACCCGGCATTCAAGCGTGCAAAGACACCCGAGAAGGACCGGAACGCCGTCAATATTCGTTTCAAGGTCCACACCTTCAAATTTGTTTACGGTGAGCGAGGCGAACCGCTCGGACAACTCACGCTGCTCGGCGCTAAGAATGTTGACAACAAATTGCCGTGACGCCGCAAGTGCAAGATGGCTTCCGGTCGTTTTTTCAATGCAGATCAAAACCCGGGGCGGATCGAGCGAGACCGAACAAAAGGCGGAGACCGTGATGCCGTGCGGTTTTCCGTCTTCGTCACAAGTGGTTACAACGGTGACGCCGCTCGGAAAGCGGGACAGCGCGGCACGAAATTCATCGTTGGTTATCGGCATCTGGGTATTTGCAATTTACCTTAACAAATACCGTTTCGCAAAAAGCGAAAGCATTACGGCGGCACGAGGCCGAGCTTTGAATTGAGTCTTAGATTGAAAGATAATTTTCTAATTGTGATTGATCTTGAAGAATTTTTTGCAACGTCCGCAAAAGCGGTTGAGGCTTCGCTCGACCGCCTGATACCGTCGGCCGGGACACAGCCGGTCCGCTTGCACGAGGCGATCAGGTGGAGCCTTTTTGCGGGCGGAAAGCGCTTTCGGCCGACGCTTGTATTCGCTGTTGGTCAAACATTCGGGGCTTCGGCCGAATTGCTTATGCGGTCAGCGGCGGCGGTTGAAATGATCCATACCTATTCGCTGATCCACGATGACTTGCCGTCAATGGACAATGACGATCTTCGGCGAGGACGGCTGACTTGTCATAAAAAGTTTGGCGAAGCAACTGCTATTCTTGCGGGTGATGTCTTGGAAACGATGGCGTTTCAGGCAATAGCCGAGGACGATCTGCTTCCAGCCGCAATGCGGACACTATTGATCGCCGAGCTCGCAAAAGCGGCGGGAACGCCATTTGGGATGGTCGCCGGCCAGCAGCTTGACCTCGAGGCGGAAGGCAGGGAAGCCTCGATCACGGAGATCGAACAGATCCATCGGCTAAAGACCGGGGCGTTGATAGCCGCTTGCGGAAAAGCCGGAGCGATAATTGGCGGGGCGGATGAGAACGAGATAGAAACTATATCGGAATATTCGGCCAAGCTTGGACTCTTGTTCCAGATCACGGATGACCTGTTGGACGTGACCCAATCCACTGAAGGACTTGGAAAAACAGCAATGAAAGACGTGGCCGCTCACAAGGCGACATACCCAAGCGTTTATGGGACCGAGGCGACGGCCGAATTGGTAAATTCGTTGTGCATCGAAACCATAACGACTTTGGCCCGGATCGAACGGCCCACTGAACTTCTGAACGGCATTGCGAGATTTACGGCCCAAAGATGTTCATAACCCGCAAATCTTATCCTTTCACCCTACGCCGCAAACTTGACAGTATTTGTGCATTTTCGTAGGATTGCAGTTCGCCCTTTCTTCGGTGACAGGTGCGATTGTGTTTGAAGTACTTCCAGACGTACGGCCGCCGAAACGCGGCGAATGGATCTTGGGCACGTACGTCAATTGGTAGACAGCCTCCCTTACAAGGAGGAAGTTAGGGGTTCGAGTCCCTTCGTGCCCACCAGTTTGAAATGGTAGAAACCACTTGCATGAGCAGGTGGTTCCGACAAGATGCGGGGTCGTAGTTCAGTTGGTTAGAACGCCAGCCTGTCACGTTGGAGGTCGCGGGTTCGAGCCCCGTCGGCCCCGCCACAAATTAAAGCCGTCGGCATGAAATGCCGACGGCTTTTTATTTTAAAAATTGACGCGTTATGACTTTCGCAGTTCCGTAAGGACCTGTTTCGCAACAGCCTTTAATGTATCAAAGACGCCGGTGCCGTCGGTCGCGACCGCTTCGAAAATAGGTTCGCCTTTTCGAGTCAGCTCCTGGGCAAGTTCTTCTATCGGCGTTACATTTGGCAGGTCCCGTTTGTTTAGCTGCAGGACGTAAGGGATCTCGTTCAAATTATAGCCCTGCGTCTGAAGATTTTCTTCAAGGTTATAAAGCGATTCGATATTAGCGTCCATTCGCTCGTCCTGGCTGTCGGCGACGAACACCACACCGTCCACGCCCTTAAGGATCAGCTTGCGCGATGCGTCGTAATAAACCTGGCCCGGAACTGTATATAAATGGAACCGTGTCTTAAAGCCGCGGACGGTACCGAGTTCGAGCGGCATAAAGTCGAAAAATAGTGTCCGGTCCGTCTCAGTCGCAAGGCTTATAAGTTTACCTTTCGCCTGCGGAGCGGTCGAGTCGTATATGTACTGCAGGTTCGTCGTTTTGCCGCAAAGGCCTGGGCCGTAATAAACGATCTTGCAGTTAATTTCTCGTGACGCGTAATTAATGAATGTCATAACGATTATGGGCCTTGGACCTCAGATCTTGGATCGTTATTCCGATAGGCATTGCCTAGCTCCGAAATCCAAGATCTGTGATCAAAAATTAACTAAACAGGCTGTCAATATCTTCGTCAGTGATCTCGGCAAATACCGAGGGGTTGTTTGGATTAAAGGCTGCAGAATCCCGGACGGCTTCGTCAAGGATGGATGCTACCTCGAAACTGGCCTTCTTGGTCCTTAACTTGACAAGGCCGAGAGTGGACCTTTCGTCGAAAACGACCACGAGCAAGCTGCGGCCGATCACGCTGATAAAGATGCTCTCTCGTTCGCCCTCGTGCACGACGGCAGGGAAGACGTCCTCGCCGATCAGCTTTGCCATGCTGCTGGTTGCGGCAACATTGCCGGCCGCGAGCGATGAAAAGCTCATCGTGTCCATGTCGCCGATGTCGCCATGAAAAGCGATCGTCTGGCCGTCGCGGTCAACGAGAAAAACGACGCGCGACGCACATTCGACGCACAATCTGGCCAAGACCATCTTTAGCCTTTGAAACTGGTGTTCTTGTAAAATGAAAGGCGATTGAGCCATTTGATATTCTCTTTAGTTGAGTATAACTATAGCGGCAAGTTGTGTTGGAGCGAAATGAGCCGAGCAACAGCGAGGCGAGATTCTCAGGAAGAACCTCGGTATTCAATCTAACATAACTACATCAGCGGCTTCAAGTATTTTTTGCCGCGCCGGGTTAATTCCTTCATTTTCGATGAATAGCCGGTAACTCCGTATATTTGTTTGTCAGGACGTATTATCCTTAAGGCATTGTGAAGAAAGTGTACTGAGGATGCAGTATTGGAAAATAGTCGCGAAATAAAGATCAAATGTGTTGCCATCGGCGGCGGGACAGGACTCGCAACGCTGCTGAGCGGACTGAAGAACTACGTTGGGGCGGCCGCGAACGGAATGCCGGCGATCGAGCACCTGGCCGCGATCGTAGCAGTTTCTGACGACGGCGGCAGTTCAGGGCGGCTTCGTGATGAGCTGCAAATGCCGCCGCCTGGCGATATACGCAACTGTATGGTCGCCCTTTCCGAAGATTCAAACTTATTGTCGCGGCTTTTCCGGCATCGTTTTGGCGGGATCGGAGATCTGAGCGGGCATAATTTCGGCAACCTCTTCCTGGCGGCCCTCTCTGAAATAACAGGTGATTTTGCCGAGGCGGTGAAGCTTTCGTCCGAGATTCTGGCGAGTAAAGGGCAAATTTATCCGGCGACCGATGCCGACGTGCGGCTCTCGGCCGAACTTGTTGATGGAAGCACTGTAAATGGCGAAACACAGATCGGCCGGGTCGGTTCGAAGATCAAGCGGCTTTATCTGGAACCGGCTGATTGCGGCCCGATGCCCGATGCCGTAACCGCGATCTCTTATGCGGACCTCATAACAGTTGGCCCAGGTTCGTTGTTTACCAGCATTTTGCCGCCGCTGCTAGTCCGCGGCGTTCCCGACGCAATAATAGAATCAAAGGCCGTTAAAGTCTTTGTTTGCAATCTGATGACCCAGCCGGGCGAAACTGATGGTATGACCGCCAGGCGTCATCTCGAGATTGTCCGCGAATATGCGCCGGATCTTAAATTTGACTATCTGGTTGTTAACAATAAGCCGATCACCGTGCTTCAGGCCTCAATGTATGAACAGGAAGGAGCGGAACAGATCGGAGTGCACGGCTCAATATCAGGAGATACGATTGAAGGTGCAAGAATTGTTTATGGTAATCTATTGGACGCGGGCAAAAAGGTCCGTCACGATCCTATAAAACTTGCAAAGACCGTATTAAGCTGCGTTTCCGATAGATTTGAATAATTGTCCATATTGCTTCCATTTTTCTCGAAATCTAAAATATGCCTGACAGCCCGACCGAACAGAAAGAACTGAATGTGCTGGTACTGGCTGCGGGACTTGGGACGCGGATGCGTTCCGACTTGGCAAAGGTCTTGCACAAACTTGATGGCCGTCCGTTGATAAACCACGTTTGCCGGACGGCAACTGCCCTTGCGCCCCGCAGCATTTACGTTGTGATCGGCCATCAGGGCGAGGTGGTCAGGACCGCGGTCCAGGGCGAGTTTTCCGACCAGCCGATCGAATTTGTCGTGCAGGAGCAGCAGCTCGGTACCGGCGACGCTGTGAATGCGGCCCGGCCATTTCTTGCCGAAAGCGATTCGACGCTCGTAGTACTCTCGGGCGATGTTCCAATGATCCGGCCGGGAACGCTGGCGGCACTTGTTCAACATCACCACCGTTACCTTGACCGAGGAGCATCCTGCACGATCATGACGGTTAAATTTGCCGATCCAAGTGGTTATGGCAGGGTCGTGCGAGACGGAGCCGGCGGATTTGTCCGGATCGTTGAACAAAAAGATGCGACCGACGACGAAAGGCAGATCACCGAAATCAATGCCGGTATCTATTGCTTTGATACCGTCAAGCTATTTAACGCACTTCGTGCCGTCAAGAATAACAACGCTCAAGGCGAGTATTATTTGACTGATGTTCCTGCATTATTAAAAGACGCCGGTGAAGACGTCGCGATTTTCCATTTTAATGACCCGCAGGAGATCGAAGGCGTCAATGATCGTGTACAGTTGGCCGATCTTGAACGCATTTTGTGCCGCCGCAACATTTCAAAACTGATGATCGAGAGTGGCGTCACTTTTATAGATCCGAAAAACGCATATGTGAGCGCTGAATCTGTAATTGGACGCGATACCGTCATTTATCCAAACGTATTTGTCGAAGGTGCGTCCGTGATCGGAGCACGATGTACGATCAGGCCGGGCGTACGGCTTGTGAATGCAAAGATCGGCGACGACGTCGAGGTCCGCGACAACTGTTTGATCACTGATTCGGAAATTGGCGACGCGGCGGTCGTCGGCCCGATGGCGCATCTTCGCGGCCATGCTGTCATCGGTGAAAAGGGGCGTATCGGCAATTTTGTCGAGGTCAAGAAATCAAAACTCGGCCGCCGCACCAAGGCGAGCCATCTGACATATCTGGGCGACGCCACCATCGGCGAAGACACCAACATCGGCGCCGGCACAATCACCTGTAACTATGACGGCGTTCGCAAACACGAAACGCACATAGGCGATCGTGTAAAAATAGGATCGGACACGATGCTCGTCGCACCGGTGCACGTTGGCGACGATGCCGTGACCGGGGCCGGAAGTGTGGTGACGAAGGATGTTGAAGCGAATACACTGGTGTTGGGGATTCCAGCGAGATCCAAGTCCAAAGGAGAACCAGCGTGAAGATCTTGTTTTACATATTAACTGTCGTCTGCGGTTTGTTTGGACTTTTGAGTCTTTTTCGATTCTTTGAAGTGTTACTTCTGGGAGGTCAAGTACTACCAATCCAGCCGGCTATTGGTGCAGTCGGCGTTGTACTCGCTTGGGTCTGTTTGAAAAAGGCCCGTTCATCATAGCGTCTATTAATTATTTGTGGAATTGCAGGGTACATTGGAAATGAACAAGTTGTGTCGCGTGGTTCACGGCTGTTGTTCGTATCGGGGATATAAATGTTCCGGTGTGATTCATGTACTCTTTCGCATGATATAATATCGGGCTATGACGGTCACGATCGACATTTCAAATGAAGTGGAGAGAACTCGAAGCGGAGGGCCGACAAAATGATAAGTTTGCTAACTTGACCCGTGCAGGAAGAAATCAATGGCAGTAAAATCACCACAGAAAGAAAGACGAAACCTCAAAGTCGTTAGAGAAATTCAGATCGAGCGGCCTGAGCGAAAAAAGTTGACCGCTGAAGAATCATTAAGGCGGATGAACGATTTTGACAAAAGGAAGGACGAATTCATTGCCTCTATCAGAAAGAGCGAGGGTTGAGATTTACATACCCGACCAACCGGTTGCCGCATATCAGGAGTTGTTGCGGACGATAGTGAATGAATTCACAGTTTCTTTAGGAGGCTGTACTGTGAAACACGGCCTCGACGGTTACTACTTGTCAAAATTTGGGCAGACAATTCCTGACCGCATCAGTATTGTTTACACGGACACGCCTTTCGATTTTCAAAGAAATATAGTCGCTCTCAGTCGATATGCGGACAAACTTCGCGAGAACGCTTTTGAAGCATTGCGTGAAGAAGCGATTTTGGTGGCCGTGCTTCCTGTATATCATTCGGACTAGTTTATGTGCGGAATTGTTGGATACGTTGGAAATAAACAAGTTGTGCCGTTGATCATTGACGGGCTGCGGAAGCTCGAATATCGCGGGTATGATTCGGCTGGGATCGCGGTCGTAGATGACGACAAGCATCTTGAACTGCGGCGGGCGGAAGGGAAGCTGCGCAATCTGGAAGAGGCGATCCGGCTCAATCCGCTTGATGGGAATTACGGCATCGGGCACACGCGGTGGGCGACGCACGGGCGGCCGACTGAGGAAAATGCTCACCCGCATCGCGACCAGTCCGGTAGGATCGTGGTCGTTCATAACGGCATTATTGAGAATTATCTGCCGTTGAAGGAACGTCTTGCGGCGAACGGCAGCACGTTCAAAACCGAGACGGATACCGAGGTGGTCGCGCATCTGATCGGCCATTATGTCGATGAAGGGCTGGGCTTTGAAGAAGCGGTCCGTAAGGCGGTGAAGGAGCTGAAAGGCATCTTTGCGTTGTCGATCATTTCGGTCGATGTGCCGGATACGGTCATCGCTGTACGCGAAGGGCCGCCGGTTGTAATTGGTTTGGGTGACGGCGAATTTTTTGTTGCGTCCGATATTCCGCCGATCTTGCAGCACACGCGTGACGTGTTTTTCCTCGGCGACCGCGAGATCGCGGTGCTGACAAAAGATTCCGTCCGAGTGACCGATTTTGACGGCAACGTACTTGAGCCGAAACAGCAGCGGATCACATGGGACCCGATCATGGCCGAGAAAGGCGGTTTCAAGCATTTCATGCTCAAAGAGATCTACGAGCAGCCGCGTGCCGTCCGCGATACTTCTCAAGGGCGGGTTTCGCTGGATACGGGCAAGATCTATCTTGACCCGATGGATATATCCGATGAAGATCTGCAGGCAGTTACATCGATAAAGATCGCGGCATGCGGAACTTCCTGGCATGCGGGCCTTGCCGGGAAGTATATGATCGAACGGCTCGCGCGCGTACCGGTCGAAGTCGATTATGCTTCCGAGTTTCGTTATCGCGATCCTGTTCTAAGCGAAACCGATCTGCTGATCGTCATTTCCCAATCCGGCGAGACTGCCGACACCATTGCGGCGATGCGCGAGGCCAAACAGGCGGGCTGCAAGGTGCTTGCGGTTTGCAATGTGCAGGGTTCAATGATCCATCGTGAGGCAGACGGCACGATATTGACGCACGCCGGGCCTGAGATCGGCGTGGCATCGACCAAGGCGTTTACGTCGCAAATGGTCGCATTGTATTTGTTCGCGTCCTATATCGCACAAGTTCGCGGAATGGTGGATGAGACGGCCGCGAAAAAGCTTGCTCAGGACTTGGCTGAACTCCCGCTTAAGATCGAACAGCTTTTGAATGACGCCGATTCGATCGAGGAACTGTCGAAAGATTTTTTCCGTGTGCAGGATTTTCTCTACCTCGGCCGAGGCATCAATTTTCCGGTGGCACTCGAAGGTGCATTGAAATTAAAAGAGATCAGCTACATCCACGCCGAAGGCTATCCGGCCGGCGAGATGAAACACGGGCCGAATGCCCTGATAGATGAAAAGCTGCCGGTCGTTATCATCAACACCCGTGATGAGAATGACGCCGCCAGCCAAGTGCGTTACGAAAAAACACATTCGAACATCGTCGAAGTAAAGGCGCGTGACGGCATTGTGGTCGCCGTGCTGACCGAAGGCGACGGCATGAGCTCGAAGGTCTCCGATCATGTGATCGAGATACCCGAAACTTCCGACCTGCTTGGCCCGATCCTGTCGGTCGTCCCGCTCCAGCTTTTGTCATACCACATTGCCGTCCGCCGCGGCTGCGATGTGGACCAGCCGAGAAATCTGGCGAAATCAGTGACGGTGGAGTAATATCACGATATGAAATGGCGTGTTGTTTTAGAGCGTGACGAAGAGTCTGGCGAATGGGCCATCTGGTGCCCCGAACTTCCAGGTTGTACGAGTGCAGGAGTTGCTGAGGAAGAAGCATTGGCGAATGTTCGAGAAGCGATCGAACTTTACCTCGGCTGATTAATTGCCTCCAGCTTTAGCTGGAGGTATGTATCAATTCTGGAATCAGGGCATTAGCCCAATTTGTCGATCGCTGTTTTGGGCTAAAGCCCGCTTTCTCTATTCACCCGCCCCTCCAGCTTAAGCTGGAGGCAATTGATTATGAAAGCAATCATCGTCCGTGAATACGGCGAGCCTGAGGTAATGAAGATCGAGGATGCCTCGACGCCGGAGCCGTCAGGAAAACAGGTGTTGGTAAAGATAGAGGCGGCGGGTGTCAATCCGGTCGATACTTATCTGCGGACGGGTATCCACGCCCATGCGCCGAATTTGCCATATACGCCCGGCAAAGATGCCGCGGGCGTCATCGAAGCAGTTGGTGATGATGTTGTCGGCCTTAATGCCGGCGACCGTGTCTATACTGCGAATACGCTGACGGGGACCTATGCCGACTACGCTCTTTGTTTAGAAGAACAGCTTGGGCGGCTGCCTGATAATATCGGCTTCGAACAGGGAGCCGGTATCTGGACACCATACGCAACGTCATACCG
>Ga0138256_10003462_pt1 | contig 16782 bp, 11 predicted proteins | sample KNB2016incub_MG_FD_105486 | JGI IMG/M metagenome (GOLD analysis project Ga0138256, IMG submission 105486) | Active sludge microbial communities from wastewater in Klosterneuburg, Austria - KNB2014incub_MG | ecosystem: Engineered > WWTP > Activated sludge > Unclassified | place: Austria... | reverse complement strand
GTGACCTTGACAAATTCTTTTTCCTGCCCCAGCCGGGCTCCGATACCCTCATACTTTCCGGACATTTGCATATTAAAATCCTCTTTTTCTTTAGGAGAAAAATAATTGGAATGGGGGTCGTAATAACCCGTTATGGCATTGAGGTATGTTTCAAACCAAACCTTTTCATCCAATTTGCTGAGGCGCAGAAAATAATCATCGTATGCCTCTTTAACATTTTCCCTGACTTCAGTCTGGATGTCGGCGCTTGATTTTTTTGGGCTGGTTGTTTTATCCTTTTCCTGTGCTTCCAGGCGATCGACTAATCGGGAGGCTATTTCATATTGAATCAGTTTTTTCCAATAAGATTTGAGCTCTTCGTCGTTTTTGGCCCAGGCCATCTTATCGGGATCCAGTTCTATTGTTTCGTTACCGTTAAAATTGTACGATTGCCCAATGGCCGTTTCGTAATAGGGTTTACTTTTAGTTAAGGCCTGATTAAATAACTTTACTGCAAGATGATGGAAGTCCAGGTTGCGCGCTTTAATGTCTTCGTCCAGTTTGTTTTCAAACGCCTTCAGTTGTTGGATATCATTTTGTGTAAAAAACCGTTTGGACCCGTCGAGATCCTGGAGATAGGTTTTAAAAACAGCTTTGGAAAAATTGTCATCCAGGTCTTGCGGACGAAAATGAGCTTGTTCCAAAACCTGCATAACCGTATGCAGTATTACTGCCTCCTTGGAGCCGTCGGTCTCCGGCATCCTTTTTTTACTGGCAGAGAAAACAAACAATAATGATACAATACCAAAAGCAAACAAAGATCCTCTCATAATCCATTTCATTTTATTATTCATGGTATTAAACCCTAAATTGGCCCAGCAGGCCGTTAAAAAAATAATAAATAATTAAAATAACAACAAGTAAATATACCGGAATTACATCATTCATCAGATCAGGCCTTCTAATTAACGAATTCCTAACTTATATAAGTCTCCACAGTAAAAATGAAACTAATAAAGGGGTACATAGACAAGGCATTTTCCAACAAAATACTCTTCTTTGAAGGCCTTAGAAAGCTGGAACAGTTCGTGGGGCACATGTTTAATAGCCCTTTGATCTTCCCCCAGAGGATAACCTTTATAGGCAATCAGGCCATTGGGCCGCGCATTGATGGGTTTTGATTTAATGCGTTTTCGGGCCCATTGGATGAGGGTGCTCAGCTCAGTAACTGCCCTGGCAAGAACAAAATCATAATTTTGATCCAGGTCTTCGATCCGGATCTGTTGTGCTGTTACATTGGTCAGTCCCAGCTCTTCAATAGCGGCTTGTACCACCTTGATTTTTTTGCCGGTCCCATCGATAAGTTGAAACCGGATCTTTGGCCACAGGATTGCCAATGGTATTCCAGGAAATCCACCACCTGTGCCGACGTCGAGCATTTCAGTGCCCGGCGTAAAATTCATCCATTTACCCAAAGCAAGGCTATGCAAAACATGATGCAACATAAATTGAGCCATATCTTTTCGCGAAATCAGGTTGATTTTTTCATTCCACTCCGTATAAAATGGGGTCAACCGGGCAAACTGGCTTTTTTGTTCATCCGTAAGCCCCGGGAAATAAAATTCAATAAGTTCACTCATTGGAAGGTAAACAAACAGAGCGGTAGCTCAATTTAAAATAGAATATAAAGATCAGAAACGGGCTTATCCTAATTTTTCATAAATACTGATCCAGGCATTGGCCATCAATCTTGCACCAGCCAATGAAGGATGCACTCCATCAGGACACCAGTATGCAGCGCCTCCTTTGGAGAGTACGTTATCGAATATGCTTTGATAAGGAATAAACGAGGCTTTAAATTCAGTAGCTACTTTGCGGCAGGCAGACTGAAATGCAGGAAATTCAGTCATCCAGCGGCCACTGCCTACTGCGGAGCCTCCTTTAATAACAAATGGTTCACCCATGATTAATTGTACACCCGGTAAGGCGTCTTTGGTCCTTTTTAATAGATTTCGCAGGTCATTTTCATAGGTAGCAACCGTTCCGTCATAGTTTCCATTGAGCATATGCCAAAAATCATTTACTCCAATCAGGATACTGAGTACATCGGGTTTTAATTGCAAGGCATCATCTTCCCAGCGACCCGCAAGTTGAAACACCTTATGACCTGAAATCCCCCGGTTGTATATCCTCAGGTGTCGATCGGGATAACGTTCCAATAAGCTCGATGCAGCCATATGTGCATATCCTGTGCCCAGACCGGAAGCATTATTGGCATAATACTGTGCTTTGTCCCTGCCGGCATCGGTAATACTGTCTCCCTGAAAAAGGATAGTTTGGTTGCCAACTGCGGGAAAATCTTTAAATGAAAAGGGGGGAACCAGGCCTGCCATCAAACTGGTTTTTAAAAAAGTTCGTTTATCCATACCATCTAAGTTTAAGCGATCAAAATAATTAAAAAAATCTGCACGGGTCATTGTTTTTTAACCTTTGTATGATGCAAAATAGGGTGGTGGCGGATAAAACCAGATTCGTTTTTATTCTGGAAGGTTCATACAATAACTTAAGGGACTAAAAAGTTAACTTAAAAACCCCATTTCATTTATGACCGCAGGCCTTTCCCGGATTATCGTATTCGTATTACTATTTATAAACTTTTCTCTGGTTCAGGCACGGATCAGGCATATTGGTGCCGGCTATCCCTGGACCTCCCCATCCTCTATTCAAAACAATGTAGTTGCCGGTGATACGGTGATCATCCACGCAGGAACGTATACGGGTACTTTTTTTATCTCCAATCTTGCAGGCACGCCGACAAACCCGATACTTATTGAAGGCGCTTCCGGTGAAAATGTAGTTTTTTCAGGGGGGGCGGAATCATTCCATTTTTCCGATATTTCATATGTCAGTATACGAAATATCACCTTTCAAAATCAGACGGGCAATGGCATGAATATTGATGATGCAGGGACTTTTAACTCCCCTTCACATCACATCATCATCAGGAATTGTACCTTCCGGAATATCAGTGCTTCCGGCAATAATGACCTTTTGAAATTGTCCGGTGTAGATGATTTTGAAATAGCAGACTGTACTTTTTTAAACGGGGCATCAGGCGGTAGTGGTGTAGATATGGTAGGGTGTCACCGGGGATTGTTTCAACGCCTTCGGTTTGAACAATTAGGAAGCAACAGCATACAAATCAAAGGAGGGAGTAAGGATATTACTATCCGGCGAAATTATTTTCTGAATGGCGGGGCAAGAGCGCTTAACATCGGCGGCAGTACGGACCTCGAGTTTTTCCGGCCACAAAATGCGACCTATGAGGCTTCAACCGTAGAGGTTTATGGCAATGTCATTGAAGGATCTGAGGCTTCTTTCGCTTTCGTTGGAGCGGTGGATTGTAAGGTGTTTAATAATACGATATTGAGGCCAGGCAAATGGGCCATGCGTATCCTGCAGGAAACTGTCAACCCATCCAGATTTGAAGCCTGTGGACGTAATACTGTGCAAAACAATATTTTTATTCTGACTACAGCAGTAAGTACGGAAGTCAATATTGGCCCGGATACAGCGCCTGCAACCTTCATATATTCCAATAATCTGTGGTACAAACAAGGCCAGGCCAACTGGTCTGGTCCTGCACTCCCGGTAGCTGACCCTGCGCAGGTGTTAGGTGATCCCATGATCAATACCACGACGTATATGATTGCCTCAACCAGTGCGGCGTATCAAAAAGGTAAATCCAATACCCCGGTCGTTGCAGATTATTATGGCAAAAATTTCAGGACACCCCCTTCTATCGGAGCGGTTGAATTTGAAGGATCATTGGCCATCAACCCTCAGTCAGAGAGTGTGAAAGAAAATATAGATTTTAAATTAAAGCTTTACCCCAATCCGGCCATTGAAATGATTCATGTCATCACAGCGGAAGCCGGTACCTATCATATGGTGGATGGTACAGGTCGGGTAATTTCAAGAGGGCAACTGGAAAAAGGAATCAATACGATCCTTGTCGATCAGTTTAATTCAGGGGTTTATTATTTAGTGGTTCAATTTAAGTACCATTCTAAAAATCTCAAATGGATAAAGCTCTGAACCGTTTCAATATGCTTTGAAAAAATGTCGAATTTTAAGACAATCCCTTATCAGTATTTTACAAATTTGCCCCGGTAAGCACCTGCTACCACAACATATACACCGGCCGGCAAGTCGTGCACCGGGATGGGTTGTCCCAGGGATTGCCCTTTAAGACTTTTGACCAGATTTCCCCTGGCGTCTATAATACTAAGGAGGTTTTGCTGCAGGGAGAGGGGGAACTCAATCTTAATAAATGAATGGGTGGGATTGGGATAAAAATTTATTCGCTGGTTTACAGCGGCAGCGGATTCAATAGGGGTGGTGGATGATTTTATAATGTTTTTAAAAAACAAATTCCAATACAAGGGTGCTGATTCGAAAAAGGGATAGTTGGTTCCATTTGGAAATACATGAAACATATTTCTGGCAAGGAGAAAAATAAATTTATTGGTTGCGGTGGCCCCGTTATTTAATTTTCCGAATTCATAAAATGTCAGATTGGTCGATGAATCTTTGCGGGTATATTGATTTTGCAGGCCCAAAGAGGTAGTAAATTGGTTTAAGATCCCGTTCAATATGATCAGCGCACTATCATTATAGGGTATATACTTCACATTAAGCGCTGTTAAAAAACGATCATCCAACATTCCGATTGTAAGCCAGCAAGGTAAACGGGGTTGGATTTGGCCGGTATCCAGCGGGTGCAATATCCCGGATGCTGCAACCGATCCCGCTATGATATCACTCATTTCAACAGCGGCTTTGGCTGCCATCACAGCGCCATTGGAAAAACCACATAAAAAAATCCGTCTGGGGTTGATCTGGAAACCTGCATTAAGGGTATCGATAACGGTTCTCAAAAACAGGATATCGTCCCTGAAAACTTGTCCGGGACATGCTACCGTCTGGAGATCTCCATTATTCCATTTGGTGAAATTGATATTTTTACCATCTTCTTGTATACAATATGATAAAGACGAAGGGAATACACTGATAAATTTTTCTTGTTGACCAAGTTCTTTCCATCCGGAAGTTTGATAAAAGAGTTCACCGGTTCCGCTCGTGCCATGCATCATCACTACTACCGGGTAACCGCCCGGGGGAACAGTCCCTGTAGGTTTTGAAATAATGAACTCCCGGTTCCTGCCTTCCAGGTTAACTTGTTTATCAAATCGCTGAGCTTGAAGAACCGGTAACAAAAAGCCCATTCCGATGAGCAATAATGTCCATCTTAAACATTCCTTACTTTTCATCCTCCCAAATATAAGCGTTCAATTATTTGCGGATTCCTTTCAGGCAGACAAGCAATAACATTTCTTTAATACATGGATCTGGTGGGTATTTCTTTACGCCTGTGCTAATTATGCTATTTTTGCAGCCAATAAATTTTTATGCAACGAGAACCATTGAATGATGTTCAGTCAGTCGATACGCTGGGACAAGCCTATAAAGATCTTAAAAGAGAAGTGGGAAAGGTAATTATAGGCCAGGACGAGGTAGTCAAGGCTGTTATTATTTCTTTGTTTTCCAACGGACACAGCCTTTTGGTCGGAGTCCCCGGACTGGCTAAAACGTTGCTGGTGTCCACAATTGCCCAGGTATTGGACCTTGAATTTAACCGGATACAATTTACTCCCGACCTGATGCCCAGTGATATTACCGGGTCTGAGATTCTGGATGAAGAAAGAAGGTTCAGATTTAATAGGGGCCCGGTGTTTGCCAATATCGTGTTAGCGGATGAAATCAACAGAACTCCTCCCAAAACTCAGGCAGCCCTGTTGGAATCTATGCAAGAAAGGTCGGTTACGGTAAACGGTCAAAAACATTTATTGCCCAAACCATTTTTCGTTTTGGCGACCCAAAACCCAATAGAACAAGAAGGAACCTATCCTTTGCCTGAAGCCCAATTGGACCGTTTTATGTTTAATATTTTTCTGGACTACCCGAGCTTCGAGGATGAAGTCATCGTCGTCAAAAACACGACGTCCACCCATAAACCTGAGCTTCGCCTGGTGATGAACGGGGAGGATATCAGTTTTTACCAGGAATTGATCCGCAAGATCCCGATTGCCGATAATGTATTACAATATGCAGTCAACCTGGCCAGTAAAACACGGCCCGGCACCTCCAGAGCAACTGAAAAAGTCAATCAATATATCTCCTGGGGAGCAGGTCCAAGGGCTTCTCAGTTTTTGGCCTTAGGAGCTAAAGTACACGGAGCCATCAGCGGAAAATATTCTCCGGACATAGAAGATGTGCAGGCTGTAGCCAAATTGGTATTGAGGCACCGTATTGTAAGGAATTATAAAGCAGAGGCTGAGGGTATCTCTGAAGAAAAAATTATTGAAGGATTGCTTTAATCGAATTCCATTAACCATTTCTGTAGCCTGAAAATGGACCTTTTTATAGGTCCTTTTTTCTTTCGATTATCTCTGTATGCTAGTTGTCCAGGCTTAAGAACCGTAGAAGTAAACGGTCCCCTTATTATCATAAAATTTTGATGCCTCCGGGTAAGTTACCTGAGTTGATTGCATTACAGGAATCAATCAATTTTCATCTTTGTTTCTACACTTTGATTTTCCCAACCTGACGGGTCGCCTCCGGAAGTCAGCGAAAGCGTTTATTGTGAACGCAAACGTTTCCGGTACTTTTCAGCCGGGAAAAATCTAAACCAGGATAATTTCCTTAGGTTCGTGATAGATTGTTGTATTCTTTTAATTCATTTTTAATCATACAGATATCAGTACATGAGAGCCGGCTATGGTAAAAGATAGCCGGCACTTTTGTTTCTTGCCTCTTTCTATTTTTCTTTTTATCTTCAATCATCATCAAATTTTAAAATATGGACATCGACAGAAGAGCGTTTATTCAGCAATCCAGCCTGGTTGCAGGAAGTTTAATGGTTAATCCAATGGTTTCATCTTCAGTCAAACCGCTGGCTAAAAAACGCCTGGCCCTTGTCGGTACCGGGGGGCGTGGCAATGGTTTTTGGGGTAAATCCATATTGGAGAATTACCGGGATCATGTAGAATTTGTCGGACTATGCGATATCAACCCTGGACGGTTGGAATATGCCAAAACATATATCGGTGCGGATTGCAAGACCTTTTTGAATTTTGATGACATGATGAAGGAAGCCAAGCCGGATACTGTAATCGTTACTACTGTGGACGCCACTCACCACGAATTTATTATTAAGGCATTAAATTATGGCTCCGATGTCATTACAGAAAAACCAATGACGACAGATGAAATCAAATGTCAGCAGATCCTGGACGCAGAAAAAAAATCTGGTAAAAAAGTGACGGTCGGATTTAATTACCGGCACAACCCACATGCCACTAAACTGAAAGAACTACTGACCAATCAACGCGTGGGTAAAATCACCTCCGTCGATTTTCACTGGTACCTTAATGTTTATCATGGTGCGGACTATTTCCGCCGTTGGCATGCCTTTGTCAATAAAGGCGGTTCCTTATGGGTACACAAAGCTACCCATCATTTTGATTTGTTGAATTGGTGGCTGGATTCTGATCCTGTGGAGGTCATGGCTTTTGGCCAGTTGGACCATTATGGAAAAAACAACGCGTTCCGGGGCAAAACCTGCCGGGACTGTAATCATACCAAAGAATGTAAATTTTATTACGACATCACCAAGAGTAAGGAAAATGTGAATTTATATGTAAATAATGAACGCCACGATGGTTATTATCGCGACAGTTGTGTATTCAGGAGTGATATAGACATATGGGATAAAATGTCTGCTCAAATCGTTTATGCCAATGGGGTCACAGTCAATTATTCACTGACTACCTATTCTCCCTATGAAGGATGGAAAATCGCTTTCAATGGGTTTAATGGCCGGATTGACAGTTGGGAGGATATACCTTTTCAAAAAGCGGATGTAGACCAGGCCAACCGGCACAGTGCAGAGATGACTCAAAATAAAGATGAAAAACCCGAATCATTCGATGAGATCTTTGTAATGGATAATTTTTCGCGTCAGGGGGAAACCATTTATGTTCCTAAATACAAAGGGGGCCATGGTGGTGGAGACCGAAGGATGCATGATCTGATATTCAACAATGCTAAAAACGAAAACCCCTATAAGATCATGGCGGGCACCCGGGATGGAGCTATGTCCTGCCTCATCGGTATCGCCGCGCGTAAAAGCATAGCCATGAAACGCAGTGTAAAAATTTCCGAATTGACCGATATTGTTCCTTCTGTAAACAGGGCATAAATTATTTGCTGATCCGTTTTCGGACATTGGATTATAGCCAGAGGCAAGAATATATTTAAGATTTAAAGGTGTTCCATGTTGGCATCCATTGAAGCTTAAATACTTTTTTTATAAATCATGATGCAGGTCTGATTAAGATGATTGTATATTAGCCACCATGAGGTCAAAACTTTACCCACCTCCGTTTTATAACCTGTATGACCAAAGCAGAAAATAAACCTTTAATTCCCTGGACTGAAGATTGGACCGCCGTTTTCCTTGGTTTCCTGATCATTGTATTGACTTTGGCAGGAATGAAAATTCCTTCCCCGGTTTTGGCCTGGAAGTCAACGACTGAGCTATTTGATTCGGTGCTCTCCTTAGGAAATTTAGGCAGTCTGGCTTTGCTTTTTACCTGTGCCTTCGCCATTGTACTTGCGGGCACCTGGATGCTGGGTAAAAATTTGTCAAATACCTTAATGGGATTTCCGATAGTTTTTTTGTTGACCACTATCGCTTTGATACTGGCAGGAAATGCAGTAATCAAAAACTGGAATCTGGAGGCAGTTATTTTCAGCCTGGGTATTGGCTTGATCATAAGTAATTTTTTTAAAGTTCCGGATTGGATCAAAACAACCTTATCTACTGAACTATTTGTCAAAATCGGCCTGGTCCTTTTAGGTACCAGTGTTATATTTTCCGACGTCCTAAAAGCGGGTTCCCTGGGGCTGGTCCAGGCTGTATTGGTCGTGATCAGCGTTTGGTATTTCGCTTATTGGGTTTGTAAAAAATTAAAGGTCGATGAGGAACTGGCGATTATGATTTCCAGTGCTGTATCGATTTGTGGAGTATCCGCAGCTATAGCCAGTTCCGGGGTAATCAAAGGTGATCCTAAAAAATTGTCCTATGTCATTTCGGTCGTGCTGATTACGGCGATACCCATGATTATTATATTGCCTTTGATTGCCCGGTTTCTGGGTCTATCTGAGGAAGTTACCGGAGCCTGGTTAGGCGGGACAATAGATACAACCGGGGCAGTAATTGCCTCGGGTGCAATGGTCGGGGAAACTGCGGTAAAGATCAGTACCATCGTCAAATTCTCCCAAAATGTCCTGTTGGGGCTGGCCGCCTTTGCGATTTCAATTTATTGGACTTATTCCAAAAATCAAACCTCAGAGATTAATGATTCCAAGCCTACTCTGGGATTGATTTGGGAAAGATTTCCAAAATTTGTTTTGGGTTTTATAGGTGCTTCTTTATTATTTTCCTTTTTCATAACCATCGAGACAATGGATGCTGTAAAAGGTGGTCTCAAATCCCTTCAGGGGCTATGGTTTGCATTAGCTTTTACCAGTATAGGATTGGAAACCAGGTTTTCGGATTTATTTAAACTGCAGGGAAGAAAGCCCCTGTATGCCTTCCTCCTTGCACAACTGTTCAATGTAATAATTACTCTGGGCATAGCGTACTTATTATTTGGAAAGTAATTCCTTATAAATACAGTTTGCCAAATTGTACGGAGGAAAAAATCCCAAGCTCAACGGATCACATTCAGTTTTTGAAACCGAAAATACCCCCTATCTCCATGAAGGCTGAATGTATACACCCCTGGTTTCAGGAAAGATAAATTCAATTGGAGAAAATCAGCCCCTGTTACGTTGAAATGATCGTCGTGCACACATCGTCCGGATATATCAAATAATTTACCTTCCAATTTTTGATCCGGGATAGCTGGCAAAATAATATTCACTTTTTCCCTGGCAGGGTTTGGGTATAGAATGAAATCCGGATGAATCTTAGCTTCCCGAGTGGCTGTTGTGATGTTGTCGCAATCCTCATCAAAAAACCTGATCATTTTAGCATTAAAATGTGAATGTGGAAGGTGACCCGCAAAAAGAACAATGATCAGGTCATCCATTTCCCCCACCTGGGATGAGGTCAGTGAAATCAATCCAGGATATTTTGAAGGATTAGCAAAAACGGCCAATTTGATTTGATCCGGATATAACCTGAAATAGTTGCGCGCATTAAGGGCCGTCATGGATTTTAATTCATTGAATAAGGTCAATGATTTTATGGAATCCACTCCGGGTATTCTCCTGAAATAATCCGGGTAACAAGGGGATGGTAAAAACATGTTAAACCGCGCACAGATTCCCCTTTCCCTGAATCTATTGTAGTTGATCAGGGCGGAATCATTGCCTGCTTTTCCCACATCGGGGTGATTGTCCAATAAACTCATAAACCATTGAGTTGGCATGGTCGAGTTTTCCCTTATCACATTTAAACCTGGAGCGCAGAAAGTGATGGCTTTGACAAAATTCATCAACCAGCCATTGGAAATAGCAAATGCACCCCCGGCAGAAAACCCAAGACCAAACTGGGGTGTATTGGCATCCATATATCCTCTGGCAATAAAATTATCCCGGAATAGGGTATGATTTTCCATATCCCGGTTTGTGCCGTTTACAACCGGATATTCCCACCTAGAATTCCCATCCTGGTTAAAATCGGTATGAAAAGTAGCTTCATCACATTCACTGATAGCCACTGCATAATCATTGGCAATGAGTGATTTGATAATGGATACCCCCTCTACCTGCCCGGTAAAAGAATTGAAATTCCCGCTTGACCCATGAAAAATCCAAACCAGCCCTTTCATTTTATTGCCTTTGGCGGGGAAATAATACTGAACGGGTTTAAGGGTATCTCTGCCTTTCAATCGTTCAAAAGTCAGTTTGGCTCCTGCTGGCAGGTTGATAAAGTTGCCTTGAACCGTGATGTTTTTCGAAGGCATAATCAAACGGCTATGCCATTCTCCCGGATCTTCAACATAAGCAGTATCTCCAGACCAGGTTTTAAACGTTTCAATCAGTTTTTCTTCCCTAGCCCATATATGAATGGTATCTCCGGCTGCATAGGTGCCGCTGCCATACCCGTTGTTAACCTTTAATTGAAACTGCTGACCAATCAGGCAAGCCGGTACACCAAAAAGAAACCACAGGATAATCCGCATAAAGAAATAAAATTTGAAATAAAAATAAGTGCTTGCGTGGTGCTCCCGACTCACCCAAAAGGGTAGTTCTTCTGTGCGGACTTATTATTATCTGAAGGGGGTAATCCATCCTTGTTTCAGGGCGTACTCTAAAACATTATTGCGGGTAGCCTCGATTTGCACTGGAGTATTGGATAAAATAGTATAAAAAAAGCCTATATCCGGGATGCTGACAAAATCACCCGTAAAACCACCTTGAGATCCGGTATGTGAATACATCGTATGCCCTTCATATTGCTCAATCACCCAGGACAGTCCCAATTTGCTTGGAGATTTGTCCGACCATTGAGGCAATGGCCAGATTTTACGACCCAGTTCCAACACCTCCGGAGTAAAAAAAGACAAATTCTTTATGCCTTGTTCATATAAGGATAATTCATATACGCTGCTCCAGACCCCGCCGTTACCTGCAGCATTAAACGTGGGTTCTTCACCAAAGTCCTGTTCTTTCCAACTGCTATCCGGTAAGGGAAGATAGGCATGGCAAACACCCTGATCGGGATGCGGTCCGTCAGTGATCGTACTGGTAGCCATACGGCAGGGCGTAAAAATTTTGATTTTTATATAGTCCTGCCATTTTAGACCGGTGACTTGTTGTATGATCAGCGCGAGGGCATTAAAAGCCGGGTTGGAGTATTGATAGCGGGTACCTGGTTCAAAATTTAAACTGTCATTTTCCAGGATAGGGGCCCAGTTTTGAGCATCATCTGCTGTTAAAAAGAAAATACTATCCCGCTGTACCGGGCGGATGTCAGGTAATCCGGAGCTATGTGTCAATAAATGGAATATCCTGACCTTATTGCCAATATCCCGATTTTTAAAATTGGGAAAAAATTTGTTTAGACTGTCCTGGAGATTCAGCTTACCGTCCAGTGCAAGATTTAATATTCCATAAGCAACAAAAGTCTTGGAGATGGACCCGACATTAAACAGGCTATTTTTAGATATTGGTTTTTGGGTATTAAGGTCTTCTACTCCGGTGTTTTCTTCCAGTAATACGGAGTCCTTTAGTGTGATTAAAAGAGCGTAACCTGGACTGTTATGTAAATTGCCGGGATTCCATCCTTTCACCAATCCAGGATGAGGTGGTTTGGAATGATTACAATGGATGGACATTAAAATCAGCCATGCCAGCCATCGGTAGTTCAATGTGCCGTTATAGGGTCTATATTTCATCATACTTTGGGCTGCAGGCAATATAAAGTATCTTTATTGCATTAAATTAAAACAATTATATGAAGATTCGGTTTTGTGGAGCGGCTAAAGAAGTTACGGGCTCCTGTCACATGGTGATCCTGGAAGATGGCTTCAAAATTTTATTGGATTGTGGCATGTTTCAGGGAGAAAATAATGATGAGTTGAATCGCCAATGGTTTTTTAAACCGGCAGAAATCGGCGCTGTTGTATTGTCCCATGCACATATTGATCATTGCGGGAGAATTCCAAAACTTACCAAGGATGGATTTGATGGTAATATATATTCCACCCCGGCGACAAGGGACCTGTCAGCCATTATGCTGATGGATAGTGCAAAAATCCAGGAAAACGACGCAGAATTTGAAAATAAACGAAATGCAAAATTCGGAAATTCCGTCGCCAAACCAGTGCCCCCGCTGTATACCATCAAGGATGCTGGCCGGTCAATGAAAAACTGGGTCACCTTTAATTATAACCGCTGGTTCAGGATACACGACCGGGTGGAAGTTTTATACCGCGATGCGGGCCACATTCTCGGGAGCGCCAGTGTCACCCTGCGTATCCAGGAAGGCAAGGGTATTATTATGCTGGGATTTACTGCCGACATTGGACGACCGGAAAGGCCTATTTTAAAAGACCCGGAACCTATGTTGCCGGTGGATTACCTGATCTGCGAGTCCACCTATGGCGACCGGTTGCACTTGCAGGCACCGGCTGAGGAAAAACGTTTCCTGGAAGTCATTACCGAAACCTGTGTAAAGAAAAGAGGAAAATTGATCATACCTGCTTTCAGTGTTGGCCGGACCCAGGAAATCGTGTATATGCTCGATAGGGCATCTAACAGAAACCTGCTACCTCCGATCCAGGTATATGTAGACAGCCCATTGGCAGTCAATGCAACGAATGTATTCCAGTCCCATCCGGAATGTTTTGATCATGATCTGCATGAATATATGCTCTTTGATAAGAACCCCTTTGGTTTTAATGGACTGAATTATGTCAAAACGGTAGAAGAATCGAAATCTCTCAATGAACATGAAGAACCTTGTATTATTATCAGTGCTTCCGGTATGGCCAATGCCGGCCGTGTTAAACACCATTTGGCCAACAATATTGAAGATCCAAAAAATACCGTACTGATAGTCGGATACTGCACCCCTAATACTCCCGGAGGCATGTTGAGGAATGGCATTGAGGAAATCAAATTATTTGGAGAGGTCAGGACGGTGCGGGCTAAGGTAGAAATCATGGATAGCTTTTCTGCTCATGGCGACCAACAGGAGATGCTGAATTATATTAAAAATCAATTGCCCTCAGTGCAAAAAACATTTTTAGTGCATGGAGATGAACGAGTATTACCGATTTGGAAAAATCACCTTATGGATAATGGATTTGCGCAAGTTATTGTGCCTTCGTTGGGTCAGGAAGTCGACCTGCTTAGACCTGAATCCAACCTTTAAATTAATAGTATGGTTAATGCTGGTTTCAGGTGGTTGCTCCTGGGATGACTTCAGCCTGGATCAGGAAGAAAGTGAATGGGCAATCCCACTGATCAATGGCCAGATCGATGCCGGTGATTTGTTAAACCAATCGGTTACTTTTGGTGAAATCAGGGTCTTGAATAATGGCCTGCTAAGTATTCATTATTCCGGGGAACTCTTGCAGAAAACGAAAAAGGATATTTTTTTTCCAATTCCGGGCAACCTGCCAATTCCGTTGTTAGACACATTTTATCAGGTGACCTTGCCGGTTGTCAACAATATGACAGTTCGCAAAGCCATTCTGGCTAATGGGAATTATTGGTTTTCTTATAGTCACCAGCATGCCCGGGATATTGATCTTCGAATCTGGGTGCCTGAAATGAGTTTCAACAATCAGATTCTGGATCATCACATAAACATTCCGTTTTCCGGCCAGACGCCTACAATTGGTTTGACCAACCGTTTCCCCCTGGACAATATCTTACTTCTCCCGGTAAATAATAAAATAGGCCTTCATTATCTGGCTCAGACTTCAGCGCAACAAACAGTTCCGATGTCTTCAGTGTTTTTTATTTACGATCAGATCGATTTTAAGTATATCGAAGGTTTTATCGGTCAAAATATTTATGATCTGCGAAAAGATAGTATAGAATTTGACTTGTATGATGGTTTTGTCCAGGGTGGATTATTTATCAATGACCCGCAGATTACCATGACGGTGACGAATTCGTTTGGATTTCCGGTCCGGGCGATCGTGAATGAATTTGAGGTCCAGCTATTCGATGGTTCATTGCTCCGGTTTACCAGCAGTATACTGGATAATGGCATGTATTTCAACTACCCAACCCTTCAGGAACAAGGTCAGTCTAAAACCACGAGTTATGTATTCACCTCTGCGAATTCAAATGTGCGCGAGATTTTTAATGCTCAGGCTAAGCGGATAATCTACGATATCGACGCCTTGTCGAATCCGTCTTTAGTTGCTGACTCCACTTTCTTTATTATGGAAAGCAGCGCCTTCGCTATCAATGTAACTGTTCATTTGCCGTTGAGTGGGAAAATCACCGATTATCCCGCTGAACGGGTGTACCAGGTCAACGCTGAAAAATTGACTGATCTTAAGGAAGGCTTTTTAAGGATAGAAACTGACAATGGACTTCCGCTGTCTGCAAAAGCCCAAATCTTTCTGATGGATCAGTCTGGAATGTTGATCGATACCCTTTTTACAACAGCTACGGAAATCTTTAAAAGTGCCACTACCAACCCGCAAGGTTCTGTCATTTCCTCCACCCTGCATTCCCTGGATATTCCTGTACCTGCACATAAAATATCAGCTTGGTCTAAAACCAAATCCATGAGGGTGCAGATTTATTTTAACTCTCCTTCCTCACAAGCTCAGGTACAGATTTTGAATTCCAGTAAAATGAACTTTAGGTTAGGATTTATCGGTAAACTTAAATCAAAATCATGATGGTCAGACGATCCAACTGGCCAACTTTGTTTTTGTTTGGACTCATATGTTTGGGTAATCTAGCCGGGCAGAATTTATGTGCCCAGGATTTAGGTATTTATATGATGAGCAGGGATCAGGTATTTCGTGGGAGAAATCCGGCTATTCCATTTAGTAAAAACACCATCATTGGGTTACCGGAAGGCAACGGAATTCTCAACCGTCAGACGGGTACCGGAGATTGGCTGATATCCCAACCCGATGGATCAAGAAAACTTTCCCTAGCCGGCGGATGGGAAGGATTAAAAGGAGGAAACTATGACGTCAATGTATCCTGGGGATTAAGGACTTTTTTTATTGGTAAAAAATTTGATCGTTTCCAATTAGGAATCTACCATGAAATCGAAGGAAATGCTTTTGTGGAATTCAATAAACACCTGGTCGGCATTCTTGGTTTTGGCAATTATGGATATCTTCAAAAAGAACCCCTTGCAAAAGAGCAACCCCTGGATTTACATGTCTCGCTAAAGAATGAAGTTTTCAATGGATTTGGATTTCAGGTCGGATATCAGTTTAATAAATGGTCTCTGGGAGGTTCTTTTCGATACTTAAGCGGTTTGCAGGAATTGCATACGGAAGTCAACCAGCTGACACTGGACATCAGGGATCCGCTGGCCATCCGTGCCATGGAAGATTGGAAAGTGTATTCCGCCAACCTGATAGATGAACTCAGTCTGGATAGTATACAGGTCATTCCTTTTAACGAGCAGGATGTTTTAGGAAGGCATCCGGGACTGTCCGGATCTGTCGGAATTTCTTATCAAAGTCCTCAGGCTTTGTTTGCCATTCAATGGAAGGACATCGGCAGCATTCAGTGGAAAAAAGGAAATGTGTTTTCCCGCAACGCTTCAACCCATTATTCAGGTATTGAGGTACCGAACCTCCTGACCATTGATCAAAACGTTTTTAATTCGATTGGAGATACCTTGAAAAAAATAGCGTCGGTAAAAGAGTTACCCCAAAATTACCGAACCTCCCTTCGTTCCAATATCCTGGCGGAGTTTCAATATACTTTTAGCAACAAATGGACTGTGGGATCGGCAGTAAATTATTATTTCAACCGGCAACAATGGCGAGCCATGGCGGGAATCAACTATCAATTGCTGGAAATATTGACCCTGGGCAGCCACTTCAGTTATCATTCCGCGGGACGGCTTAATTTGGGCATACACGCAGCTTTACGGCTAGCTGCTTTTAACCTGTTTATAAATACCGACCATATTCAGAGTGTGTACCCTACAGATGACATAAGCCAGCT
>Ga0138256_10003461_pt1 | contig 16783 bp, 16 predicted proteins | sample KNB2016incub_MG_FD_105486 | JGI IMG/M metagenome (GOLD analysis project Ga0138256, IMG submission 105486) | Active sludge microbial communities from wastewater in Klosterneuburg, Austria - KNB2014incub_MG | ecosystem: Engineered > WWTP > Activated sludge > Unclassified | place: Austria... | reverse complement strand
TTCAACTTGCGATTCCCCGTGGTCTTGCCACGGGGAGCATTATAGTTTGTGTTCTTGAAGTCAGCGTAGCGCGCCGTTTTTGGTTTTCTGCGCCGTAATACCCCGCGGTCTTGCCGCGGGGATAGGTGCAGGGCGCGCGGAGCAAATTTATTCGATACTGAACCTATGATGAACAGCACTTTTTATCGATCGCATTGCTCAGTTAAATTGTTATAAAGGTTTTAGTGATTTATTAGAAAGCTATTTATATACCTCGATCTTGAGACTAGAAATTACTAAGCGCTCTCATTCTCACAACCTTACTGACAACCAACAAATTCTCGGAGAGAAAATGTCAAAATACATTTCCCAAAGATATTGCACGTCATTTATTGATAAAACACTTAGGCCCTTATTAATTCATGGACTCAAGGGAATCGAGAAAGAGGGTCTTAGGATTACTCAGGAAGGCACCATATCATCAGCACCTCATCCGATTTCATTAGGCGCTGCGTTAACACATCCACACATAACTACAGACTATTCCGAAGCATTATTGGAGTTAATAACGCCAGCAGTGTCGGATGAAAATGAACTAGCAAGTTATCTAATTGACCTGCATAAGTATGTTTGTACCAATATTGGCGACGAACTGATGTTATCAGCAAGCATGCCCGTGGGCGATTTACATAACATGGCAATTCCAATTGCCACATACGGATCTTCCAATGCAGGAAAAATGAAACATATTTACCGGGAAGGCTTGAGTCATCGTTATGGTCGTTGTATGCAAGTTATTGCAGGCATTCATTTCAACTATTCGCCTCCAGAAGCGTTCTGGCCGGGATATCAGCAATTGATGGGAGACAACGGTAATCTGCAATCATTTAAGACGAATGCTTATATGGGCATGATTAGAAATATGCAACGATATGGCTGGCTTATTCTTTTCTTATTTGGTTCATCCCCGGCAGTCAGTAAAAGCTTCATCGATAATCGCAATTCAGATTATATTGGTACATTTGAGAAATTTCTTAAAACAACCTATTACAAACCTTATGCAACATCCTTAAGAATGAGCGAAATAGGGTATGTTAACCCTGTGCAAAGAATGTTTCACATTTCTTTTAACAGCATCGAGGATTACATCAGTGATTTGCATAAAGCAACATCGATACCTTATTTAGACTATGAAAGGGTCGGTGTAAAAGTACGCGGACAATACCGGCAATTAAGTACCAGTTTCTTGCAAATTGAGAATGAACATTATACCTCTGTACGTCCAAAACAACCGACGATTTCTAATGAGCGGCCAATTCAAGCTTTAAAATGTAAAGGTATTCAATATGTTGAATTACGATCGTTAGACATTGATATTTTTGAGCCAACGGGTATTGCAATTGAAACAATACGATTTCTTGAAGCGTTTAATCTATTTTGTTTACTTCAGGAAAGTCCGCGTCATGACAAGAAACAACTCGAAGAGATAAATCAAAATGTATTGTTAGTAGCCAATCAAGGAAGGGCGCCATCACTTAAATTGTTCAATAACGAACAAGAAATTTTCTTACAATATTGGGCATTAGAACTATGTCAGGAAATGCAGCCAGTTTGCGAAATGTTGGATAATGGCGATAACAATCATCCTTATACAAAAGCATTACAAAAACAGATAGAGGCTATTCGCTATCCCGCGCAAACAGCTTCAGCGAGAATGCTTTCAACAATGCATGATCAGAAACTATCAATTACTGAACTTGTGTTGCAGAAGTCACAAGAATACACGCAGTATTTCAAGCATACCGCACTCAACGATTCGACAAGAAAACAATTTGATTGGCAGGCTCAGGAATCCATTCGTAAATATGAACAATTGAACAATACGGACCAGATTCCTTTTGATGAATATCTTAGCAATTACTTTACTGGCGGTGTAGCAGCTGGGGGAACTCGCCCGCCAGATAAATCTGTTTGCCGCGAACAAAGCTACATTCAGATGAATAGTAAACAATCATGAGCTTCTCCAGCAACTATTACGTGCTAATGGATAATTACAACCAATGAAACTGATCTTTATCCTTGATCCGCTGGATTCGATCAAGATACACAAAGACTCAAGTTTTGCCATGATGCGCGAAGCAGCTCGTCGTGGTCATCAATTGTTTATCCTGCAACAAGGCGCATTGCGTTAAAAAACAACCAAGTCATCGGATACACGTGCAAACTAGAATTGACAGATGGCGCAAATAGTCATCGTTGGTATCAAATTAAGCAATCCAGAAAATATTCCATCAACAATTCCTTCTTACATTGACACAAACTTTCATTCCTAATGTCAGCAATTGAAATCAATCAGATTTATAAACGCTTCGGTACATTACATGCACTCGATGGCATTGATTTAGAAATCAAAAGAGGTGAATTCTTTGCATTACTTGGTCCCAATGGTGCTGGAAAAACTACCTTAATCAATATCATTGCCGGCCTCACAATTGCCAGTAGTGGCTGTGTTAAAGTCATGGGGCACGATGTTGTTACTGACTATCAAGAAGCACGCCGAGTGTTAGGCGTAGTGCCGCAAGAATTAGTATTTGATCCATTTTTTACTGTCAGGGAAACGCTTATATTTCAATCGGGCTATTTCGGGCTAAACAGGAATGACGACTGGATTGACGAGGTCCTTCACCATCTGGGTCTTGCCGATAAAGCTAATGTCAATATGCGTTTGTTATCTGGTGGCATGAAGCGGCGCGTACTGGTAGCCCAAGCTTTAGTTCACAAGCCTCCAGTGATTATGCTTGATGAGCCTACAGCAGGTGTAGATATTGAAATGCGCAGGCACTATGGCATTTCATCAAACAATTGAACCGAAGAGGCCACACCATTGTGCTGACTACACATTATCTGGAAGAAGCTGAAACGTTATGCAGTCGTGTAGCCATGCTTAAACAAGGTCGAATTGTCACATTAGACAATATACAGAACCTTATCAATAACATTTCAGGGTTTCTAGTGCGATTTAAGCTTTTCCCCAATGTCTTGCCGCCACAATTAAATCCATTGCTCAATCAGCGTAATGATCAATATTTCTTTCTTAAAATGAAAGGATATGCTGAGCTTGAAGATGTAATGACAACGTTACGCTTGGCACAAACGCAGATCCTAGAAATGCACGTGGTACGAAATGATTTGCAAGACATCTTTGTAAAAATTACAAGCAATATAAAATCTCATGAGCGCATAGAAACATGATTGGATTTTTTACTCTTTTCAATAAAGAACTACTACGATTTTGGAAAGTGGGATTACAAACAGTGTTTGCACCAGTGCTGTCTTCACTGCTTTATTTAATGATTTTTTCTTACGCACTGGAAAAACATGTCCAAGCTTATCCCGATGTACCCTACCCAGTCTTCCTTATTCCAGGCCTGATGATCATGGCCATGCTACAAAATGCTTTTGCTAATTCTGCATCCAGCCTGATTCAATCCACAGTCTCTGGCAATCATATCTTTATGCTGTTATCACCATTATCTCATCAAGAAATATTTGCCGCCTACGTACTGGCGTCAGTGGTTCGTGGAGTGGCCGTGGGATTGGGTATTTATCTAGCAACATTTATTTTCTTTGAGCTTCCCGTGTTTTCTTTGCTATGGATATCTTTATTTGCCTTGATGGGAACTGCGTTGCTCGGTGCATTTGGTATTCTCGCAGGCATTTGGGCTTCAAATAATTTTGAACAGCTAGCAGCAGTACAAAATTTTATCATCTTGCCACTGACATTTTTGTCTGGGGTTTTCTATACGTTACATTCTCTGCCTCCGTTTTGGCAAGGATTGTCGCGTTTAAATCCATTTTTCTATATGGTTGATGGATTTCGTTATGGCTTCCTTGGCGTCTCCGAAGCATCCCCTTATTTAAGCCTTGGGATTCTGACCGGATTCGTCATCGTCATTTCATTTGGGACATTATTAATGTTAAAGAGTGGCTATAAAATACGTCACTAAAACACCCCGACGCAAGCAGCTGGGTATTAACTACGTTCTTTAATCTCCTGGTTTTCTTCAACCAGCTTTCTCCCCAAGGGGCGGGGAATTGAACCCACAGAGCTTAAATTATGTAGAAACGCCGTGTGATTGTTGAATGTTTAGCGAGAAATTTTCCAACAATAATGAATTTTGGCGTCGCGAGCGAAATCCTCAGGGATCATTGTTTTGCTGATATCTTCGATCAGCAAGTTTTTTAATGCGTCCTGATCCATCTTGAAGCGGCGGAAATTGGTTGAAAAATATAGCTTTCCGCCAGGAGCCAGTAAAGTAGCAGCATCGTGGATTAATTGCACATGATCTTTCTGAATATCGAAGACTTCGTCCATTTTCTTGGAGTTGGAAAAAGTGGGGGGGTCAAGAAAGATTAAATCAAATTGCGGTTTGTGTTTGGCACTCGCCTGTTCATTTAACCATTGCGGGCAATTAGCGCGCACTAGCTTGTGGTCGCCACGGATGTCATTGAGATCAAAATTTCGTTTCGCCCAATCCAGATAAGTATTGGACATATCCACGGTAACGCTGGACACTGCGCCACCAATTACGGCATGTACTGTGGCGCTGCCGGTATAAGCGAATAAATTCAAAAAGCGCTTATCCTTGGCTTGCTGTTGAATCAATAACCGCACCGGCCGGTGATCAAGGAACAGTCCGGTATCCAGATAGTCCTCGAAATTTACCCAGAACTTGCAACCGCCTTCCTCGACCACATGGAAGCGACGGGAATCACCTTGTTTTTCGTATTGATCGGTGTTTTTCTGCTTACGGCGTATTTTTAGAAATACCTGCTCGGCTGGGATTTCCAGTACAGTGGCTATTTCTTTCAATGCACTGGCTAGGCGTTGGTTAGCCTTAATGGGATCAATCGTTTTCGGTGGTTCATATTCCTGAACATTAACCCAGATTTTTTCTCCCTGATAAACATCCACTGCCACTGCATATTCTGGTAGATCAGCATCATAGAGGCGATAGCAATGAATCTGATTGAGTTTGATCCATTTGATTAGCTTTTTCAGATTCTTGCGCAAGCGATTGGCGAACATCTCCGCTTGATTATCCGGTTGTTCGGTTTGGGCGCGGCGGCTGATTTGTTCGATGCGCTCCTGTTGGGATTTGGCTTTAGGTTCAAAGAAATTGTTTTCCTCGAGCTTGAAACGCAATAATTTGCACTCCAGTGCGCCATTGAACAATGTGATGGGTTTTTGCGAACGGATGCCCAGTCGGAATCCTAATTCAGGATTGCCAATGATCATCGCTGCCTGCCAGCCGATAAAACGCTGTTTCAATACCTCGCCGAACTGACGATATAGCACAGCGGTTTGTTCTTCATCACCTAATCGTTCGCCATAGGGAGGGTTGCAGACAATTAAACCTTTGGACCAGCTCTCCGCTGCAAAGGCGTCGGAAATATCGCGCTTTTCAATATGTATTTTGCCGGATAATCCGGCATTTTCCACATGCTGTATTGCTGCGACAACGCTGTGGCGATCTTGGTCAAAGCCGACGATCACGGGCAATTGGTTCAAGCCAATGTCACGGCGGTGCAGGGCATTCTCCAGAATGCTTTGCCAAAGTGCTTGATCATGCTGCTTCCAACCCAGAAAACCAAAATAATCACGCTGCAAGCCGGGTGCAATATCGCCGGCGATCAGTGCCCCTTCCACCAATAGTGTACCGGAGCCACACATGGGATCCAGCAGCGAGCCACTTTGTTTGGCGATTTCCGGCCAAGCTGCGCGCAGCAAGATTGCCGCTGCCAGATTTTCCTTGATGGGTGCTGTGATATTGATGTCGCGATAGCCACGTTTATGTGAGCTCTCACCAGACAAATCCAGGCTTAATTGGGCGGTGTCATTGTGCAAATAGACATTGATACGGATGCTGGGGCGCTCAGTATCGACACTTGGACGTTGATTGAATTTGGCGCGCATTTGATCAACGATGGCGTCTTTGACTTTTTGCGCACCGAAGTGGGTGTTATTGATCGCTGGATTGTTTTTGCTGCTAAAGGTGACTGCCAGACTGTCGTCGGAATTTAAATGCTCAGACCAGTCAATATTTTGGATACCAATATATAAATCCTGCTGGGATTTAACTTCAAAACTGCTCAGTAACAGCAAAATGCGACTAGCAGTGCGCAACCATAGGCAAGCGGTATAAGCCATCGCCAGATCGCCTTGAAACGCTACACCAGCAAGTCTTTGCTGTACATTATTTCCGCCGAGTGCCTGAATTTCATTGGCGAGAATGCCCTCCATCGCCTTTGGCGTGGTGGCAAAGAGTTGGTATTGCTTCATGACTTTCGGTTTGAACTGAATAGCCGCGTAGGATACTCGAATGTGTATCGATTGCGCTGACTTTTTTGTATGGCATGTTCAATTGCTGAGTGAGCAATCGATTTTGATGATAATGCGCCGAATAGACTCAAGCTGAAATGATGATTTGTTGTCCGGCGTATTCCACTCTCTGACCATTACGGATTTTGCAGGTTTTACGTAATTCGATCTGATCATCCACTTTGACCCGCCCTTCAGCGATGATAGTCTTTGCTCTACCGCCGCTTTCGCACAAACCGGTAATTTTCAAGAGATCGTTCAATGCGATGAAGTCTCTACCAGCAAGGCTGAATGAATTCATGGTTTACCATGTTTATATTGGATATAGAGTGCTTCAACTTTTTCTCGTGCCCAGGGCGCCTTGCGCAAAAACTTCAGGCAAGATTTGATGCTGGGATCCTGCTTGAAGCAATTGATATCCACTTTTCTGGCTAGTCGTTCCCAACCATATTGCGCATGGAGTTCGATGAGCAGCATTTCCAGTGTTATTCCATGTAAGGGGTTTTTAGACTGTGAATGATGGATATTTTCGGTGTTAAGAACAGGTGTGGGCATGGCATTAATGAGTGGTCGGAGAGCTTTATTATACGTGGTGTATGCGTTGCGATGAGCGCTATTAAAAAAACATCTCCGGATATTTTATGGGAAATGTGGAGTGTTCGTGAGTGTCAGCATTTCAGTGTTTTAATGAATAAAGTTTGTTAGTTTTTGGGGGAGTTTCGTTGTGATGGATTGGTTCTAAAGGCGGGTATTAATTGGTGTGGATCGATTGTGTATCTTTGATTTTGTGCAGCCGATGCCCACCAGATGAGTTGGGAGAAAGTTCTGCCGAAATAACTGGTCCATCTTTCAGCATCTACATTGTCAAGAAAATTACCGTCTTCAGAAAAAACTTCCTGAGCTTTTGGGATCTGCACCATGGCAGAAACTGGTAAACAACCCAATTCCGATAAAAAGGTGCGCATACCCACGGCAGCTCTTGCGCCTCCCCATTGTCCTGCGGAATAAGTGACAATTGCGCTGGGTTTGTAAGAAAACAGCGAGCTGCCAAAGTGATTGAGTAAATGAGCCAGAGCTGGACTCATCGAATGATTGTATTCAGGACTGACCATGATATATCCGTCAGCTTCTACAATCCTATCTGCTAAAGATTGGAGTTGAGCAGGCGCTTTGTTTTGTGCATAAGCAAAATGAGGTTTGAAGATTGCTTCAAGCTGAGACCCCAGTGGGTCAATCAGTTCTGCATAATGATCACCTTGATGAATTTGTGACAAGCAAGCTTGTGCAACTCTTAAGCCAAGCCGGGGAGGGCTGGGTGGCGTGCTGTCGCGTATCGTTCCGAGAAAAACCAGAAACTTCATGATTATTCCTTACCTGTTATTATTCTAAGGATAGTAAGTTTGGCAGCAATCCGGGATTAAAATGAGGAACAATTCTGGTTAGGCTTTAAAGTTAAGCTGCACTTCCTTGTGGTGATCTGCACAATATTTCAGGAGTGCCCAAATGAAAAATATCAGTCCTGCTATTTCAAGACTTTCCTCAATGGTGGTAATCATGCTGTACGTCAAATTTTCCTCTCCGTGTAATTCGGCATAACGACCCCCAATCAGTTCAATGCCGATGGCCCCCACAAGATACAATGTAGCAGCAATTAAAAACCTGAATCTAACGATCATAGGCAGATGCAACAAAAATTTTAGAAAAAATAAACCAAGCATGAGCACAATTATCATGGCAGGAATAACCCAAGCGAAATAGAAGATACCGAGATTTTTCTCCCCTAACATCACGCTGATAGGCCGGATTAAACGCTCATGCAGTTGAAATGCTTCATCAAATGCCATGTACATAAATCCGCATGAAAGAATTATCCACTTAGAAACATGCGGTAATTTCTGCTTGGCGTTGAGTACAGCAATGAGTGCCAGCAGTAGCGCGGCAAAAAGTATTAAGAGTACAGAAAAAAAAGTTGGAATGTTCCGTTCATGATCGAGATGGAAAAACAGCACAAGCATTCTGAGAAAATCTTCTCCATATGCGAATCTTAAGAGCTGTCCACCGATGCCAGCAAGGATCAAAAGAAACGCAATTACTCCCAATATGCGAACAATGGCTGCTGGATTGAAGGATATCTGATTGTCGACTGTTTTCATAGGAAATAAATTTAATTCAGTTGAATGTTATTGGCAACCTCAACAACGATATGCTGAAAGAGACCTCTGCATAACTGGTTTTATCGAATGTGTGAGATCATCTATAAGCATTTGATTTGATTATGATAGAAATGAACAGAAAAGCTCAAAAACATAGTTACACAGAGATCTCTGAAATGTATTATCGGCTGCATAGGTCTAAATTTAAGGCGATATATATGAAAGAACTTGAGTGAGAGTTGGGGGATTAAGCGTTTTAGCAATACTGAATCTGTCCAAATAAACGTACGCTTAGGCGCTTTTTTTATAGATAATGCAAAAGAACCTGTTACCATTGTCATAATTTTGTAATCTGACATCTGGAATTTTAGGAGTTTTCTTTTAACTTCTTTATTATTGGGTCTTTGAGGAGCTCTTGTAGTTTTTTGAGTTTAAAAGAATTATTCGTAAGTTGGAAATTTAAAATTGAATCCGCACGCGGCACGATCGATCTCTCCATTCGCCTTACTTAGTACGCTCAAGTCTCATCGCAATCTGATTTATAATTTAATCAAACGAGAAGTCATTGGCCGCTATCGCGGTTCTGTCATGGGATTATTCTGGTCCTTTTTTAATCCGGTATTGATGTTGGTGGTTTATACATTTGTATTTAGTGTGGTTTTTAAAGCACGCTGGGCAGGGGGTACTGATTCCAGATCTGAATTCGCATTAGTGCTTTTTGCAGGCCTCATGGTTTATAACTTGTTTTCAGAATGTATTAACCGAGCGCCAGGGTTGGTGTTGGGCAACATAAATTATGTTAAGAAAGTAGTATTCCCCCTGGAAATACTACCTGTAGTTGCTATTGGATCGGCCACTTTTCATCTTCTGATCAGCCTAGTGGTCTGGTTGATTTTCTATCTATTATTTTTTGGCACCCCACAAGTAACTCTTTTACTGTTTCCAATTGTATTGATGCCCTTTTTTTTACTGATCCTGGGATTCAGTTGGTTCTTGGCTTCGCTAGGAGTTTATTTGCGAGATGTCAGTCAAATCGTAGGAGTATTGACAACGGCGCTCATGTTTTTATCACCGATTTTCTATCCGATGACAGCGTTACCGGAGGAATATCACATGTTTCTTCAATTCAATCCATTAACATTTATCATTGAACAAGTTCGTGATGTGATGATTTGGGGAAAAGGGATGAACTGGGTTGCTTGGGTTGCTTATTGGATATTTTCCGCTCTGGTGGCTTGGTTGGGATTTGCCTGGTTTCAGAAAACACGCAAAGGTTTCGCCAATGTCCTCTGACATCGCCATCAAGGTAGAGAATCTCAGCAAGTGTTATCAGATCTACGATCATCCGCGCGATTTTCTAAGACAACTGATTCTCCCCCGCTTGCAACGAATGATTGGGCGAAAATCCAAACAGTATTTTCGTGAATTCTGGGTGTTAGAGGATATTTCGTTCGAAATAAAAAAGGGCGAAACTGTTGGAATCATTGGTCGCAATGGTTGTGGTAAATCAACTTTGTTGCAAATGATTTGTGGCACGCTGAATCCCACCAGCGGTAATATTCAGACCGATGGTCGTGTGGCTGCATTGTTGGAATTGGGATCGGGTTTCAATCCAGAATTCACCGGGCGCGAAAATATTTATATGAACGCCGCTGTGTTGGGGTTAAGTGAAGAGGAAATCGATGATCGCTTTGATGATATTGTGGCTTTTGCTGATATCGGTGACTTTATCAATCAACCGGTTAAAACATATTCAAGCGGGATGATGGTGCGCTTGGCTTTTGCTGTTCAAGCGCAAATCATGCCAGATATTTTGATTGTTGACGAAGCGTTAGCAGTGGGTGATGCAAAATTCCAGGCCAAGTGCTTTGAATGTCTTAAACAGCTAAAAGACAATGGAACAAGCATTTTGTTGGTCACTCATTCCAGCGAACAAATCGTCACGCATTGCTCGCATGCAATATTGCTGAATGCCGGTTCCATATTGGTGGCCGGCGAGCCAAGACATGTGGTTAATCGTTACATGGATTTATTATTTGGCAAGGAGCGTAAAGATCTGTCCGTTGCAACCTCTGCGGCTACCACCATTCCTGTTGCGCCAGTAAAAGATGACCGATTATTATTAAATAATATCGATGATGTCTTCGCTACACGAAGTGGTTACAACCCTCATGAGTATCGTTGGGGTGATGGCGCGGCATCAATTCTTGATTTCTGTTTGATGACTGATGATGAATCATATCCGTCAGTTATCATGACAGGGCAAACGATCAGATTGATTATTGCGATTAGGTTTCACGTCGATTTGGTGTATCCCATCTTGGGCATCACGATCAAAACCAAGGAAGGAGTGACAGTCTACGGTGCGAATACTTTGACATTAAAAATGGATGCATTCAAATCGCAAGGAATGAAGGGTAGTGCGATCATTGCCGAGGCCAAATTTATTTGCCGACTTGCACCGGGTGATTATTTTATTTCACTGGGAATTGCTACCAAACAAGGCGAAGAGATCATCCCGCATGATAGGCGCTACGACGCCATTCATTTTTATGTTAATCCGACTCCTTCATTTTTTGGTTTATGCAATTTAGAGCTGGAGTTGGCTGTTCAGGAAATAGTCTCATGAAATCATTGTTGTCAAAAGCAGGTTATATTCTTGATAACGAAACCAATGTTTGGTCACGATCCCATTATGACGGGATCGCTTATAGCGACGGTGATGAAGTGGAGCAACGCATTGGCCAAGTCATCGACACCGCAGTAGACCTGAGTGTGTTGTCGAGTGAATTGCGTAGTCATTGCACTGACTGGCCTTCGAGATATCACTTATCAGGTGTTCGTGCCAATATTCTGCGCCCATTTGAATGCAATCTACAGGGCGATATTCTTGAGATTGGTGCAGGCTGCGGTGCAATCACACGCTATCTAGGTGAATGTGGAGCAGAGGTGCTGGCATTGGAAGGCAGCCCACGCCGTGCCGCTATTGCCAGATCAAGAACACGTCACATGCCGAATGTTACGGTGATTACCGATAAATTCGATCAATTCCAGATTGATCAACAATTTGATGTCATTACACTGATTGGTGTACTGGAGTATGCCAATCTTTTTGGCACTGATGATGCGTCTACATTGACCATGCTGGAGCGAGTCCGCTCACTGCTAAAACCAAATGGCCAATTGATTATCGCCATTGAGAATCAGCTTGGATTGAAGTACTTTGCCGGAGCTCCTGAAGATCATATCGGACAACCCATGTATGGAATAGAAGGGCGCTATCAAAGTGATCAACCGCAGACTTTCGGGCACAAGTTTCTTGTTGACATGATCAGGCAGGCAGGCTTCGCAGGGTCGCAATTCTTGACACCTTTTCCAGATTACAAACTTCCGGTATGTGTTATTACGGAAGAGGGACTCAATAATCCTGAGTTCGATGCCGCCGAACTGGCGTGCCAATCGATTACGAAAGATGCCCAATTACCGCTTAATACACTGTTTTCCCTTGAACGGACCTTGCCGGTTATTTTTCTCAATGGCTTGGCCGTGGACTTGGCAAACTCATTTTTGATTGTTGCATCCAACCATGCTGGAAATAATTTCAAATCTGGTGTGCTGGCTTATTATTTCAGTACTGACCGCAAAGCAGCGTATTGCAAGGAAACTGTTTTTGTGCAACCGGACGAAAACAATATTCTGGTCAAACGCCGACTGCTGTCAGCCATTACCGATTCTGAATCGTTAATGAATGCCAGTTTGCTTTTTAGACAACCGCAAGATTTGGTTTATACAAGCGGACAAACGCTCTACAGGGAGTTTATTGGGATTGTGACGCGGCCGGGTTGGCGTATTGAAGAAATCCTGGCCTATTTTTCCAAGTATCGCGAAATTATTCTCGCCATGGTTGATTCGGAAGATCATTTATGCAGCGCACAACTACAAGATCTTGTACTTCCTGGAGATTATTTGGATGCCATTCCCGCCAATGTCATTCTCACTAACAATGGAAAAGCAATTTATATTGATCGCGAATGGTGCGCTATACAAGGTGTTACATTTGATTACCTACTTTTTCGCGCGATTACTTCGTTGATGGGAGGCATATCTGCATTTGCTGAGCCGCACGATCCTGCGCTTGCCATCAGAGAAAATTTTCTGATGGCGGTGATGCGCGGTATGGGTTTTTTGCCGACTGAAGAGGATTTTTCCCGGTATCTGCAAATGGAATCGGAATTAGGGGTTTTTTCTTCGGGAGTCGAAAACAGAATATTTTCCACATGGTTGCCTAATGCAATTTTACCGGGTTGTGGTAATTCATCCTCAATCAAGGCACTGGAAATCAAACTTGAGCGAACGGAAATAGCGAAATTGGTAGCCGAGGAATTTGCTTTTGATCGTCTTACGGAAATTCATCGCCTGCAAGTCCAACTCGTTGCGACGGAAACCGCAAAGACCTATGCAGAAACACTCGCCATTGATCGATTGGGAGAGTTGCAACAATTACAGCTTCAATTGAAGCAAACCGTCAGTCAATTGGAGAAAACCAGTAATCAACTGAATAGCATATACGCCTCAATCGGTTATAAACTATTAAAACTATTAAAACTTGTTCCTGATCGGAGAGATCCGAATGTCTGATTTATTTTGGACGATCGATTCGCTGGTGGTTAAGGATAACGTGCTGTTTGGTTTCGGTTGGATTTTTCATCCGCACTATGACATCGTTTCCTTGCGTTTTCGAGTGATGTCTACTGAGAGTGGAGTGCCTGAATATATTTATGCTGATTTTGGAAAACCCCGGGAAGATGTTGGCCGGACTTACCATCGTCATATCAAGGCATTAAACTCCGGGTATGTGGTTTTTGGAGCACTTCCAGATGCAAGGCATTTGGATTCTATTTTATTGGAATGTTCGTTGGAAAATGGGGCTGTCATTGAGCTATCCGTGCCATTGTCAAAAGTTATTTGCTTTTCTAATGAGCATGCCAAGAACAAAAAACGCCTCGCTTTTCGGCAAGTGGGCACATTAATAAAGCGTGGACTCTATCTGATTCGATCAGGAAATTTTTCTTCATTGCTTGACAAGACCAAGCGCTACATGAAGGGCAGGCCACAAACGGCACTGCAAAAGCCTGAGGATCTGATTGCACTATTTGCACGACAAGAGAATCATCATTTGTGTTTGATTCTGGATCATGATCTTGGGGGAGGGGCAAATCACTATCGCGAGCGTCTTGTGGATTCCGTTTTGCGTGAAGGGCGGAGTACCATTATTCTGACTTACCACGTGACAACGTTGTCTTATATGCTGATCGTCAGAAACAAACGTTTAAATCTGCGCTATTCAATTCCTAATTTAACCTTTTTGCTGGAAGCATGTGCAAAGCTTTCTGTCGGTGACATCATTTATAATACAGCAGTATCTTTTGTCAGACCGGATGAGATCTCGCAATTTTTGATTAAACTCAAAACATTGACATCTGCACCACTGACCGTTCTTGCCCATGATTTTTATCTTGTTTGTCCATCTCATTTTCTTCTTAATCATGAAGGACGTTATTGTCAGATTCCTGATACAGCCGTGTGTGCCGGTTGTTTACCCAAGAATCGATATGGCTTTGCCACGCTGTTTACCGAACGCGATATTTCCAAATGGCGAGCAATATGGGGATCTCTTCTTGCGGTTGCCGATGAAATCGTTACTTTTTCCCATAGCACGGCACAGCTTTTGATGAAAGCCTATCCTCAAATTGAAAGTTCACAGATATCCATCAAACCACACCATATTGAACATCTTGTCGGTAAAGTTGTTGAGATTCAACAGATTGCATCGTTGCGCATAGGTATAGTCGGACATATCGGATTTCACAAGGGAGCGGCATTTATTCAATTGCTCTCAAAGGAAATTAAACGCCGTGGAGTGGACATCAAAATTGTTGTCATTGGTACCATCGAAGTGAGTTGTGATCCTGCCATTGTTAGTCAAACGGGTTCATATCGTTATGAAGAATTACCCAATCTCATTAACGCATCCGGTGCAAATATCATGTTGTTTCCTTCCATTTGGCCGGAAACATTTTCTTATGTGGTGCAGGAATTGATGCATATGGACTTGCCTGTCGCATCATTCAACTTTGGTGCTCCCGCAGAACGCATAATCTCTTATCCCAAGGGACTCATTTTGGCTTCGATGGATGTTGCCAATGTCCTTGATGAGTTAATTTTGTTTCACAGCAAGATATATCTTGCACATTGAGGTTCTTATATGTCTGAAATTCATGTATTCACAAGTGCGGCCTTTAATTATATTCCTAAGGTCCGCATGCTTTTTCAATCACTTCGCAAGCATCATCCAGAGTGGCGGTTGAACTTGGTTCTCGCCGATGAAATGAGACCGAATGTCGATCTCAGTCAAGAGCCTTTTGACAGAATCTGGGTTGCATCCGATCTGGGTATTCCCGATTGGCGCGGATGGGCATATTGTCATTCCATCGTAGAATTGGCGACCGCTATCAAACCGTTTATGCTGGCTCAGTTGCTCAAATTGCCAGAGTGTCAGAAAGTGATCTACTTGGATCCCGACACCGTTGCTTTCTCTCGTCTCGACGATATTGTTATGCTATTGGATAATGCCAATATTGTTTTGACCCCGCACCAGACTCAACCGGAGCAAACACTTGCTGCAGTCATGGATAACGAGATTTGTAGTCTTAAGCATGGCATCTATAATCTCGGATTTATTGCTGTTGCAGCCACCGAGGTTGGTCGCCAATTTGCAGATTGGTGGAGTCGGCGCGTCTATCATTTTTGCCGAGCTGATATTCCCAATGGATTATTTACCGATCAGCGTTGGATCGATCTCGTACCAGCATTTTTTGAGGGCGTTACCATTATGCGCTCAAGTCGACATAATGTCGCAACTTGGAATCTGACTACTCGTCAGTTAGGATTGTCCGCGTCAGGTGATTATATTGTTGATGGCGAACCATTAGGTTTCTATCATTTCACTGGATTTGATAGTGGTGCTCACCGCATCATGGCAGCCAAAAATGCCGGAAACAATTCAGCGGTGCATCAATTGGTCAACTGGTATGCGCAACAAACTGAGCAACTTGCTAACGAGCCGCTTGCGAAGGAGCCTTGGGCTTATGGCTTCTACACTGATGGAACTCCCATTTCCAAAGAACAACGCCTCGTGTACCGGGAAAGGATAGATCTGCAGAGAGCCTTTCCAGATCCTTTCAATGCCACGACATATTTGATTTGGTGGAATACACAAGGCAAAATGGAATTTCCTGATTTGTTCGAGGAAAAAACCCGTGATGTGGCAATGGGAAAGCTCTCGTCGGTATTAACCCCTGGATTTCGTGGAAGTAATCAGGGTATAGACTGGCGGAAACTGGGTGGAATTATCCGGCAATCGATATCCCAACCTAAAACCGGTTTCGTGATTGGAAAGCGTGGCTGGGAAGTGCTTCAGAACGAGGGAGTCATTGGCTTAAAACGACGATTGTTGGGCTAAACAAATTTTTCACTTTAAGAATCACTGAGTGCTCCGTGATATATCCGCCATGTTTATGTTGGTTGAAATTATTAAATTGGATATCATTTTAACCGCATCGCGGTGAACCAGCCAAGGCTCATAGCAACGATTCCAATAAATGGCTTTGACGTTTAATCGCTGAGTCAATCTCATCAGAATTTCTTGCAAGTTGCCTGCATACATACACACATAGCGTTCCATACAGCGCTTCATTGAGAGGGACAACCTCCCTTTCTAGGATTGAATGGCATAGTTTTTTGTGGAAGAAGAGTAACAATGTCTAACTGAAAAAAATGAATATTCTATTAAACTAAAAATTAATTGCCTCATGGGGTAAATTTTTGATGTCGATTTGAATTCCTTCGATGCCAAGCGTAGCTTATCGAATCTTTACTTTTGTGTGCCAAGCTTCTAAGAAAATCTCTTTAAAATCTCGGAATTATCCTACAAAATTTCTCGTGAATTAATACCGTTTAAACTGCATCAAAAACAAAAATGGATAATGGCAATGAGAATAAACTTACCCGTTTCAGATATAGAATATCCGATTGGGGATGATACGCTGATTTTATCGACAACAGATACGAAAGGACGTCTCACGTATGTCAACCAGACTTTCATTGAAGTAAGCGGATTTACAAAAGAAGAATTGATCGGTAAAGCTCATAATATAGTGCGCCATCCAGATATGCCTCCAGAAGCATTTTCTGATTTATGGAAAACGCT